>Ga0067045_1003322_pt1 | contig 23407 bp, 20 predicted proteins | sample TerdegcTABiofilm_FD_59184 | JGI IMG/M metagenome (GOLD analysis project Ga0067045, IMG submission 59184) | Combined Assembly of (Gp0054472, Gp0054536) Wastewater bioreactor microbial communities from Singapore -Terephthalate degrading...
TGTTTTATCCGGAAACTGCCAAAAAACATATATATCTATGCCAGTACTGTTTTTATTGGATTTATGAACCCAGATAACCGCAATAGTCAGGTTCAGACAATAATGGCTACGATCTCCTCTTTGATGGCAAGCAGGCGGATTGAAGATAAACTTCGTGCAGCATCCTTACTTGGACAATATAAGAATGTCCTTCCATCCCATTTTCTGGATCGCATCCTGGAAGAACTGAAAAAAGATACGCATACCGAGATTCAGGAGGCATTACGGCCATTATTAACGTCTGAAGAGGAAGAGACAAACCCTGTTCCTGTATCTAATAAAGAGATTATTGCCGGGTACTCCGGTTCACTTGAAAGTGCCCTGAAAAAAGCGCTTGATATCGTAAATATCTTTGATCTTTCTCATGTAACTGCCAAAGCATTACGGCAGCAGCTCCTGGAAGGACGAAATGGATCAGAACATGATCTCTATTCAGATTTTGTCCAGCAAAAATCCAGAATGACACCTGAACTTGCACTTTTCCCGCAGATATCCTTGAAGGTCTCTCCCATCGGAGCATTGTCTGAAGTGATCCGGATTATCCCCGAATTATCCAAAAAAGGGGAGAAAGGAAAGATACAGTCAGAACGAAAGAATATCGAGACAAAACTTGACGAAATTCTTGAAACTGATCAGGAGATATCATTTAATATTGCTGGATATGAACTCCTTTATACCCTTGAGCGAATGATGAGGGACCTCATCCATCAGCGAATTGTAAAGCCCAATATGGATAATCTCCAGACAAAGATTCCGGCCGATGTTCTGGAGGGTATGAAAAAGCGAAAAGAGGTTGAAGAGAATAATCCAATATCCATCGGTTCATATGAGCTGATTGAGTACTGTGATTTTACTGACCTTAAAAAGATTCTTGAAAAGGGTCGAAATCATGAATTTTTCTCTGATATCTTCTCATTTGAAGAGATAAAAACGGTCTATAGCAAACTTGGTGAACTTGATCCCATTCGTAAAAAAATTGCCCATTCCCGTCCTCTGACAAGAAAAGAGTTTGAACGGCTCAGGCTTTATGCGACAGATATTCTAGATCGAATCAGAAAATAAGAGAGCTGATTCTCTGACTTTTTTTCATTATCTATATATATCGGATCAGTAGATTCCTGCTATGAATGGAAAAAATCCCGGGTCATCACGAATAGGGATTCTTACATCTGGTGGCGATGCTCCTGGTATGAATGCAGCAATCAGGGCTGTATACCGTGCCGCACATGAACTGGGTATTGAAGTAGTCGGAATCAGGAGAGGATTTTCCGGGCTGATTGAAGGGGATTTTTTCCTAATGGACAGATCGCATGTGGCAAATATTATCCACCTGGGTGGCACTGTCCTTGGAACTTCGAGATCTGAAGAGTTTAAGACGAGTGAAGGAAGGAAAAAATCTGCAGAAAATCTTAAGAATGCTGACATAGATGCCCTCCTTGTCATCGGCGGTGAAGGTTCATTCAGAGGTGCCGACCTCTTCAATGATGAGACTGGTATCCCGACTATCGGCATTCCGGGCTCTATCGATAATGATATTCCAGGGACTGACTTTTCTATCGGGTTTGATACCGCCATAAATACTGCCCTTGAAGCGATTGATAAGATACGGGATACGGCAATATCTCATGGGCGGTTATTTTTTGTTGAAGTGATGGGAAGGTCTTCAGATCTCGTCGCCATCGAGAGCGGCATTGCCGGTGGAGCTGAGTATCTGGTTCTCCCAGGGGATCATGATGCCATTATGGATCTCTGTGCCAGGCTGACTGATGCGTTTTCAGCAGGAAAGCGATACGCCATCGTAGTTGTTGCGGAAGGTGAGAGACCGGGTTGCAGTTTTGAGATATCAAAAAAGGTATCAGAGCAGATAGATATTGAATCGCGGGTGGTGGTTCTGGGTCATATTCAGCGGGGAGGAAGTCCGACCGCACGGGATCGGGTCCTGGCCGCTAAACTCGGGGTAAGTGCTGTCTACGCATATACAAAAGGTCATGCCGGGGTGATGGTTGGTGAACTGAGACGGAGCGTGGTTCTTACCCCCTTTGATAAGGTAATCACCGGACGACAGAAACCAGAACCGAATATTATCCGCCTGGCCCACATTCTGACAAAATAATCTCCTTGTTCAGTCTGGCCCTGATTGCCATCCGGTATCCGCAGATGACCTGGATGGTATCACCACATGCCTCATTCATCGCTGGGTTTCCGGTATCGATATAGAGGCTTTTTGTGTTTTTCAGTTTTGCTTCTGTTGCAACCACAATAAGGGCATCAATACCAGTTCTTTCCAGAACATGATGACTTATCTGCTGGTTTCCCCGCCCGAGAATAAACCCCTGTGCTCCAATGGGGCTGATAATTATCTTCACTTTGCCAAAATGATCGAGAAGGCTGAGAATCTGTCTCTCATTCAGATCACTCCCGACAACTCTGCCCTGATATATTGCATCAACCCCGAGGAGGGTATGACTGATCCCAAGACGCTCTGCAATTGCACCTGTCGTGCTCCCTGCTCCAAGAAGATAGAGGGTATCATCACGCATAATCTCTGTAATGAACGACGCTATCTCTTCTGTTGCCCGCCGGTCATCACCACAGGAGATCTGCTTGCATGACTGGCAGGGGATAGATGATGAGGGAATTTTTGCATAACCAAAAAGCCTGGTATTCAGATTTCCTTTCCGGTACTCTTCCTCATCCACATCCATGACTTCTCCGTCGGTATACGAATATCCGTTCCATTGAGAGAGAAGTTTTGCTGCAGACTCCGGCGATGTGGCAAAAACTCCGGAATAGATCTTGACACCGGTCGGAATACCCAGGATAAGGGTTTTTGCTCCGGTACAGGAGTACACGTCCCGTGCTGTCCCGTCCCCTCCACAGAATATGATGATATCGCAGTTATTTTGAAGAAATTTCTTACATGCCTCAATGGTATCCGCAGCGGTGGTGTATATGGATGTATTCTGGTCAGATTGAGGATTATGGGGATGATACAGGCAGGTATAGGAAATTTTTGCAGATTTCAGTTCATCTTCCCCCATCTCTCCGCCTGCCGTGAAAAAAAGGAGATCTTTCCGGGTTAAGCCGGATAAAAACCTGATTGCTTTTGCAGGAGATTCTCTGACTGCACCCCTCGCTATTGCTTCCTTTATTCGTCCGTCAGTTCCTTTCAGGCCTACCGCACCACCCATCCCGGCATAGGGATTGACGATAAACCCGACTTTTATCATGAGATGGCAGGGAGTTTTTTCAGGGATTCTGCAATCAATTCTGCCGGATATTCATAATCAACGAGGGATCCTGCAAAGTATCCTTCATAACTGGAGAGATCAAAGTGCCCATGTCCACTGTTATTAAAGAGGATAGTCTTTGCCTCTCCGGTCTTTTTGCATTCAAGTGCCTTGTCGATTGCAACCCTGATGGCATGTGCAGACTCTGGTGCAGGAATGATGCCTTCTGCACGTGCGAACATCACCGCTGCATCAAACACTTCATTTTGATAGACGGAGGTTGAATCAATCAACTGATCTGCATGAAGTCGTGATACCAGTGGTGCCATTCCATGATATCTGAGCCCACCGGCGTGGATGGAGGGAGGGATGAAATCATGGCCAAGGGTGAACATCTTCAGGAGCGGCGTCAGTCCCGCCACATCTCCAAAGTCATAGGCATACATCCCTCTGGTCATGGATGGGCATGCAGCTGGTTCAACCCCGATGATTTCCACATCCGGATTCTTCCCGTCAATCTTATCCTTCACAAACGGGAAACAAAGACCGGCAAGATTTGACCCTCCACCTGCCGAAGCAATGACGATATCTGCTGTCTCATCAACCATATCAAGTTGTTTTTGTGCCTCCTGGCCGATGATGGTCTGATGCAGGCAAACATGATTGAGGACACTACCAAGTGAGTAATTTGTGTTGTCATGGGTTGCTGCATCCTCAACCGCTTCAGATATGGCGATTCCAAGACTACCGGGGGTGTCCGGATCTTTTGCTAGGATCGCCCGTCCGGAGTTGGTATCTGGTGATGGCGAGGGAACACAGGTGGCTCCCCAGGTCTGCATCATCATCTTCCGGTATGGTTTCTGGTCATAACTTCCCCTGACCATGTAGACTTTACATTCCATACCAAAGATCTGCGTGGCAAATGCAAGAGATGACCCCCATTGCCCTGCACCGGTCTCGGTGGCAATCCGTTCAATCCCTTCTTTCATATTATAATATGCCTGGGCGATGGCGGTGTTTGGCTTGTGTGACCCAGGCGGGCTTACTCCTTCGTACTTATAGTAGATCTTTGCCGGAGTTTTCAGGATCTTCTCAAGACGGTGTGCACGAAAGAGTGGGGACGGTCTCCAGAGGGTATAGATATCACGGACTTCCTCAGGAATGTCTATGTACCGGTCCTGGCACATCTCCTGTCTGATAAGTTCTTTTGGAAAGATCGGTTCGAGATCTGCAGGTCCGACCGGCTTTTTCGTCTGGGGATGCATCGGGGGATCGAGAGGGGTTTTCAGGTCTGCCTGAATATTATACCACTTTTTTGGGATCTCATTTTCATCAAGAATGATCTTCGTATTCATGTATACTTTAGTTTATCAATGCACATATTTATACATTCGTGAAGATTGTAGATCATTTAGTTCTCAAGGACTGAATTATGGTACTTTAATATCCGGACATCGGTCAGATTTTCGCAGAATAACACCAATCTTATTTATTATTCCCTAAACGGAGAATAGTTCTGACATACTGCGCTGCTATTGGATATATCTCTTCAATCCATTCTGAAAGATTTCTGTCCTCAAGAATAAACGGGGAAGAGCCGCATAACCGGATAATATTTCTCTCCCTTCCTGATCTTTTTGGGAAATTATACGTTAATAGCCCCAGTTCAGGCTTGGGTTCATAAAATCCTTTCTTGTCAGATCGTAAAAATTCAGGTTTCGACCAGTCTTTCACATCGCAGATATTCGATATTTTGATCTGCTGTGAAGGCTCATGCTCTACCAGATGAATTGTTTTTCCGCGAATAGTAAAAAGAAGGGAGAGATCTTCATGAATCATCCTGATTAATTCACAAAATAAACCTGCACCATGCATACATGGCACTTGTGAACCGGTGCAGCTACACTTCCATGTGATATCTCCTGATTGAGGAATAATGGGGAGTCCCGCTTCTTTACATAGGGATTCGAGTGCAGCCGGATAATCCCCGGATCGTATTAATTCATAAGAAGAGGGATGCTCTCGAAGGATATTCTGGATCCTGCCCCATTCATCCGTATTAAAGGTTCGAAACTGCAAACTGGTGTCTGTTATCACATTCTCCTGAACCTTTGCACTGACAAGACCATCAGATATACTGGTAATAGCGATGATACCCTTGTTTGCAAGTTCATTCCCCTTTCGTATAATTTCAGGATCATAAGCCCCCTCTAAACATTTCCATAACTCTGAAATCCACCATCCTTCACCCAGAAATGTCTGCCTGCTTATTGAATGAGAACCGCGACCTGACTTCCCTGACATCAGAACTCATCCTCTCCGATGGAGGCATGTAACCGAAGCACCTCAATTAAATCACTATTGTTCATATCGGCCAGCCACTCCTCTCCCGTCGGAATAATCTCCCTGGCAAGTGACTGTTTCTCTGCAAGCATATTATCTATCTTCTCTTCCAGCGTTCCTGATCCGATCATGAGATGGACCTGAACATTTCGTGTTTGTCCGATTCGAAAAGCCCTGTCCGTAGCCTGATCCTCAACTGCCGGATTCCACCACCGATCAATGTGAAAGACATGAACCGCTCGCATCAGATTAAGGCCGGTTCCCCCTGCCCGGAGTGATATCACAAAAAACCGTGGGCCGTCAGGATCTGAAAATCTCATGATGTTCTCTTCACGTTTCAATCGTGGGGTCTTCCCGGTCAGGAGAAGCACTTCTTCTGAAAAGGCAGAACTGATAATGTTTACAAGACCTTCTGCGAAGGTGGCATACTGGGTAAACAGTACTGCGGCATCCCCTTCTTCCCTGATCTCTTCAAGCATCTCTAACAGCCTGATGATCTTTCCTGATCCCTGGATATTGGTAATATCTCCTCCGTAGGGAAGAACCGGATGATTACAGATCTGTTTTAACCTGATAAGAGCAGCAAGAATAGCTCCCCTTCGTTCAAACCCGCTGACATCCTGAAGATTTCCTGAAAGATCATCAATCACGGTCTGGTATGCCCGGATCTGTTCGGATGTCAGGGTATAATACTCACGGATCTCCATTTTGGATGGCAGATCAGAGATTATCGCCGGGTCTGTCTTCAGTCTCCTTAACAGAAAGGGACGAATAAGTCTTGTAAGTTCACTCTTCTTCTCCTGATTCTTGTCCTGCTCTATCGGAGTAATATAATTTTTTTGAAAAAAAGGAAGAGAATGAAGAAGTCCCGGACATAACAGATCCATGATTGCCCAAAGTTCAACCAGACTGTTCCCGACGGGGGTTCCGGTTAATGCAACCTGGTGAACTGACCGTATCAGTTTCATGGCCTGAAATTGTGCACTACCCGGGTTTTTTATATGATGGGCTTCGTCCAGAATAAGGGAAGACCAGGTTATCTGACGTAAAAACGCATTGTCGCGATGAACAAGTGCATACGTCGTGATAAATATGTCTGCATTTTTTCGTGATGCCAGAAATGACACTCCCTTTTCACGAGTAGGGCCATGATGAGCCCGAACGACAAGTCCGGGTGCAAACTTCGCCAGCTCACGTTCCCAGTTCCCGATAATAGATGTAGGACAAACGATAAGAGCCGGTTCCTCCCTATCCTCCTGAAGGGATGAGAGAATATATGCAATGGCCTGAATGGTTTTTCCAAGACCCATATCGTCTGCAAGACATACTGAAAACCCAATATTTCTTGAGCCGATAAGAAACGAATATCCCTTTACCTGGTACGGGCGAAGCATTCCAGTAAAGCCGGGGATTTGCGGAAATATTTCGTTTTTTATGCCTTCCCTGATAAATTGTTGAATCTTTTCTGTCCATTCATCTCCAGGGGTAATGACAATATTTTCCTCCTCTTCATCAAGGAGTCTGATATACGAACGAACGGTAAAGCCATGCTTAGCTGTTTTTTTTGCCTTTTGAAGGAGTGACTGAAGAATTTCCCGATCATATGCCACAATGCGTCCATGAATTTGGATGACTCCTGCAGTCTGATGCGCATATGAAAAAAATTCCTGTTCATTCAGGGAGATATCATCAATGATAATGCGATAATCAAAAGAGAGCAAAGAATCAAGTCCAAAGGAGGTATTACATCCTTCATTCCGGTTCACAATCATCTGAATTTTTGGAATGATACGAGGCCCGGTCCACCATTCAGGAAGGATCAGTTCATATCGCAACGTTCTAATTCTGGGGATTTCTTCAGATAAAAAATTCAGAATATTCGATTCTGGTATCGCAAGACCCATTCCAAAGGGGGATGTGACTGGTGATGCAGGTTTTGAGAAAGCGCTGCATACTTCAGTGAGGGCTTTTTTCATGTCTCCCCTTGGATCAAGACTGTCCGGAATAGAGAGTTCTTCAATCACCTGAGAGTTTTGAATGTCATTATGAGTGATGAGTGTATCAGGATCGTCTATTGGTCGGAGGTATGGGACAAGATAATATATCCCTTCAGAGGGGCCATCAAGACGAAGACATATATGATACTGGGGGTCATCCGGAATACAGTGATCAGGAAGTTCTGCCCATGCACTCAATTGCATCCCCCATTGGGCCTTTAGCCGTGCATTTTTCCCTGGCAGCTCTTTTTGTATGCTGCCTGTTAATGTTTTCAGACAGATACACTCCTGAAGTGAATGAAAAAGGGTTTCTTCGGAGAAATGATCCAAATCTTGCCGAAGGGCACAGGCTCTGGTTATAACCTGTGTGATAATTGAATTCATGAATAAATTCAGAATACTCTCATGACTCATCTGAACCGGACTCTCCAGTCCGTTTTCTATAAAAAGGGTCTGTATATCCGGCATTGATCGGAGCAGGATCTCAATTCTTCGTTTGTCATCAGATGCAGGCACCGCTCTCCAGATGGCTCTTGTCCCCCCGGAAGGATTCGGGCCGGTTGCAGGAAGATATCTGCCCCTTGAGACGAGTTCACATGCCAGAAGCGTGACTGCCATCCAGTATCGAAGAGACCCGCTTATAACAAATGAACTGACCTGTTCTTCCTTCGTGAGAATATCTACCAGAAGCGACGTCTGGGTGAAGGATAATGGAACTTCATAAAAGCGAAATGAATCAGGGTGCTGATTATAGCTGATATCGCACGTTATGTGATCGAAAGATTTGAACGGAAGTGTTATCCCGGGAAGTTTGAGAGTATAGGTCTTACTTGCTGAAACAGGCAGATTTGAAAAGGGTGTCAGAACTCTCTGAATTTCTTCCCCGGTGACGGCATATACATGAGGGTAAGGAGTTTTCTCCTTCTTTTTCACTCCCGGTAATGGGCGTTTGACAGAGTAATCCTCCCCGAATAAGATAAGAGCATCGGGTTTTTCCGGAGTATACAGACAATGGAGGATAATCATGGTACTATATGACTTTCGATTTCAGGCAATCTCTGTCAGATTTTTTCGCATATTGCCATACTGCTTACAGTAAGACCGTTATTCCCCGGTGATTCTTCCATCGGATTGGTTTTTTATATGCAGATATAATATCCAGATGATCACCAGAATGACCGGCCAGATCATGGCCCACCCGGTAAAGCAGAATATTATCCCGGTGAGAACCAGAGAGACGGCACTGACTCCCATACCTGACCGGGAGTCTTTCATAAGCACCAAACCTGCTGCACATCCAGCACAGTAGGTGAGGATAAACGTTGCATTTGGTATCTGTATGAGCACATCAAGGGTTATTATCCCACTCATATAAATGACGAGTATCAGATAAAAACAACATAAGAGGAACATAAATCCGCCGACCGGGGTCTGGTAAACCGAATGAAGGAGTGAGAACTGTCGTGGTGCATATCCTGCCTTTGAAATAGCATAGGCAAGCCGTCCTGCTGCACCGGTATATGCAATCGCCGGAGCAGTCGTGATAAACAGAGTAATAATGCCTGCAATAATAACTCCGGAAGTCCCGAATGAGAGATGTATCAGATGAATCAGGGAGACTTCTGATATTCCCGGTCCATAACTCCCCGTCCCAATCACGGCACATGCAGTCGCGAGGTACAGGATACTGATGATCACCGATGCGATGATGGTGCCCCTGACCACATCCCTGCCCGGGTCTTCAAACTCTTCGGTGACATGTGAGATAGCCTCCCACCCAAGAAAACACCAGAAGATAAGCGTTGCAGCATGACCCACACTTGGCCATCCGTGTGGCATAAATGGAACAAAATGTGAAGGTTCAATGGCATGGATACTTCCGACTACCGCCCCGATAAGGATGGCAATGGTCGCAGCAACAACGGCCATCTGAACCCCTCCGGTCAGTCTCATCCCGAAAAAATTCGTCCAGACTGCGATGAAGATGATAATTCCGGTGATAATCAGTCTGCCAGCCTCTCCAAGGCCAAAAGCACTTGCTGCATATCCGGCACCGGTGAGTGCGATGATAGGGACTGCCATGATGGCCGAGAGTAAAAAGAACCAGCCGACAAGCATGCCGATATCTGCATTCCATGCCCTTGTCACAAAATACGACACCCCTCCGGCATGGGGGAACCGGACTGAGAGAAATCCCATACAAAGCGCCATTGGGATTGCCAGAATGCTCATGAGGATCCAGGCAAGAATAGATGCAGGACCTGCTGAATCGGCAGTAAGGCCAGGTAAGAGTAAAATCCCTGAACCCAGGACTGATCCGATATAGAGGGGTATTATCTGCCAGAGGGACAGGGATGCTGTTTTTGGTATTGATGGCTGCACGGATATCACGGATATTGGAAATGGCTTTATGAACCCCTATCTTTCGTATTCAGACAAGAAAAATACATCCCTGAAGACACTGGCAATTAATTATACTTTTCTTCCTCGCGGATGCTTTCCAGCCATGCATTGAAACGACGAACAAATGTAATTCTCACTTCCCGGTTATCATGAGTTCTTTGAGTCAGGTGTGGTTCATTCGTATGTTCGCATACCGCGGGCATGGTTTCAGATCCTCCATCCCAAGTATTTATCGGGAAACCTGCCCGTTTTAACCAGGGATCCCAGGTTGCATCGATCAGTTTCCATTCACCTGCAAGAAAAACCTCTAAACAGAGATGAACTGATGATGGAAGGTCTGGAAAAAGAATGGTTATTGATTCAGGATAATCAAATGGCTGATCCTGCCACCTGAACGGGATGTACCGGTATCTGGTCCTGACTCCGAGTTGTTGAAACATCCATGCTAGAAGATGGTGTTTTGGTCCGCACCACCCTTTATTTTCAGTAACCATCCGTCGAATGATATCGTCTGAATCATTCCACTCTGGGACGATTGCATACGGGATGTCCCTGATATGCGTAAAGACAGAAATGAGGCCCTCCTCTTTTAAAAGGCCTTTCGTCCACTCTTGTAATAAGGAAGAGTACAACGTATTTCCATTCATTATGTGTGATGCTTTGTATACCTCACTATCATAAGGATTTAACCCCTGTTCAGGATATATGTACGTGGAAAGTTGTATCTTTCTTTAGCTCTCATCTTTTCTGGGACTTTTCATCCATAGAATGTATGGAGGATTCACACCGGTGTCAGAAGATAATCTGAAGGCAGTTTGTATTTATGCCCGGAATCAGAAAGGGGTCCTGAAAGAGATAGCCGGGACCTTTGCAGACCATAATGCAAATATTGTCATGATCCATCTGGAGACGATACATGGCCGGACTGAAGATGTTTTTGATGAACTCTATATTGAATATGAAGGTGATGTTCATCAGGAGGATCTCATGAGTGCCTTACATGAACTATCCGGTGTACGGGATGTCATTGAGCATGTCTCTTTTGGGGATATTTATGGTAAACGGGTTATCATCATCGGTGGAGGGGCCCAGGTAGCCCAGGTTGCCATGGGCGCCGTCAATGAAGCAGATCGGCATAATATCAGGGGAGAGCGGATAAGTGTGGATACCATCCCGCTTGTCGGGGAGAAAACGCTTGCCCAGGCGGTTGATGCCGTGACCCGGCTGCCACGGGTGGAGATCCTGGTCCTTGCCGGCTCAATCATGGGAGGAGCAGTTTCAGAATCGGTTGATCGGGTAAAACTCGCAGGCATTCCCGTTATTGCCCTGAATATGGCTGGAAGTGTTGCAGACCATGCCGACCTTGTAGTCACCGATCCCATTCAGGCAGGAGTGTTTGCCGTGATGCATGTATCTACCATAGCAGTATTTGATGTAAACCGTGTAAGGGGGAAAAAATTCTGAATATTTCTTTAGATCGGGCATTAGATGTCCTGATGCATGATGGTCTGGTTGTATATCCGACCGATACCCTGTATGGTCTGGGAGCTGATGCCTTATCGGATGAGGCAATTCTGAAAGTATTTGAAGCAAAGGGCAGGGAATATCATAAACCCATCTCGATTGCGGTATCAGATCCTGACATGATTGGTGCGGTAGCCTATGTGGATGAGATGGCAGAACAGTTTATTGAAGAGTTCCTACCCGGACCGGTCACCCTCATCCTTCCTGCACGAAATATTTTATCACCACGGCTTACCGCCGGGACGAAAAAGATTGGAATCAGGTATCCGAATCATGAGGTGGCCCTTGAACTGATATCCCGGTATGATACTCCGATAACAGCAACCAGTGCCAATCTGTCCGGTGGTCCTGATCCGGTCACAATTGATCTCTGTAATGTACCGTATGACTGTGCGGTCAATGTCGGCCCCCTCCCTGGAACGCCCTCAACGGTCGTTGATCTGGAGTTTCGTGAGATCGTCCGGGTTGGAGCAGATATAGAATCAGTTGCATCATTTCTGGCAAAGTGGTCCTGATGAAACCGATTCGTCTTCGTGATTTTGTCAGGGATAGGAATGGATGGTACTATGCCGTCGCAGCCTATGACAATACCTCTACGGTGGGATCGGTCCTGCGATATATCCCTGACCCTGCCGGAGACCGGACAGATGGCACCGGAACCAGGTACCGGAAGGTAGAGTTTGAAGAAGCGTATCGTCTCATAGCAGAGCATCATCCAGACTGGGCTGGTCTTGTTCACCGGATTCCGCATGATCAGATAACTGCTGTGTTAAAGCCGGATGAAGGGATAGAACAGATCGCATCCACTCATCCGAAGGTTGCAAAACTGGTAAAAGCCCTTCATCTTCCCCCCTGTACCTTTGGTGTGACCGGCTCTCTTCTCTGTGGTCTTGGGGGAGAACATTCCGATATAGATGGAGTTGTGTATGGGTCAGCCTTCAGACATGCCCAAAAGCAGCTGGTCAGAGCCATTCAGATGGGTTCGGTTGAGGAATTGAGTGAAGATCTCTGGAAGACCGTTTACCGGAAACGAAATCCAGATACCTCATATGAAGAATTCATCCTGCATGAGAAGAGAAAATTAAACCGTGGTCAGGTGGACGGAACATATTTTGACCTTCTGTATACCCGTGGATATCAGGATCTTCCTGGGTTTACCATGGAGAAAGGGAGTATCCTTGGAAAACGGGTCATTGAGGCTATGGTAACCGATGATCAGTTTGCATTTGACAGTCCGGCAGTGTATGAAATTAATCACCCTGACATCTCCCGGGTTCTTTCGTTCACGCACACGTACACCGGCCAGGCGTTTGCCGGAGAACTGCTCCAGGCACAGGGAATTATTGAAAAGCATGGAAATGAGCACTGGCTGGTGGTCGGGACAACCAGGGAAGCGAAGGGAGAGTATATCAGATCCCTGTCACTTCTTGAACAGGAAGGATAACCGTCGTGGTGCATTCTGTGCACACCGGTCTGAAAACCTGCATCGTGAGCATGGCGGATTCAGGGGTTTGTGGGGGAACTCACCATCCTCTATCTCTTTTACCTGTTGAATCAGATGGAGTACCCTTCTCCGGTCTTTTGGTGTTGGTTCATAATATCTGATAATGCCTGACCGGACGTATTCAATATTCATGCCTGGTGTTTTCACAGCACCGGCCTCTTCAATGCAGAGCAGAAGGGCTGCAGTTCTGATTGCATCCTCAGCCCAGCACCCGTTTTTTGGTGCCGTTGTACACCGCGTCAGGGTATATTCACCGGTTTGTGCATGATATTTATCAAGGAGCCCATGAATTCCTGCCCGCTCTGACCTGACAACAATATCAGTCTCTGTCCAGGGTCTGACCGGAGCATGTTCCATTGCCATGAGACAATCCCTGAGAAAATTCCTTTTGTCTTCTGATATCTCCGGATGTATCAAATGAAGTGTCTTCCAGAGTTCCTCTTCGGTCGCACTCTCCTCTGCGCATGAGACCAGTTTACAAATACTGTACTCTATTGCAGGTTTTGAGGGAATATCTTTGTAAAAGAAATACTGCCGTGGACAATGAAATGCTCTGATAATAGATGATATTGCAATACCATTATCCGGATTTTTGGAATAGCACGGTTCGGTCATTTTATTGGAACAGGCGTCAAACAAGTGAGAGATGGCATCAAATGAAATTCAGGTTACTATACCACAAAATGTAGAGCCGGTCTACAGTAATATGATCCAGATAGCTTATAAGGAAGATGAATTTACATTCATTTTTCTGCATCAGATACCGGGGATCAACCAGGCACGGGGAAAGGCCGTTGTCAGTATCAGTCCAAACCATGCGAAAAATCTCCTCGCTGTTCTCCAGCGGACCGTCGGTGAATACGAACAAAAGTTCAGGACCCTGGAGGCTCCCCAGGATAAACAGCAGAACGTTACTGCAATGACCGGATATTCATAAAAATATCTTCTGAAAATTTCAGGAAAATCCCTATATCCAGTCTCTTCTTTCTATTTTATTGCATTCAGGTAAACTTGCAGTCCCAGGAAGGTTTTGGGGAGATTAGTATACTCCCTGTGCTTTCACCCGGTAGATCTGGTACAGCAGTCTTCCGACAACCCGGTACATCATATCCAGTTCTTCAAAGCTTGGGATACTGTGTGAATGAAGGATGTGCCGGCCACGATCCATCGATGCTCCTCCGAGGAGTGTTGGAATAATTCTCTTATCAGTGGACTTTGAGAATTTGAGTATCTGATTTGCCAGTTGTTCGGATGAGAGGATGTTGTTTGGGAACCCGACGATAAAGCACATGTCCCAGAGTGCATCGTTCTTTGCAAGCACTTCAAAGGTCTTTTCAAACCGTGCCTCAGTTGCGTCCCCGAGCAGATCAATTGGGTTTCCACGGTTCCAGAACTCAGGAAGGAATGAATCCATCTCTTTGACCAGGTAATCAGGAAGATCAATCATCTTGATACCGTACCGCTCGGTATAGTCAGATGAGAGTACCGCAAATCCTCCTGCGTTGGTGACAACAATTGCACGGCGACCTTTTGGATACCGCTTCGGGTGAGAGAGCATCTCTGCTGCAAGGAAAGCACCGGTCAGGGTGTGAACCAGCAGGACACCGGATTTTCTGAATGCCTCAACATAGACATCATAGGATCCGGACAAAGACCCGGTATGTGATGCAGCTGCTGCCTGACCACGGGCAGATGACCCGGCCTTTAGCGCAACAACCGGTTTATGCCTGGATACCTCGCTCACAATCTCCATGAAGGCTTTTCCGTTCTTGATCTGCTCAATATACATGATGATGACCTTTGTCTCCGGGTCTGCTGCGGCGGCCCTGAGATAGTCAAAGAAGTTCAGATCAGCCTGGTTCCCGACAGATACCACAAAGGAGAACCCGATATCCTTGGTAAGGGACCAGTCAACAACGGTATTGACGATAGCACCACTCTGTGAGATAAAGGCAATGTTCCCTGGATTTGGTGACTGGGCAACATAGGTTGTGTCAAGTCCGATCGGAGGGATGATAAGTCCAAGACAGTTTGGTCCGACGATCCGGGTCCCGTACCGGTGCGCAATCTCAACGATACGTTCCTCAAGCATCCGGCCTTCCTCACTCATCTCCTTAAATCCGGCGGTGATGACAACCGCAATCTTGACTCCCTTCTTTCCACACTCCTCCATGACACCGGGGACGTGTCGGGCAGGGACCGTGATGACAGCAAGGTCTATCTCATCATCAGGAATATCAAGAACGGTGGGGTAGGCTTTCAGACCCTGAATGGTGTCACGCTTATTGTTAATTGGGTAGACTTTTCCAGGGAAATGGAGCAGGTTATGCATGACCGCATATCCCATCTTGTTCTTGTCGTCAGAAGCACCAATAACCGCTACAGACTTTGGCTTGAAATATTCCGGTGGGACCGGTTCAAGTTCGACAACATCAAGAAGATGGATGTCATTGTCCATGATGATGCGGGCATCAACCGCACAGGCACCTGAATCATATAACCTGATCGGGTTGATATCAAACTCTCGCAGGTCCTTTTGATCCTCAAACATCTTGCAGACGTTCTTGATGATCTGAATAAGGCACTCCTCATCCTTGGGTTTGGAACCGCGGTACCCGGTGATGAGCGGGTAAGAGTCGATATCCGTGACCATCTTCCTGATCTCATCCTCGTCAATCGGAAGGATACGAAGGGTAACATCCTTCATCAGTTCAACAAGGGTACCACCGATACCAAAGGTGATGACCTTTCCAAAAGTAGGGTCAGTCTTTCCTCCGATGATAAGTTCAAGACCGGGAGCTGCCTGGTTCTCGACGATTACTCCATGAATGTCAGCATTCTGGTTATAGGCACGGGCATTTGCTACAATCTGGTTAAATGCGGACTGGGCTGCTTCTTTTGTTCCAATACCGACAATCACACCCCCGGCATCACTCTTATGAACGATATCCGGTGAGATGATCTTCATTACGACCGGAAAACCAATAGCTTCTGCTGCTGATCCTGCGTCTTCCGCCCGGGTAACAATCCGGTACTTCGGGGTTGGAATCCCATATTTTGAAAGCAGATCATATCCTTCAGATTCACTGAGCATCCATTCTGTCATGTATAACCTCTGATGTTATGCCGGATATTCCGACTTCAACAAATGACGTATGATGATTCGTCAAATTCTGCACTTACGATGTGAGCCACCAACCCATATAAAACAACCGTATCTGTCGATCAATGAAATTTCAAGAAAATAATAAAGAATTTAAGGAATTGTCCATGATAAATAATGATAATTGGGGTGAATAATTATCTCAGCTGAAGAGTTGCACAAGCCTGAACAAAAAGTATACTATCCTGACCCGTGTTACCGGGATTCAGCGCTCATTCACGATTATAATGAGTTATATCATGAATTTGAAAAAGACCCGGACGCATTCTGGCGCAGGATCGCATCAGATCTCCTCTGGTTCAAACAATGGGATAATGTCAAGGTATGGAACCATCCCTACGCGAGCTGGTTCACCGGCGCTGAATTAAATATCACCTATAACTGCCTCGAGCGGCATGTCAATAATGACCGGAGAAACAAGGTCGCCATATTCTGGGCAGGTGAAAATGGCCGGGAACGGATATTCACCTATTATCAGCTCTATAAGGATGTCATGCGGATGGGCAATGCCCTCAAGTCCCTGGGGGTCCGGAAGGGTGACCGGGTCTGTATCTATCTTCCTGGCATTCCTGAACTTGTTGTGTCCATGCTTGCCTGCGCCCGGATTGGAGCAGTCCATACCGTAGTCTTTGCCGGGTATGGAGCAAAAGCCTTAAATGAGCGTATCACCGGTGCAGGAGCAAAAATCGTCATTACTGCAGATGCATCCGTGCGGCGTGGAGGCAGCATACCCTTAAAGCCGATCGTCGAAGAGGCCCTGATCAATGCTCCGACCGTTGAACGCGTAATCATCCTGCGAACCCAGGAACCAAAGGTAGGTCTTCTTGATGAGTTTGAACTGGACTATGAAGAACTCATTGCACAGGCAGACCGGTATTGTGAGCCGGTCCCTGTAAACTCTGAAGACCCTCTCTTTATTCTCTATACCTCAGGAACCACCGGAGCCCCGAAAGGTATTGTACATGCAGCGGGCGGATACATGGTCGGTGCCTACTACACGACAAAATATGTTCTGACCCTTCGTGAGAATGACGTGTACTGGTGCACGGCAGATCCCGGCTGGATCACCGGACATACCTATGGTATCTATGGCCCGCTCCTGGTCGGCGGGACGATTTTCCTCTCTGAGTACACCCCTGATTACCCTGATGCCGGGATATGGTGGAAACTCATCGAGGATTACGGAGTTACCATCTTTTATACCGCACCGACGGCGATCCGGATGTTCATGCGGATGGGAGAAGAGTGGCCTGATAAATATGATCTCTCTTCCCTCCGGCTCCTGGGCTCTGTAGGTGAACCGCTCAATCCTGAAGCATTTGAATGGTTTTACAAACACATCGGAAAGAACAAGTGCCCCATTCTTGACACCTGGTGGCAGACCGAGACCGGTATGCATATGGTCACAACGATGGTCGGCCTCCCGATGAAACCAGGATTTGCAGGAAAGCCAATACCTGGTGTAATTGCCACCGTCGTTAATGAAGAAGGAGATCCTATTCCACCTGGAACCACCGGATATCTTGCCATCAAGGAACCCTGGCCTTCCATGATGAAGACGGTCTATCAGAATGATGAGCGGTACCGCCAGTACTGGAGCTTTGGAAAATACGGATATTACAGCAGTAATGATCTGGCGGTCATGGATGAAGATGGCTACATCATGCTCCTTGGCAGATCAGATGACATCATCATAGTCGCAGGTCACAATGTCGGAACTGCCGAGATTGAAAGTGCGCTGGTTTCACATAGTGCTGTTGCAGAAGCGGCTGCAATTGGAAAACCGGATCCTCTGAAAGGAAATATTATCAAGGCATTTGTTATCCTGCGCAATGGAGTTGAACCAACCCAGAAACTTATCCACGACCTGAAATATCACGTCCGTATCATGCTTGGACCGATATCAGTCCCTGCAGAGCTTGATTTTGTTGATAGCCTCCCCAAAACCCGAAGTGGAAAGATCATGCGGCGGGTATTAAAAGCAAAAGAAATGGGTATGGATCCTGGTGATATATCTACTCTGGATGAATAATCATCCAACTCTTTATATACTGTTTTAATAGATTTATAACCATGTCTGCAACTCCAGATACTTCGCTCCGGATAGAAAATATCGTGGCTTCAGCGAAGATATCAGAATCCCTGGACCTCCCCCAGATTGCATCCAGCATAAAGGATGCGGAATACAACAAAAAGCGGTTCCCGGGTGTTGTTATCCGGATGCAGAACCCGAAGATAGCGGCATTGGTATTCGGATCCGGAAAAGTGGTACTGACCGGAGCAAAAAGTGTTGAGAGTCTCAATAAAGGACTTGAGATACTAGGCGATCTGCTGCGTTCCCTGAACATCGAGATAGCGAGCGAACTGACATATAAAATCCAGAACATTGTCACGTCCGCCGACCTTGGATCCGGCATTAACCTGAACAAGATTGCAGTCGGATTCAACCTTGAGCGGATTGAGTATGAACCTGAACAGTTCCCAGGCCTTGTATACCGGCTTGAGGATCCAAAAGTAGTAGTCCTGCTCTTTGGATCAGGAAAACTCATCATCACCGGCGGCAAGGAGCCTGAGGATGCGAAGAAGGCTGTGCTGAAGATCGTTGATGATTTGAAAGGGCTTGGGCTTTTATAATCTGGATACCATTCTTCAGAAATTATAATTCAGATTCTATATTTTTATATACAATAGAATTTATTGTACATAGTACCGTTTTCCGGGGGATTATTGTAGCGTCACAATATGGATACGGTATCTGATTGACAGAGAATGCACGGAGAACTCTCCAAAATTCAGAGGTTCCCTGTTTTTTCTATTCTCTGCTTTTCTGGACAGATTTTCTTTGTCTGAAATATGTATGTCCAAAAAGGCGGTTTATGGTAATCCGATAATCCGGGGACCGTTCTCTTCCCCGATGATGACCGTCGTCTTTTCCGTGAATTCAGCAAAAATGCCACAACTTACAACACCCGGAATCATGTTGATGGCAGTCTCAAGAGCCATCGGGTCCGGGATGCTGACCGGCGTATAATCAAGGATGATATTCCCGTTATCAGATATGACCGGCCCGTCCTTTTTTACCCCTTCCCGGACCGTCACCGCTCCACCCATCTCATTGAGCCGGCGAATGACATGGCTGAATGAAAACGGGATTATTTCAATTGGTATTGGTCCGGTCAGATGCGAACATATCTTTGACGGATCAGCGACGATGATGAGCCGGGTTGAGGCGTCGGCTACTATCCGTTCCCTGACATGAGCAGCTCCCCGACCCTTGATAAGCCTCAGTTCAGGATCTATCTGGTCTGCCCCGTCGACCGTGATATCAATCTTCTCTGCCTGTTCAAGACCGATGAGGGGGATACCGAGAGCCCCTGCCCGCATGGTTGTCTGGATAGATGTGGGGATCCCGACGATAGAGAGACCCTCTTCAGCCATCCGCTCTTTCAGTCGTGCCATCGTGAAGGCAACGGTTGATCCGGTTCCAAGACCGACCGTCATGCCATTGGTTATATACTCAGCAGCCTTGTAGCCGGCCCGTTTCTTTGCCTGTTCCTGGGGGGATAATCCGCTCATATTCATGGTTCTCCAGAATTCTGTGTTGGAAAATAATTAGTGATATCAGTCTATTCTAATGAAAACAGTCTTTTTAAGTCATCGGTCCCTGCATATGCGGTGCAGTCAAGGGTGATTGGGGTGATAGAGATGTTCCCTTTATGGATGGCATGCACATCAGTTCCTTCCGGAGCATCGGTAACCAATGGTCCGTTGATCCAGTAATAGGGTTTTCCCCTGGGATCAAGCCTCTTTTCCACTCCGGTAATAAACAAATGTTCGGCAAGATGGGTAATCTCATATCCGCCGGTGATGATGGAGGGGATATTCACATTCATGACATGAGTAAAGGAAGGAAACCCTTTCTCAAGAATCTTTCTGATAACATCACGCACCACCCCTTTGGACTCTGAAAACCGATCTGCGAGGTGTCGTGCATCATCAAATTTCTCTTTCTGATCTTCAATCTGGAGGGAGAATGCCACGGCAGGATATCCATGATTTGCCGCCTCCAGGGCAGCACCCACGGTACCGGATGTGGTAATGGCCTCATATGACAAGTTTTCACCAATATTTATCCCTGATACAACAAGATCTGGCTTTACTCCCAATGCAAAAAGCGCAAGTATGACCGAATCGGTTGGTTTTCCCCCGACTGCATAGGCGGTAATATCACCCCGGCTCACCGTGTTCACTCTGAGTGGTTCAAATATGGAGAGTGACCGTCCGACAGCACTCTGCTGGGTTGCAGGAGCACACACCACAACATCAGCCCATTCAAACAGGGCATCATAGGCAGCCCATAATCCCTCCGAATTAACCCCATCATCATTGGTCAGGAGAATACAGGGTCGTTTTAGGGAAAAATGGTGATGTGATGGTGTACTGTCAGGAGGAGATCCTGAAATCATGTATCCCGATTATTAGTTCTCCTGCTTCTTAATGGATCATCAAAACTGCCGGTTTTCAGATATCACCAGCAGACCCGGGTACCCTGAATCGGATAATTTTTTTTCTGATCCTGCCAACAAGTAGCGATGAATATTCTGCTTGCTGAATATACCGTCAGTCATGATCCGACGTTAGCCCCTGAAGGTCGCGCCATGCTTGATGTACTGACACGCAGTTTCACAAAAATCGGATATACGGTCCACAGTCCTGAACCGGGCAGGGATTTTTCTGAAGAGATAGCCCGTCTTGGTGCACAATGCGATGAGGGGCTGGTCATCGCTCCTGATCACCTGCTGGCCAGGTTTACCAAAAATCTTGAGGATGTTACCAGAAATATCGGATGCAACTCATTTTCGATTGCAGTCTGCGCGAATAAAAAAAGAACCGGACAGATTTTACAATCACATGGCATTGATGTTCCAAAAGAGGTCACATCAGGAAAACGCATCGTCAAAGAGGTATCCGGATGTGGAGCGGTCGGTGTAAGGCTGACCGATGGGCCGGCAGGGGAAGGAGAGTTTGGCCAGGAGTATATCGAGGGTGAACACTATTCCATGAGCCTTGTTGGTGGCCGGGTCGTCGGTGAGGTGTGCCTTTATTATACTGGAAAAGGTCCCCTGCTCCTTGCATTAAACCGTCAGGATATCAGGTTTAACAAAGATGGAACGGTTGCCTACCATGGAGGAGAAACACCAGTCGATCATCCAAAGAAAGAGGAGATGTATGCTCTTGCGTCAAAGGCGGTTGAAGTGCTGGGTTGTCAGGGGTATGTCGGGATAGATATGGTTGTCACCCCTGACCGGATTGTCATTGTTGATGTAAATCCACGGCCGACTACGAGCATTATTGGTATTGACGCATGCATGGAGGAAGAGATTGCACAGGTGATCCTGGATGCATCATATGGACGTTCTCCTGAATCAGTTCACCTAATTGGCCATGCATACTTCTCTTCAGAGGGTCAGGTTACCTATGATCGGAGTTGACATCGGAGGGGCAAATCTGAAGGTAGTCGATGAAGCCGGGGCCCATATTCACTATTGCCCACTCTGGAAAGAGACGCCAATAAGAGAGATATTACAGGACTATTCATCGGCAGATAATGCTGCGGTTGTGATGAGTGGTGAACTGGCCGATTGTTTTGCATCAAAGCAGGATGGTATTGAATTTATCTTCACTGCTGTCCGGGATGTCTTTCCTCATGCCATCTTCTATGGAACCGATGGACAATTTCATACAACGCCTGTCAGTGATCTTGCCGCGGCAAACTGGCTGGTGATGGCTGATGTTCTCCGTGACCGGTATCCTGATGCTGTCTTGGTTGATATGGGGAGCACAACCACGGATATTATCCCCCTGAATGCCTGGGAAACCCTGAAAGGTCAGACCGATTTTACCCGCCTGAAAACGGGGATGCTTTTATACTATGGTCTTCTTAGAACTCCTGTTTCATCTCTTATCAGGTCAGTCTGTCTTGACGGATCTCCAGTTCGGGTGAGCACTGAATATTTTGCCTGTGCCGGAGATGCCCATGTACTGATGGGACTTATACCGCCGGAGATGTATACAACAGTACCTCCTGATTCCTGCAGTCCGTCATGGGATCATTGTATGCGCCGGATGGCACGGATGGTTTGTGCAGATGTAGCGGAGATTGGAACGGAATATGTTCTGCATATAGCGCAGGCATATGTGCATGAGGAACAGGTATGTATTACACAGGCGGTTAGATCTGTGATGGAGCAGTATGCATGCAGACGCATTCTGACAGTGGGTGTGGGATCAGGTCTCCTGTCATCATGGCTTGATGCGCATGATCTCAATCGCGACATGGGGTCACTTTCTGATGCAATGCCGGCATGGGCGGTTCGGGAGGCAGGTTTACGAACCGTCTGATCCTCTCCTTCCTTCTCCTGGCAGGATCTCTGGGAGGAAGTCTCCTCCTCTGGTCTCTGGGGTATCCGTTCTTCTTTCTGTTTCTCTTTATTCCTCTGATACCACTTCTGGGAAGGGATCACGAGATTCACTATTGTCCGGTCTGTGGATGGGAGACGGCTGGGAATGAACGGTATTGTCCCTATGATGGGAACAGGCTTGAATGGAAAACAGACCGGTCACACCGATAATGGTTGCTGTCCATACCGGTGGATCTCTTTTTGAGGGTGCGATGACCCGGGTGATATGGGGCAGTCATTCAGGGTTTTTTGTGCTGTGATATTTCTCCGCGCTATCGTCTTCCGGTTTTTTTCAGTAATAATGATATACCGGTCGGACTGAATTCCCAGTTGCTCAATAATATGGTCATAAGTGACTGAAAGGAGAACGACCGGGGCTGTGTGGCGTGCATGGGTTCTGCATTCTTCTGCGAGAATCGGAATACTGTTTTCATATTCCTCAAAATGCTCACGTGAATACAGAATAAAAAGAAGGTGTGATTCATCTTTTCTAATCGCCCCGATAAGTCCGCTCATCCCCTCCATTCTTCTGAAGTCGATCCGGTATTTCTGATCAGGAGGAAGACAGAGCAGCGGTTCTGCATGCCCGAAGAAGAGAAAAGTTATTGGACCATGGACTGTTCTGACTGGCCCTGATATGAGCGCATTCTGGAGATCCCGTCCGGGCGCGATGTATACTGAAAAGGTATTCTGATTTATTTTCCTGAGTGTTTCATATCGCCCGGCCATATCTTCAGGTTTTC
>Ga0067045_1029147_pt1 | contig 23372 bp, 17 predicted proteins | sample TerdegcTABiofilm_FD_59184 | JGI IMG/M metagenome (GOLD analysis project Ga0067045, IMG submission 59184) | Combined Assembly of (Gp0054472, Gp0054536) Wastewater bioreactor microbial communities from Singapore -Terephthalate degrading...
GGTGTAAGCGGCAAAAGCTGGGATACCTTCTGTACCCAGGGACGTGCCCCCTCCAGTGAAAACCACACCTCTGATAGAAACATCATGGGCCAGGTAATAATATTAATTAACCCATCAGCAAATTCCTGGCTGTCACTTCGACAAGCAATCAGCAAACCCAACGAAATCATACAGAACCCACCCAGTGCAAAAACCACAAACAGCGTAAATAACGAACCTTTGCACTGAAATCCATACAATAGAACAGTTCCAATATACACAACAATTGTTGTTGCAAGCATTACAAACATACGCGACAATATCTGAGCTGTTAAAAATTCAAATGGTCTTACAGGTGCAACACTGAATCGTTTTAATATGCCGTTTTTTCTATACATTACCAGGACATAACCTACACCATACAATGAGTTAAACATTGCATTCATTCCTAAAATGCCAGGAAAAAGCCATTCAACATAGCGGATTCCCCTACCCTTAAATGAATGTTTAGAAAAGAATGTAGTAGTTGTACCTGCGCCTTTCAATAGTTGTTCTGCTATATACCCATTGGGTGATGAATCATTGATAAAATACGTATTATGCTCAGGATCCAGCAACATGTCTATTTTAAATTTTTGTAAACTGTCTATAGCTTTTTCCTTAGATGAAAACTCAATAAAATCTACATACTTTAATTTTAAAAACTCATTGAATTGTTTATTACTTATAATCGTAATTTCATTATTCAACGGCTTAACCACACCAACTTTGAGTACTGGCGATGATTCGCTTCTGAATACAACACTGAAACCAATAATAATCAAAAGCGGGAAAATAATATTCCACCCAAGAGCTGACCTGTCGCGGTAAAATTCTTTTGTACGTGCAATAAATATTGTCCATATCCTGTATAGCATTGTTAAGCCCTTAATTGCGTTCCTGTTAATTTTAAAAACAAGTCCTCTAAATTTTGTGAACGTACCACCATGCCAGTAATATCAACATTGTTATCAATAAGCAGCCTCAGGCAATCATGCGGTTGTTCGGTGTGTATTTCAATGGTATGATTTACCGTATACCACTCACAATTCATCTGGTGTAAAATATTCTCATCAACCGTTGAAGGCAATGTAATGGTAACTCCACGGCAATGCTGGTTAAGTAAATTAATCGGCGAATCCATGGCAATAATTTTACCACGATCCATAATTGCCACAATATCACATAGCGTTTGGGCTTCCTCCATATAGTGTGTTGTGAGTATTATGGTTTTGCCTTTCTTTTTTATTGATTGGACAATATCCCACACATGACGTCGCGCCTGAGGATCAAGGCCAGTAGTTGGTTCATCAAGAAACAATAGTTCAGGATCATTTGCTAAAGCTATTGCCAGAAGTAACCGCTGTTTTTGCCCGCCTGATATTTTCCTGTTATCCCTGTCCAGTATTTCTTCTAAATAACACAGAGAAACAAGCTCATCCAGCGAAGCCCTGCGTGCATACAAATTTCTGAAAGTCAGTAGTATTTCTTTGACGGTGAGATACTGTTGCAGTTCAGTATGCTGAAGCTGAATGCCAACCTCCTGTTTAAAATGCTGATCACGAGGCTTCCCCTTATACAGAATTGTTCCGCTGTCAGGTTTTTGAATTCCCTCAATAACTTCAATGGTAGTTGTCTTGCCAGCACCATTTGGTCCAAGCAATCCAAAACATATACCACGGGGAATGGCAAAACTGACATCGTCAACAGCCTTAACGCCTGGGTAATATTTATATAGATTTTTAACTTCTAATATATAGTCCATCGCTTATCCATAGGTATATTGCATTTGTATCACTAAGCAGTTATTTTACTTTGTACGCTTTGCATGAATACATCATACATATGATTCACATTCTTCAATGAATTGGGGTTTGGGGTTACTATAGGCAGGATGGTACAGTATATGCAAGCAGTTTTTTGCACGGGTAAGAGCAACATACATCAACCGCCGTTCTTCTTCTATATCCGTATATGGATCGGGCAACAATCTATCTTTTACACCACACAGTATTACTACATCAAACTCCAGGCCCTTTGCCCCATGTATGGTCATAAACTTCACATTATCATCTGTATTCATCCTTGACTGCAAAAATGTGCCCTGCCAGTTATTTCTATACAGCACACCAATAGAAAATTTTTTATCATACTGCTTAGCGATAGTATCTGCAATCAGTGCCTCCATTTCAAATGAGTCAACCTTGACAAAATAAATTTTGCCACCGCCACCACGCACTGACTTAACCCAGCGCCGTGACCTGAATCTGTTTTTAGCAATAAGTCTGTTTGAAAGCTTCACTATCTCCTTTTTTGACCGATAGTTACTGTTAAGTGAATGTACTGTTAAATTATCAAAATATTTTCGTGCATTGACAATATATTCTATCTTTGCATCTCTGAATTTATAAATTGATTGCCAGTCATCGCCAACCATAAAAATATTGGGGTTTTCTTCAGGTAAAAGCAATTTTAAAAGTTTAAAATTATTTTCTGATGTGTCCTGAAATTCATCAACCATCACATATTTAAAAGTTTTATGTATTGTATTCCGTAACGATATATTTTGAGACAAACAATCTATAGATTTATTTATCATATCCTCAAAATCAATGACGTTATGTACCTGCTTATACTGTTCATATTCATCTTTAATAGTTTTGATTGCAGCATAAATATCATGAGGCAAATTTATACTTTGAATATTTTTTAACGCTAATTTATACATTACTGATGAAGGAATACCATTAAATGTTTCAACATGCTTTTCAACTATTTGTTTTATAATTTTCTCTGACGATTCTTCATCAAGAACAGTTACCTGTTTCATATTTTGTTTAATAATATACTGAAGGCAAAAAGCATGGAATGTGGAAGCAACAATATCATTTCCGCAATTGCCTAACCCTGCAATTATCCTTTTTTTAAGTTCATCTGCTGCTTTTCTGCTGAACGTAAGCAAGAGCAGTTCACCAGGTTTACATAATCCTTTATTGATTAACGCAATACTGCGCTGTATGATAGTATATGTCTTCCCACTTCCAGCAGAAGCAATGACAAGATGTGCACCGTTTTCGGCATTTATTGCCTTTATTTGATTTTTGTTAGTGTTTATGGACATTGTAATAATTATTTTATCACTATGATAAAAACATGTTTCTCCGTTGCTAAAAGCGGCGGAATTAATAGACATTTTTTGCCTGAAAAAATTAAGGAAGAAATACTGACTATGTATATAATTAATACGCTTGTATAAAAAAATCCTTAAAAAAATATTTCTATATTTTTAAAGTTATAACATTCTTTTCGTTAATCTAATACATCACTGCCATAGGTTGAGGAAGTATAAGTATTCATTTTTTATGTAACAAAGTATATAATGAACGAACCCGTTCATCATATTTATTTAATTCCATTGCCTTACTAATTGCTGCACGTGCACTATCTTTTATTCCTAAAGCCACACTTGCCTGTGCATATTTCAGCCAGCCACCATAGTAATTAGGTACAATTTTTGTTACTTCAAAAAAGCTTTCCATTGCTGTTTCAAAGTCGCCCATGGCAAAATGTAGTTTGCCATAGCGCATGTACCCCCATGGATTATCAGGCATTGCATTCATTACTTTTGCATAGACATGCGATGCTTCAGGATACATCTCATTATCCAGATAATAATCACCTTCAAGAATATCGGTCACCCAGCAATCACCAGCAACGTTTCTATGCAAGGCAAAATCATGTGCCGTATACCACGCCTTATTACGTAAATTGTATGTATGCAGCAACAAATCATTCATCCAATCCTGTATCATTGGTTCATTGCGAAGGTAAATTCCTGCATCCTTTTTTTTAAACCAGATACTATTGTCCAGAACACCACGTTGTTTTTCTTCTTCATATAGTTTTGTACCAGGATACAATGCAACAGGCGACACCACACAATCACCAGGCAACATGGTAGCAATCAGCTTTTTTGTTTTTTTTATATCACTGTATGTTTCTCCTTTCATCCCAACCATTAAATACACTGAAAGATATATTCCAACCCTTCGTGTAATTGCAGCAGCATTCATAATTTTTTCTATAGTTATTTTTTTATTATACAAAGAAAGTATCTTTTCTGAACCCGATTCAACACCATACTGTATATGTTCAAGCCCAGCTTTTTTCATGGCAATAAGCATTGATTCATCAACCGAATCAACGCGCCCCTGACAGTTCCACATCATATACAGCTTTTTTTTTATTATTTTGTCCGATAGTTCATGTACACGGTCTTTTTTGATTGTAAAATTGTCATCCCGTATTGAAAAATAAATTATTCCATATTTCTTATACAATAGATTAAGTTCATCAATAACATCATCAATATTTCTGAATCGCACCTTTCTTCCCCAGAAAGACGGAGAATCACAGAACGTACAATTGAAGCTGCAACCACGTGAAGTTATTATATACTTAAATTGTTCATTGATGTTTACACCTGAAAGGTTACCTGCAAACTTTGCAGGATATGGCAATGTATCAATATGTATATTATTTTGCTTTAGTATCTTTTCTTTTATGGGTTTGCCTTTTTTAATTGCATCTGCAATTGAAAGCATTGCTCCTTCGCCTTCACCTTCCACAACATAATCAATATATGGATAACGTTTAATAATCTCCTGTGAAAGGAATGTGGCATGGGGCCCACCAAGTACAACAACTCTATGCGGGAACACCTTTTTGATTTTTTGTATTACGGAAAATGTCGTAACGCGATTATGTGTATATAAAGAAAAGCCAATAATGTGTGGTTTTATAGTTTTTATCTCTTTTACTATTTGTTCAGGGCTTTTTTTAGAAAAATTGGCTAATATTACATCATATCCTTTCTGTGACAGATATGCAGCAATAGAAACAAGACCAACAGGTAGCAATGTAATATAATAATCATGACTGTGTTCTTTTTCCACACAATAGCCAAGTAAAATCTTCATATAGCCCCTTTATTATTTTATCGCAGGGAATACAATCATTCTTGAATATTAACATAGCTTCTTAATTATATTTTACTATTATGATTGTTATGAATAATTTGACCAAAAATTTACTAAACTCTGTGTAATTTCTATGTAAACCCCTTATTTGGTGGTATTTTTATAATAAATATGAGATAAAAATATTTTACATTTATTTATTTTACCTGCATTATTGATATCTTAATTTAATACTTAGCCACATATACCAGTAAAAATTATAATTTTTATAATTTTATATAGGGGAATATGCAAATTACTATCTCAAAAAACGAACTCTATACAATGATTAAAAAGGCGGTGAAAGAAGTTATTTATGAAGAACGACTTGATATATTATTAAAAAGTATACCTGCCATTTCAGATGAGGAAATGACTGAAATAAAAAACCTTTATGGGCATAAGCCACCAAAACGTAAAGCTGCTAAACGAAAAACAATTGATATATGAAATGGACCATAGAATATTCCAAAAATACTGTTAGTTTTCTTAAAAATAATCAATCTATTGAAGATAATATTATAAACGAAATAAAAAGGTAATCCAAAAATTACAGGGTCAAACTGTTAATATCAATTTAAAAAAGCTTTCTGGTGAATGGGAAGGATACTATCGTATTCGCAAAGGTAAAATACGTATTATTATTTATCTTGATTTTTTAAAAAGAACTGTTTATGTAGAAAATGTTGATTTTAGAGGAAACATATATAAATAATCATGTTTTTAAAACTATTTAAGAATCTTTATCTACTGATTTCTGGTTTATTATCGTTTCAATTTTTTTTGTTAACTTTTCGTAGTGGCTTCCTTCCCAGTATATTCTGCCACATAGTGTGCATTTATAATATGTATTACACCAGCTCAGTACACCTGGCGGAATTCGATTTTTTTCCTTTTCAAATTCTTCAGTGTTGTTAGACAACTCAGTAACGTTCCCATTACACATTATGCATCGGCTGAATGGATTTATCTTATCCCATAAATCCAGCCTGTCTAATATTTCTACTATTTGCTTCTGTGGACTGGTATTGCGAACAATTAATCCCCTATCAACAATTTTTCTCATCAGTAACTGTCGGTCACGAGTAAGCAAAATACGCTTTTGCTCTGCTGCTATGTGGGCTAAATCTTTATCATCCCAGGTTTCATTATATAAGACATCAAAACCAAATAAACGAAGATATTTAACAAGCTTACGTAAATGGACATCGCAGACAAATGCAGGTGCACGCAGACTTTGCGGCCTTAAACGGGTAATATTACTGATTTCAAATCGTTCAAAAACAGGGTATACGCTGATATAATCATCATTCTGAACAATATAATCAAATCCAACCGAAATCCCATTTACCTGTATAAGATCAACTTCAACATGGGGAACACCCAGGGATTCTATTAAATCTTTTACACTGCGTTTACCCTTCCAGCTTACAGTGAATGCAACCTTCTTTTTATCTTTTGGCAGGAAGTCATTGAGTTCTTCGTAAAAACGAATTGTTACAGTATATTCTTTCAACTGTTATTCTTTTTTGAAGAAGTTTGATACGGCTCCAGGTGTACAATAACATCCAGAACTTTTGGGCCTTTATCTAAAAGCTCATGCTTTACACTGCGGGCAATATCATGTCCATCCTGTACCGACATATTGCCATCAACCAGTACATGCAGATCAACAAAATATCCACTACCAACACGGCGTGAACGAATGCTGTGCACCTCTTTGACCCCATCAACCTTCATTGCAATTAAATCTATTGCATCCACCTGCGATTTAGAAGCACCCCTGTCAGATAGTTCCATCACAACAGGTTTTAAAATATCAAATGCAACTTTAACAATAAACATAGCAACAACAACAGCACCAATATGGTCAAAGAAAACTAAAGAAGGATGTGCAATGGCAAGTGCTACCGCAACCAGCGCTGGTATGGAACTCAATGCATCTGAGCGGTGATGCCATGCATTGGCAATAACTGAAGAAGAATCAATTTCTTTTCCTTTTTTTACTGTCCATCGATACAGCCATTCTTTAGATAGAATAGAAATAAAGGCAGCTATAAGTGCAATTGCTTCAGGACCTTTACTATCAGGCTCAAATGCCGTTATTATACCATTGTACGCAATGCCAATGCCAACAGCAAAAAGGGCTAATGCAATAAATGCTGTAACAATACTTTCTATACGTTCATGACCATAAGGGTGATCGTCATCAGCAGGGCTTGCCCAGTATTTGATGCCAATAAGTACTGCAATATCTGTCGTTAAATCAGAAATACTATGTATAGCATCGGCAACCATTGCCTGACTGTGTCCCAGTATCCCTGCAACAAATTTCAATCCTGACAGCATGATATTGACTATCATTCCAGTCCAGGTAACTTTTTTAGCTACAATAGCTTCATAGTGTTTTCCATTATCCATAACGCTCCCCAATACTTAGCTTTGGTTTACGAACCACAATAGCTGCCTGCCCACTTACCGGGCACCTGTTTTCACAGATACCACATCCAATACATCTGTCTTCATGAACAACTGGCAATAAAACTTCAACCTGTATTCCTTTCTTATTTTTGACAATCTTTTTTTCTAATGTTATAGCCTTGTTAGCAACCGGGCATACTTCTTCACATACAATGCAATTTGTTTGTTCTGACCATGGTAAGCATATATCATGCAGTATAACAGCAGTGCCAATAACAAATTTTTGTTTACTGTTAAGCGATAGCTTCTGAATTGCTCCTGTGGGGCAAACCTGTCCACAGCGTGTACAGGTAAAATCACAGTACCCAATGCGCGATATTAAGCGTGGCGTGAACATTCCATAAAATCCAGCTTCAGTAATGCATGGATGAAGCGCATTGGTGGGACACACATTCATACACTGCCCACACCGAATACATGCATCTAAAAATTGTGATTCGCGCAATGCGCCTGGTGGACGAATGATGAAGCTATCGTGTGATGCTGCAAAAAGCGATACTCTACTGGCAGCAACTATCACCGATGACGCCGTTGCAATGAGCAAGTCTCTTCGAGTTATTCCTTTGCCAGGATACTCAATACTTTTATTTTTCGATGGTCTGGTAAATGTAAAGGAAATAGCATCATACTTACAGTTTTTCAGGCAATCAAAACATTTAATACACTCATGTTCTATTGTGCCAACCCCGTCAGTAGCTATCGCCCCCATACGACAGCCTTTAACACATGCCCCACAATGAATACATTTGTCTGTATCAACAACCCGTCGGAATAATGAAACATGTGAAGCTATAGCATACATTGCACCCAATGGGCATAACACCCTGCACCAGAACCGCCTGAAAAATGCAGATAACCCTAACACAACAAAGAACACTACTGCAACCCATGCCCAGTTGTAGTAATAAAACGGATAATCCCGTGCCTGATATCCAGGCAATATCCATGACAGAGGCTTTGAACCTATGAATGATACAAACGGATATAAGAAAAGTTCATAAGCACGATAAGCAATGGTAATTGGATCAATATATCCTGACACTGTAAAACCAAAGAATGCTATAAGTACTGAACTTAACAATACTAAAAATTTGATTCTGCTTAAGTTTGTTTGTACTTTTGTTTTTCCTTTTGGTTGTATAACAGTATCAGAAGCATCAATGGTTGCACCTAACGGACACATCCATCCGCAAAAAAACCTTCCAAGCAAAAAAGTCAAAATAAATAACACTAATCCTAACAATGCATACTTGACTGCATGAGTTGTAATGTATCCAATTGTTATACTGTGTATTGAAAGTGAAGGATAAAATCCTATTCCTGCATCAGAAACTGGATCATGTAGATAAATGATGCTGGCAATAAAAACAAACCATAATAAAAGCTGACCAATTGCCCTGTATATGGGCCAGTGTTTTGATTTCATACTGTTCTTGTTATCGTAGAATATGCAGTAATATTAATACTGCCCATACCTGATTGTGCCGCAAGGTTAAGATAACCAATGGAAGATGGTTCAATACCAAACAATTGCTTTGCTGCATACGCATCAACCATAACGGGATTTGTACCAAAAATTACTGTTTTAGTTTCTCTTATATCCGCAGGGCTACCTGATGATGGGCCATGCTTTGTTAAGATGCGCAATCCATCCAGTATTATTAAATGTACTTTTACTGCTTTGTTAAAATCAACAATATTCCTGTGCAGATTTATATGATAATACCCACGGTTGCCACCAATAACCCCCATTAAATTTTTCATGGCAAGTGTAAGATCTGCAGCACTGTGATGTTTTGCTATTGGCATATTTATAATGCAATCAGCTTCAAGTATATCCTCATACACATCCAGTGTATCCAAATTAAGCCCGCCAGGAACTTTGACAGTTTTAAATTTATCTCTATCCATATACACACAATCTACACCAACTTTTTTTGCCACTTCTTCAATACCACTTGAGTGATAGCAAAGCCGCGCGTTATGAACAGGTCGGTCCATTATTGCCACACTCGCGCCTACCTTTTTACACATGGTAGCAACAGCTTCAACTAATACTGGATTTGTTGTGTGTGCACGCTCAGGAGTTGAGTTAAAACCCATATTGGGCTTTATTACCACTTTCATTCCTTTTTTTACAAAACGTTCTATTCCACCCATTTCCTTAAAGCCTTGCTCAACCATTGTGTAAATGGATTTTTGTGTTAACTCTATAGTTTTTATCACAACTAGATCAGAATATTTTTCCACACCAAAGGCTTTTTTTATACCTGTGAGATAGTTATTACATAGTACTCCCATGCCGCTAAATAAAGCTGCAATAAAATTTCTTCTGGATAGTTTCATGTTTTTCCTCCGCTCTTGTTTGGCTTTTCTTTATAAAACAAAGCTACTACTATAGCAACTATAAGTATTACTATGCCTATTACCAATGCTTGATAACTTTGCCAGGAATAACCTGGTTCCAATAAAGAGTTTTCAGGGTTTTCAGGATCATAAAACACTATTACTTTTTTCCCAACAGGATATTCTTTTAACAAATCCTCGTTTGATTTATTCATTTCTTTTGCCGAAATCTGAAATCCTGTAATTTTCTGTCCATTTACTGTAAATGAATATTTTATATTAGCGTATTGTCGCCTATGACGATCCCAATCCATAAACGATTGCGTTATAATACCCTCTGCTTTGGGCCAATATAAACTTTCACGTGCATTGTTGATAAGTTTTATTCCTGCAAGGGTTATTATACTACCAAATACAAATAGAAAAATTACTAAATGCTTTTTCTGTGTCATATCTAATAACCTCAAAAAATGAAATTATTATGCAGAATTTTGATCATAGCTTTTACTTATAGTACGATTACATCTAACTGATTCAACCTTTACAGGATAATAAATTTTTATAATAACCCATTTACATCAGATTAATTGATTAATAATGTAAATAGTTACTATGACTGTCATTCACTTTTAATGTTTAATTATAACGAAGGTTTTAATAAAAGTCAACCTTGTTTCTATAACCACCTGGCTACAGATCCCTGTGACGTTGTCTGTATATGTAAAATTGCAGGAAATAGCTCTTTGACATCATCAATATGCGAAATAATAAAAATCTGGCGATATTGTTCCTGAAGTGTGTACAAAGCATTAATTATCGCATTCCTGCGATCATTATCCTGGCTTCCAAAAATTTCATCAAAAGCCATAAAACCCACAGCACCACTGCCGCTAAAATCTTTAATGGCATTGCTAATGGCAACTCGTAAACAAAGGTTAGCCAGGTCAATTTCACCCCCTGAAAATCTACTTAAAGGATACCATTTGCCATCATCCATTATTTGGAAGTTGAAATTATCATCCATTTCAATTGCCTGATAGCGCCCCTGCGTTAAATGATTAAATAACATACTTGCATAATTTGCAATAACAGGTTTTGCCATCAGTAACACTGACTCTCTGAATCCGTCCATGATTTTTTCTAACCGTTGCAGTAATTCAAATTCCTGTTTAATAGCTTCAATCTTTTTGCGATTTTGTTTATCTTTTTCAAGCTCATCAACAATCTTGCCAATTGCATTTTTGATATCATTATATAATAATCTTTCTTCATTCAATTTTATTGTTATTTTTTCTTTTTCCTGTAATACTGAATTATATTCATTTTTTACTTCATGATACAATTTTTCCGAAAAGCCCAGTGCAGTAATATTTTCATTAAGTTTTTTTATTTCAACCTCTTTATCATTCTTCTGCTTTTCAAGCTGTTCAATTTTTTGCTGTACAACAGGAATTTCCCGTATCTGCGCCTCAAGTCCAATACATTTATTATGGACCTCCTCCAGTTTAGTATATTCTTCCACTATATTTGTATACTCATGTTCATTAAATATCACCGTACTCAATGTCTGTAGCTGCAAGCTAATGTCATTGAGATTTTCTTTTTTCTTTTTTAGTTCATTAAGTGATTTTTCAACATTCTTCTTTTTTTCTACTAATTGTGCTTTTTGTTGTTGCAAAGTATGTAACTGTACATCCAATTCTTTTAATTCACGTTCAGCGTTTTTCAACATGCTTTCTTTCTTTTCTACATCGCTCTTCAATTGGGCCATTTCATTTTTTTCATACTCTTCAATTTCACACATAAGCTTTACAATTGTTGCGTCATAGGCTTCATGTAAGGGGCGCAAACATACAGGGCATTCAGCTTCCTTGCCAAGCTTTTTGATTTGCTCAATATGCTTTTTTCGGTCTTTAATAGCCTTTTCAATTCCACCCATACGTTCCTTTATTGTATACAGTTCTTGCTGCAATGATTTTATTGCTTTTTCTATGTCTTTTTTTCTGGTATCATGCTTCTTAATCATTTCTTCAAGGTCATTAAGCTTTTGCAGTTCACTTTGCTCTGCTTTTATACTTATTTCTTTTTCTTGTAGCTCTTGTAAAAGTTCATCATATTGTTTTTGCAGCGCTTGCTTTTTCATATTCATTGCCCGCGCTTGTTCAAGCTGCTCTTTTTTCTTTTTATAGTCGTTGTACTTTTGATTCTGGCTATCTAATTTTTCATATTCAGCTTTTGCATGTTCAAGCTGCTTCAATCTTTCATGTGCTTCAGCAATATTTTGAATGCAGTTATCAATCTGTACCTGTAGTTGTGTTTGTTTTTTTATTAAATCATTGTACTTCATGTAAATCTCTTGCTGCTCTTTAAATTTTTTCTGCACATTTAAAAACATTTCTGACAGCAATGCATGTTTTTCCTGCAATTTTTCTACTTCCTTTTCTTTGTTCAATAGCTTTTGATTCTGCTCCTCCCTTGCAGATTCTTTGGCTTTTATTTCATCATCGCTTAAAAGCATGGCCTGCTGCCCTTCAATAAATTTTCTTTTATTATTTCTATCATCACGAATAATCTGTAATATGTCATCAAGTAAACTGAAGCCCATAATTTTCCTGATAAGTTCCCTGCGATCAGAACCACCTGTTTCTGATATTTGTCTTAGTTCCCCTTGAGCTGCAAAAACTGAGTGTGTGAAAGCATCCTGTGGCATCCCTAATATATCTTCTACTGTTCTATTTACATCAGTGGCACCAGTTACTATCGCCACATCATTTTTATATAATGAAGCATACTGGTTAAGGTTTTTTCCTTTAAATTCACGCACAATCCTGTACTTGGTATTATCAATTTCAAAAAGTAAATCAATTGTCACCGTGGCTTTTTCTTCCGCAAACACTGAGAGCACATATTCTTTTGCCGTTGGCAAAATTCCATAAAGAGCACACACAATAGCATTAAAAATGGTACTCTTGCCACTGCCATTTTTCCCAATAATGCCAATGAGTCCTTCTTTAAACTCAATGGTAGTATCTTTGTATTGTCTAAAATTTTTTAAGGTAAGCTTTTGTATAATCATTAGCTATTCCTTTACATCAGAAAAATGTTCACGGTATTTCATAAAATACTTTTTACCCAGCGCTTCAACAGCTTCTCTTTCTTTTTCATCATTAATTTCTTTTTTGCAATACGCTGCAAAAAACTCTTCTATGGAAATATGTTCTTTATATGATGAGCTATCGCTATGCTGCTTTCTAAAAATTCTTTTTGGCAATACCACAAGTGCTTGTGGGAATTGCTGCGCAATCCACATATTGCTGACAGCAACACTTTGATGTGCATCAATGTCATGCAAATACACGCTTACAATAGCACCCTGTGTAACCTGCAAAGAAAGCTCCTGAATATTTTTTTTAATCTCTTCTACAGAATGGTCACTGCATTTTTTTATATCAAATCTTAACCAATCACGAATTGCAATTGGATTAAATGCTATGTTTGTTTTTGTACCGATAGTTACTGTGACAAAGCCCTTTTGTTTGCCAGCTTCCCTATCGCTGAAACGCTCTGTTGACCCACTGTAGCATGCATTGTTCCATTGTGGTAAAATTTGAAAATTATGCCAGTGACCCAGGGCTACGTAATCAAATTCATTCAAAAGTGAAAAGTACTCTTCAGGAAATAACCTCTCGCCATATTCATCAAGAAGATAGTCTTTTCCCAGTGACGTATGCATTAAAAGGATGTTATACCCCTGCTTTGACTCAATCTTTTTTATTTGTGTTACAAATTCAACATCTTCATGTATGTGTGGTAAACAATGCAGATGAACACCATCAAGTGACAAGCACTCATACTCACCTTTATACACCGCATAAACACCATCAATTGCCTGCAATGCCTGTAAAATGGGGCTAGTGTATATGGTCTTTGGTGTGCAGTGATTCCCAGCAATGACAATAAACGGGATACCTGCCTGCGTAATTCTTTTTATGTGACCTAACCCCTGAATAAGCGCACGATTGGAAGGTGAAGCACGGTGGAACAAGTCCCCTGAATGGATAACAAAATCAGGTTTATACTGTATAATATTGTCAACAGCGTTTGCAAATGCATTGTATACATCAGCTTCACGCTGGTTTATACCCTCATCATTAACTTTATCAAAATCATTAAACCCCAAATGTGTATCCGACAGGTGGATAAATGCTGGCATAATAAATCCCCATTAAAAAAATATAAGTATTTAAATGATAATTTATCAAAAAATGTCAATTATATTGAAAATAAAAAAGGCTGCAATACCGCAGCCTAGACACTGAATTCTAAGTAAAATACCAGAATCCTAATATAAAAACCTACTTCAGTGACAATGGATATGAAGCCATTGCATAGAGCGTTATTGGTTGATCAAACCATTCATCCATATCAATGGCATCATAACGAATACCCATATCAAGAATGATTGGATCAAGCTTCATAGCATATCCAGCCTTTAGATACAGGGTAGTAAAATCATCATCACTTTTTACAGTATAGGTGCCAAAGAAAGGAATTGTTGTTTTGAGTTCGGTTTCTAAATGTGTCCTTCCCAAACCTGCACCACAATATATTCCATTAAAAGCTTTTTCTAACCAATATCGTCCACCAACACCATACTGGTAAAGAGTAAAACTATCTAAATCTGTTGAAGTATATAGATAGTAGTAACCATCAAGTTCGACAGAAACATTTGGAATCACTGCAAACTGAACAGCTACTGGCAGGGATAAAGCATAATCAATTACATCCCCCATATCACCCATTGGGTATACTATACCCAAACCAGCTGAGAGAGCCAAATCCTGATTAGCAGCAAAGCTCATTACTGGGAAAAGTAATAATAAAACAGCGCATACACAAATCAGTAACTTTTTCATCAATTCCTCCTAATAATTTATAGTTTATTTTTTGGATCCTGGTAATTTTTATATATTTTTTGCAAAAAAAACGATTTTATATTATTGTCAATCTTTTTTTTATTTTTTATCAATATTCTAATAAATTTTAAAAATTTTAAATTTATCAAATTGATATATGAAAATGATATTTTAACAAAATTGTAATATTATTATAAGATAATGCTTAATTAAAATTCTAAAAATTAACGATAAATAATAACGACTCGTCAGTTCTATTTTTTTCGTTGTTTAAGAGATTGTATACACCATTATATAATTGCATATAGGCATTTGTCCTAATAAAAATCCTGCTGGACTGAATATTTTTGTTGATTTTTTATGGCATATATATTTACTATGATGTTGTTTGCTTACTGATTATAATTTTTTATAAATGTTATCCCAATGAACAATGATATAGGCTTTACTGAAAACACCTATCCTGTAAAATATTTACTGCAGATTGCAAATTTACATAACACTACCCATTCTGTATCCGAATATATAAAAAAATTAAAAACCATCATTTATCATCTGCAAATTCCAGTGTTTAATATTTCTTGCCTGTCTAATATTGATGGGAGTGATCATTTATTAATATTTCCTGAATTGCAGACTTTAAAAAAATTTATTCCACAAATCAATCCCGATTTCTTAAATTTTGAAAGTACCACCATAAATATTAAAAAACTTATAGCTAACCGAAGTATATTTAAAAAAAGTATCTTATTTTCAATTTTAAGGGGATACATAACTTTTTCTGATACAATTACCTACCCAGATACTCTCAGTAATAATAAAACTATATACACTCTTGAACAGATAGTAAGTGATTTCTCAGGTGCAAGCAAAGATTTAGCAACAATCCTTACTGCAGAGATCCAGAAACAAATTTTAGAATCACCATATTTTGGAGGAGTTGTATCATTCCCACTTATTGCTGAAAAAGAAACTATTGGATCATTTGATATAATTTATCCTAAAAATCATACCATTCTAGATGAAAATGAATTTGTTACTCTTGAACTTATTGCACGGTTAATTGCTAATGGGCTCAGGCAATACCGTTACCAGAATAAAATTATTATTTCTGAAACTAAATATTCATCACTTATCAATGCCATACCCATGGCTCTCTATGTAATTAACAAAGATTTTACAATCGTTGAAACCAATGATACCTTTAAAGAATGGTTTTCAATTGATCATCCACTCAATAAAAAATGTTATGAAATTATAGCTCTTACAGATAAACCATGTAGTGATTGTATTGCACTCAGAGTCATGAATCTTGGAACTCCATGTATCCGCGAACAAAAAGTTCCGTATTTTAATGATTCACGTTTTTTTAAATATATTGCCTCCCCTATAATGGCTCCATCAGGAATAGTTACTTCAGTAGTTAACATCCTTGAAGATGTTACAACCCGCATCGTTGCTGAACGTAAAATTGAGAAATTTAGCTTAGCATTAGCAGATGAAGTAGATAAGCAAACAAAAGAATTGAAAGAAAAGCAAACAAAATTAGAGTTGGTTACCAACACGTTATATCGCATTAAACAGGCCAACACAATAAAGGAAAGCATTCAACATATAACAAAATCATTACATTCATTAGGCGCAAAATTAAGTATTGTGACATTACTCAGTAGCGATGTAAACACACTACAGATTGCTGATGTCTATCCTGATAATCTTCTGCATATGTTACAGATTGTTGCACAGGAAAATATTTTAAACATGAAACTCAATTTTAATGATTATGCCACCATACCATTTTTTGCAGTTATTAAAAGTGGCAAAGATATAATAATAGATACTAAAAACGAATTGAAGGAGTTAATTGAAAAAACATTTCCAGGAATTGATGACAATAATAAAAATTTACTCTTTTCACAATTACAGGATGAAATTATCGCAATCTATCCTATAGGAACAAAACACCGGATTGAAGGCAGTATAGCAATAGCTCTTGATAAATCATCTAATGAAGATAATAAGGATTTTATCAATATATTACTTAATGCTGCAGCAGTTGAGATCAGTCGCAAGCGTAATCAGGAAGAACTTGTAAAATCAGAACTTAAATATCGTAACTTAGTAGAAAATACTCAGGATATAATAATTCTATGTACAGCTGAAGGTGAAATTGTATATGGAAATTCTGTCTTTTATAAACTACTTGATTATCCCGAATCTCATAAACCTTCTTTTTTTGATTTTATTGACGAAAGCGAAAAACAGTTATTACAGACAATAATGAAACATTCATTAAGCAGTGGTACAAATCCACAACCTTTTGAGATACAATTATATAATCGTCATGGTAAATATTCATGGTATGAATTGGCCATGAGTTTAGTCCCCCTTGACCATACTATTGGCATTCAGATAGTGGCACGTGATATTGAGCGAAAAAAAAGAATGGAAGCACATATACAAAATCTTACTGAATTTCAGGAAAAGATTTTACAGAATGAAATGATAGGAATTATAACAGCTGATCTGAACGGTGTAATAACAAGCTGGAATAAAGGTGCTACAACAATTTTAGGATTTCAACCATTTGAAATTTTGAATACACCTCTGAATCAATTAGTAAATGCTATCGATAACAAACAAATATTACAAAAATCTTCTTCTAAAAATCCAGTAATCACTCAGCCTTATGCTGAAATTACAATGTTAAAAAAATCTGGTGAAAAAATAATAACGCTGTGCATGTCATCACTTCTTCATGATGACCATGATATACCATTTGCCCATCTTTACTTTTTTATCGATATAAGCGAGAAAAAACGACTTGAAGCAGAGTCGCTTGAACTCAATCAACGGTTACAGCATGCTCAGATAGTAACTATCGTTTCTCTGGCAAAATTGGCAGAATACCGTAATAAAGAAACGGGAATGCATTTAGAACGCATTATGCGATATGTAGAAATACTTGCATATGAGCTTTCGCAACATCCCGAATATCAAAATTACATTACTCAGGAATATATTCGTGACCTGGTAAATTCATGTTTGCTTCATGATATTGGTAAAGTTGGTGTTCCTGATCATATCCTGCTTAAACCCGGAAAACTTACTGAGTATGAATTTGAAATTATGAAGCAACACACCATTATAGGTGCTGAAACCATAGCTGAAGCAGAACGAAAGGTTGCAGGGCGTTCATATCTTAATTTAGGAAAGGAAATTGCATGTTATCATCATGAGCGGTGGGATGGTTCAGGATATCCAAAAGGATTAAAAGGAAATGAAATCCCATTATCTGCACGTATTGTTGCTATTGCAGACGTATATGATGCACTTGTTTCGGAAAGACCATATAAACGGGCTTACCCTCATGAAAAAGCTGTTAAGATAATCGCAGATAAAGCTGGCATATATTTTGACCCTGTGGTTGTCACAGCTTTTTTAAAGAATCATAACAAATTCTTTGAAATAAAGGAATCTTTATTATAGTAACAATATTACACATTTTTCAATTCCCCTTTTATTCCATTATTAATATGTATTATTCCATACATCCCGCTTTGCGCTGCACCGGGATTAAACATATAAGGATTTACATTATCATTCATTGCCCTATGGGTATGCCCAAAACATGCAATATCACATCCCAATCGTTTTGCTTCTGACCATACTCCAGTAATATCATGATGAGCGCCAAATAAATCTCCATGAGTAATAAAAAATGTATATCCATGTATATGTTCAACAAGAGCTGTCTTTCCATTAATACCCCGTGCCCTGTCAATATTGCCGCATACTGTAATGACAGCCACTCCATCGGGTATAACTACATGGATCAAATCATTTATACCATCACCACAATGAATCAGGTAATCAAATTTTTTCTCTGATTCAACGATATTCTTTATTTTCTGAATGTTTCCATGTGAATCAGACAGTACCAGGATTTTCATAACTTGTCCCATAAAAAATACTTGCTTTATTTATCACTTAAACGTTCACAGTCTAATAATTATCGCTATAGAATATACGTGTTTTACATTAATATTTATATTTCAACAATAATTTTTTACCTGAAATTGCTCATTTACTCTCCTGCTGCCAGAGGTATCAGGAGGATGTGCTTCATTATTTGTACAATAATTTTTAAAATAGTTGCTAATAAAAGATCCACTTTCATACTTTTACACGCTATATTATAGTTATATTATTATGTTTGTGGGTGCAAGAAGAATTCGAAAGGTTGCATGTATATGAAACAGTCGTTAATACGAAATTTCTCCATCATTGCCCATATTGACCATGGAAAGTCAACACTGGCTGACCGTATCATTGAGCGGTGTAATGCCATTGATCCACGCAATCATGTTGATCAGCTTCTTGACGATATGGACATTGAACGTGAGCGCGGGATCACCATAAAAGCAAATGTTATTACCCTTAACTATCCCTCAAAAGATGGGAATATTTATACATTCAATCTCATAGATACACCCGGACATGTGGATTTTACCTATGAGGTTTCACGTGCACTTGCAGCATGTGAAGGTGTACTTCTTCTTGTTGATGCCACTCAGGGTGTTGAAGCACAAACAATAGCCAATATGTATCTTGCCCTTGAAAATGACCTTACCATAGTACCTGTTATTAATAAAATTGATATGCCCAATGCTGATATCCCCCGAACCAAAGAAAGTATTAAAAAGAGCCTGGGGCTTGATCCTGAAACAGCTATTTGTGTTTCAGCACGTGAAGGCACTGGAATAGATGATCTTTTAGAAAAAATTGTAGAAAGAATTCCTCCTCCACAGGGTAATCCCGATGGGCCACTAAAAGCATTAATTTTCGATTCATATTTTGATCAGTATGTTGGCGTTGTTACAAAAGTAAGAATATTTGATGGTACCGTAAAAGAAGATGATATCATAATGCTTTTCTCAAATCAAAAACAATATGAAGTAACCGAAGTTGGTCATTTCAGATTAAAAAGAGAAAAGCGCTCGCAGCTTACTGCCGGTGAGGTTGGCTATATTACTGCAGGTATAAAACAACTTACCGATACCCGAACCGGAGATACCATAACATTTGCACAAAATCCTGTAGCTGAACCAATTCTTGGATTCAGAGAAGCAAAGCCTATGGTATTTTCAGGCCTTTATCCATCAATCAGTGACGACTATGATGATTTAAAAGAAGCACTGTACAAATTAAAATTAAATGATGCTGCATTATTCTTTGAACCCGATAACTCGTATGCACTTGGCTTTGGATTCAGGTGTGGTTATTTAGGCCTTTTACATATGGAAATTGTCCAGGAAAGGCTGGAGCGTGAATTTGGGCTGGCGCTTATTACCACCGCACCTACGGTTGAATACAGGGTAATATTGACCAGTGGAACAACCGTCATGATTGATAACCCTGTAAAGATGCCTGACCCTTCTCAGATTGAACGCATTGAAGAACCATTTGTAGATGCAACCATTATAACGCCGTCAGAATACATAGGCAATATAATGGCGCTGGTCAGTGAATGCCGTGGTATCCACAAAAGAATGGAATACATTGATCAAACTCGCGTACAGTTGACCTATGAAATACCATTAGCTGAAATAATGTTTAACTTTTACGATAAACTTAAATCATGTACCCGTGGCTATGCATCATTTGATTATGAACTCACCGATTACAGGGCTTCCGATATTGTCAAAGTAGATATTCTGGTCAATGAAGAACCGGTTGATGCCCTATCATTTATGGTGCATAAGGATAAGGCATATAAACGTGGACGTGAAATTATTGAAAAACTAAAAGATATTATTCCGCGCCAGCAATTCAAAATTCCACTTCAGGCGGCGATAGGCTCTCGCATCATTGCCCGTGAAAATATATCCCCACTGCGTAAAAATGTAACCGCAAAATGCTACGGCGGAGATATTACCCGTAAACGTAAGCTACTGGAAAAGCAGAAGGAAGGGAAAAAGCGCCTGAAGCAGATTGGTTCTGTGGAAATTCCACAGGAAGCATTCCTTACAATCTTAAAGATCGATTAAAAACTACATAATCCCACTGCTAATGGCAGCAGGATTAAACAGTATTATGCCCAGGTAATCATCCGCGATTCATATTTACGTGGCATGTCAGCATGTAATGGGATAACCCTCACAGTGAATCCAAACTGACCTGATTTAAGGCAAAGCATGCGCCCTTCGTAGGTATATTTACCATTTCCCAGATCTTCAACCATGAGCATAGGCAATGCAGCACCTTCTTCGATCTCACCTTTTTGATTTAAATTTCCAAAATATAATTCAACCTGCACATCAGCTGGTTTTAATTCACCTAAGTTGATAACAGCTTTTGCTTTCAGTTGAGAACCAACTATTATTTCTTTTTTGCTTTCATGAGTAATGGACTCAACAGTAACCTGCTGCCATTTCTGCCATATATTAAGTTTCCACTTTGCAAGTTCACTTGAAGCTTTAAAGTTATCTTTACTGAACTTGACGTAACTATCATAGGCAGTAAGGTAATACATTTCAGTATATTCTTTCACCATCCTGTTAGTATTAAACTGGGGTAAAATTGTCTTCATGGATTCTTTAATTTTTCGAACCCACTCACGTGGTATTCCATCTGCACCTCTTGTATAAAATTGTGGAATAACTTCCTGTTCAAGTATGTTGTACAATGACAGGCTTTCTACCTCATCCTGATACTCAGGATCCTGATACTCTTCACCTTTGCCAATTGCCCAGCCATTATTCCCATTGAATGCTTCTGGCCACCAACCATCAAGTACGCTTATATTGAGTGCACCATTGGGGACAACCTTCATGCCGCTGGTACCTGATGCTTCCTGAGGACGTATAGGCGTGTTTAACCACACATCCACTCCCTGAACAAGATACCGTGCAATATTAATATCATAATCTTCCAGGAACACTATTTTGCTTCTGAATCGGTCATCTCGGCCTAAATGGATAACCCGTTTAATCAATTCCTTGCCCATATTATCGCGCGGATGAGCTTTCCCGGCAAAGATAATCTGAACAGGCCTTTCTTTATCAAGAAGTATGCGTTCCAGTCGTTGCATATCTTTTAATATTAATGTTGCTCTCTTGTATGTTGCAAAACGCCGTGCAAAACCTATTGTAAGAGCTTCCGAATCAAGAACTGAATCTGCTTTTTCAACTTCAGCACGGGGTGCACCGCGAGCAATAAGTTGTTCGCGTAATTTTTTACGTGCAAACGCAACCACCCTTTCCCGCAAACGCTCACGGCATCGCCATAATTCAGAATCAGGTATGGTATCAATATTTTTCCATATAGTTTTATCAACGGGATTGTCAATCCACCGTGGTCCCAGATAACGGTTGAGCAAACGCATCATTTCATCCGATGTCCATGATAATATCTGCACGCCATTAGTTACATGATGGATGGGGACTTCGTTCACGGGTAATCCCGGCCAGATATTCCTCCACATCTTTCTTGATACGGCACCATGTAATTTTGATACGCCATTGCAGTATGCAGCAGTCTTTATTGCCAGTACCGTCATGCAGAATGTTTCCAGCTTATCCTGTGGGTTTTCTCTACCCAAACCTAAAAACTCTTCACGCGATATACCCAACTTCTGGTAATAGTGAGACAAATACTTATCAATCAACTCAGGCGAAAATCTGTCATTGCCTGCAGGTACGGGTGTATGTGTAGTAAAAACAGTACCAGCAGTAACGAACTCCAGCGCTTCGTTAAAACTCATTTTGTGGGTAACCATTGCATCATAGATGCGTTCTATACTCAGGAATGCCGAATGCCCTTCATTCATATGGTACACTGATATATTCTTACCCAGAGCTTTGAGCATTCTATACCCGCCAATCCCAAGAAGCATTTCCTGTTTTATCCGCATTTCAACATCACCACCATAGAGTTGATCAGTAATGGTACGATCCTCAATACTGTTTTCAGAAATATTGGTGTCAAGCAGGTACAATCGTATGCGCCCAATAATGCATTCCCATACCTGAGCATACACATTTCTACCTGGGAATTCAACATCAATGATTAATGGTTTATCATCCTTCATAACCAGCTGCAAAGGAAGGTTATGAAAATCAGTTTCCGGATAACGTTCCTGCTGCCAGCCATCGATATTCAAATACTGATGGAAATATCCCAACCTGTATAAAAGGCCAACAGCAAAAAACGGCAACCCCAATTCACTTGCTGACTTTATATGATCTCCTGCAAGAACACCCAGACCACCAGAATAAATGGGCAGGCATTCATGAATACCAAACTCCGCACTGAAATAGGCAATCTGCATGTCTTTATATGTTGGATATGCTTCTTCAAACCATGATTTTTTTGTCAGGTGCCATTCCAATTCTTCTGAAACACGCTTTAAATGAGCCATAAAACTTTCTGAATCAGCCGCTTCATCTAATTCAGATTGTGAAAGCATACCTAATAGAGCAACGGGATTATGATTTGACTCGCGCCATAATTCTACATTAAGGCGGCGGAATAATTCAATTGCTTCAAAGTTCCATACCCACCACATATTATATGCAATTGTTTTCAATGG
>Ga0067045_1029148_pt1 | contig 23371 bp, 16 predicted proteins | sample TerdegcTABiofilm_FD_59184 | JGI IMG/M metagenome (GOLD analysis project Ga0067045, IMG submission 59184) | Combined Assembly of (Gp0054472, Gp0054536) Wastewater bioreactor microbial communities from Singapore -Terephthalate degrading...
GGCCAAGACAACGGCGGGCCCTTTTTCAGCATCTTCGGGCCGGATTTCTATTTCGAGACTCCCCTGATCCGCTTCGGGACGAGGTTCACTCTATGACCAGCCGCCGTTTCCGCTGTCCGGCTTCCCGGGGCTCCGCCGCCCGGCCCGCCGCTCCGAGGCTCGGTCTCGCCTCCCTGGCCTTGGCCTCCCTGGCCTTGGCCTCCTGCTGGCACCCCGCCTTCGATCCGGCAATCTCCGGCTCCGAGGCGGTGATTCGGAAGCTGGGGGCGCCGGTGCTTCAATTCTCCGAGGATGGAGTCCGAGGATGGGAGATGGAGAATGCCTGGTTCGTTCCCGTGGCCGCGGATCTAACAGGTTTGAGCGGATGGTATGCCCTTCTCGCCCAGTCAACGGAAACTACCCTTCGATTATATCCCGTCTGGTTCGACACGGCCCTGAGCCAAGGCTTGCCCGACATGTTCAACTGCAACGACCTGTTGAACGTCTACGGCGAGCGGGCCGCCATCGTCATGGCTCCCAACGGAAACACGGATTCGGTCGCGATCTCCAACCCGGCGAACCAGTCCTATATCAGCCCAATATCCCCGCCGACCTCGATTCCCGTAAGCTTCCCTCCGAGCACCCGCACCTTCGGTTCTGGGTATGTCCATGATGAGGGAATCAATCAAGCGACCTTCGCTTGGGTCGGGATTGACAGCGCGTTTCAACCCGCCTATTCCGCACCGAATTCATGGATGGGAGGGGCCGCTCCCGGTTTTGGAGGATCCGGGCTTCTGCAATTCAGCGCTTTCATGGATGTCGCGAGCCCCGGCATGGCTCTCTACCCGGCTTCGACGGGCTTCTCGTACCTCTCCTGTGGCCTTTCCGACGGTTCCCGTGCGATCTACCGTTGGACGAATCCCTCCACGCAACAGCCCGTTCGCTTCTCCGAGGTCTATGGCCCTCTGGTCGCCGGCCTTTCCGACGGCAGGCTCCTCGCGGAGAAGGACGGCATCCTTACGGTCCTAGACCCGGATCTTCGCTGCCTCTTCTCCTTCCCCGCCGGCAAGCTCCGGTTCGTCCACGAGCGTTGGGACGGTTCCCGGATGATTTCCGTCTTCACCCGGACCCTGTATGTCCGAACTTCCCAAAACGACGACATCGGCCGCCTCAAGGTCGAGGTCTACGAGATCCCCACCGCGGACCTGCACAGACTGGCGGATTAGCGGTATCGGAGCGGGACGAGAAGGGTTCCTCGGCTACCCAGGATCGTCGACTGCCTGGCACTGTACGGCGCAGGGCGCTCGGCGAATTACCGGAAGCTCTCCTTCATGGACTGCAGGAACTCGAGCATGGAGGGATTCCCGGCGTACCGGGTCTCCAGGTCCCGGAAGTAGCGGTCTCGAGCCGCGGGATCCCGTATCCGCGCGGCGCCGTCCACGATGTCCGCGGCGTTGAAGAGTACCTCCCTCTGCCCCGCCGTCTGGAAGGCTTCCAGGTAGCGGGAGATGCGGGCGCGCATCCCCGGCAGGACCGCCGCCACGGCGTCGTTCTCCAGGAATTGGTCCATCCGGGCCCGGCCCTCGACCAGGGCCAGGTTCCCGCCCTTCGAAAGGATGGCGTCCTCCTCCGCGGTGTACGCTGTGTACGCGGCCGTGACCGCGTCGTACCGGGCCCGGACCGTCTCCAGGTCCACCTTGAGCCTGTCCCGTTCCTCCCGCATGGCCGCATACTCCGCGGGGGACACCCCCGCCGCAGTTGTACGGGCGGCCCTGTCCGCGGCAAGGTCCGAGCTACCTTGGGCCTCGGCGAGCCGGGCCTCCAGGATTCGGATACGCTCCTCCGTATCGGTCCTGTATTTCTGGAAGGCCTCCGCGAGGGATCGTCCGGACCGGCGAAGGTCCTCCAGGGCCTGAGGAACCTGCTCCGCGAAGGGGTATCGGGCCAGGACGGCGGAATATCCGCCTAGAGCCTCAAGCCAGCGCCGGGCGGCCAGGTCTTCCGCGGCCGCCCTAAGGGGAGCGGCCGCGGCCTGGGTGTCCGAAACCCGCCGGGAGGCGACGAGGGCCAGGGCCCCCGCCTCCTTGGCCCTCTGGAGGGCCGCGGCTGCACGGGCTTCCTCGATGGAGGCGGCCGTAAGTAGACCGCGGAAGGCCGCGTCGAAGGCCGCCGCGTCCTTGGCGGTGTAGGCGGCGTCCAGGGCGGTCCAAGCCTGGTCCAATGCGTCCTTGCGGACCAGGGAAGCCCCGGCGACGCGGGCTTCGTAGTTCGCGTCCAGGAAGGACAGGGCGGAACTCAGTTCCGGAAGGGCCGAGAGCATCCTGCGGTATGCGGCGTCGGCCTCCGAGCGGTTGCCGGAGTCCAGGGCGGCCTTCGCTTTGGCTGCCTCTTCCCGTATCCGGCCCACCGCGGACAGGGCATCTCCCACGCGGGCGGCGTCCGCGGAGGTTCGGGCTCGTTCCGCGGAGATCGCGCGCTCCACCAGGTCCACGGCGAAGAGGTCCGATTCCCTCCTTCGCGCCAGGGTCGTGAACCGGGCCAGGGAGGGGTCCGCGAGGTATTGCCGGATAGCCTCGGCGTTACGTTCGGCGTCCTCGATCCGCCCTTCCCGGATGGCCGAGCGGGCCGCGGAGTAGAGACCTAAAAGCCGATCCTCCGCGGCTCGAGCCTGGGCGGCCTCCTCGTTGTATCGAGCCAGCTCGGACTGGGCAGTCTTGAGGCTCTCGGCGGTTCGGGCTCGCTCGGCTTCCAGGGCCTTGTTTTTCTCGTCCAGCTGGGCCCGAAGCTCCTGCTCCCTCTTTCTGGATTCGTCCAGGATCCGCTGACGTTCCGCGGTGGCCGACTGCAAGCCGGCCTGGAACTCGGCCCGGGCCTTGTCCAGGCCGGCCTGGATGGCCTGACGCTCCTCGTCGGCCTTCCGGGCGAACTCGCTCAACTCGCGCTGCAAGGCCTCCGTCTTTTCCCGTTCGAAGGCCTTCAACCTCTCCTCGATCGTCGCGGGGGTCAGTCCCGCGGCGGTCAGCCGTTGGCGTTCCTTCTCCAGTTCCGCGGCCAGCTCCGCCCGGAGTTCGCTCTCCTTCGCCTTCACCCGGTCTTCCACGCTGGAAAGCAGCTGGGACTTCTCCCGGTCCAGGGCCGCCAGCTTTTCCTGGATGGCGGAGATCTCCCGGTCCTTCTCCAGGATCCGCCCCTCCGCCTCCCGGCGGATTTCCTGTAAAAGCCTTCCCTCGGCGGTGGTGATGGCCGCTGTGGACGTTGTCCGGGACGAGTCCCGGACTCCGAAATACCTCCATAATCCGAAGAGGCCCGCGCCCAGCACAAGGACCGCGAAGACGTTGACCAGCAGGGGGGCTATGAAACCGCGCTTGCTGGGCTTGACCTTCCAGGTTTCCGGCCCGGCCAGGATACGGCTCGACTGGGCTACTCGGTCGATGTGGACAAGGATATCCTGCTGGTCCTCTTTTGAAATGCCGGCGCTGTCTTCCAGGGCAAGCTCGAATTTCCCGGTTTCGTTCGAGGCGCGTATTTCCTGCGCTCTTCTCAATAATCCAAGCTCCGCCATCGCAAGGCTCCTCGTCCTAGATGAATGCAGAACAAGTATAAGGGATCCGACGCGGAATTTTCCACGGATCGCCGCGATCACGGATGCCGGGACCCGAACCGCGGGCCGCTCCGAGGGAGTCCCGCATTTGTAGTATCGGCAAGATGTTATACGGGGATGTGGAAATCTTGTCCCGGCCGCTTTCATTGACTAACGGTCCGTGGATCGGTTAGAATGGGTGGATAGAATCACGAGCATGGGCGGATCGCCGTTCGGCCCGAAATCCACGACCTCCGAAAGAGACCATGACGGAAAAGGACAGCGCGAGCGTACTTCTTTCCCAAGCCTATGAACTACTCCGGGAGGCGGAACTCCAAGGCGCGTCCGAACGCCTGGACCAGGCTCTGTCCGCGGATTTCGAGAGCGAGGAGGTCCTTTTTGCCCTGTCCTGCGCGGCATGGTGGAAGGAACGCCTTGCGCGGCTGGACGCATCCTCCTCGGCCTTCGAGCGTGGCGAGTTCATTCTTTCCCAGTGGAAGGGTTTCCTTGCTTTTCAGACCCGAAAGACCGGGGATTTCGACGCCGCCCGCTACGCCTTCAAGCGCTTCGCCTTCCTGACGGCCCTGAGGGAGTTTCGATCCCTGGGGCCCGAGGACTCGGAATCCTGGGCACCCGAGCTGGCCCTCCGCATCGGGCGCTGCCTAAAGGGCGCCGGCGACTTTGCCGGGGCCCTGGAACGGCTGGAGCCCGCCGCCCGGGAACGCAAGGACGCTCCGGAGTTGCTCGCTGAGCTCGCGGATGTTTACGCCCTGGTGAACGAGACGCGGACGTCCAAGGCCCTGTTCCGGGAAGCCTTCTTCCTGAACCCCCAGCGCATCGACGTCTCGTTCCTGGAATGCCCGGCCCTGGTTCGGCTGGTGGAGCACATCCGGTCCCTGGGTTTCCGAAGCCCGGAGCTGGAGGAATGGATCCCCGTGTACGGAAGCCTGTTGGGCGTCTTTTCCGTAAAAAGGGAGCTGAAGCCCATCGAGGTCGGCAGGCTCCGGCAGTCCATCTATGAATTGGAGAACGAGGTCAAGGAAAACGCCGAGCGGAGGAGCCTGTTGACGCCCCGGCTGATCAACCGGTACTTCTGGCTCATCGACCATTACATCAACGCCAAGGAAGACCGTTCGCGGATCGACGAGGTACTCCTGAAGATCAAGTTGATGGATCCGGCCGTGCACAAACAGTACGTAGCGTAATCGACGGAGAGGAGACCGATATGGCAGATTCGCCCATCGCGAAGCGACTTCAGGAGATGCTCAACGAGGAAAAGTGGACCCGCGCCACGCTGAGCGGTTACTCCGTGAACCATCTCAAGGAGATCGACGCCCTGTTCCGGGAGGCCGCGGACGCGAAGGCCGTGGACGAGATCAAGGCGCTCTGCGACGAGCACCTTTCCCACACCAAGAACAGCATCATCGCCCTGTACCTTTCCGGCATCATCGCCCTCTCCCGCCAGCAGATCGACGACTCCAACATGGTCGCCCTGATGGACATCTTCGCGGAGAACAAGAAATGGACCATCGTGGAGTACGTCTGCCAGCGGATTTTTGAGGAATCCGGGGAGAACCGCTTCGCCCTGGCGAAGCTGGCGGAATGCTACCAGAACGAGGACCGCGTCGACGAGATGTATGCGGTTTGGGAGCGCTTGATCCGCGTGGACTTCGAGGAAGCCGATATCGTCAAAGCCCTGGCGGAACAGCGCGAAAAGGAAGGCAAGGCCCAGGAGGCCATCGACTTCTACCGCAAGGCCCTGCACCGGTACATCGCCCGGGGAGCCTTCACGGCGGTCAAGGAGATCTGGGCCAAGCTCGTCGAAGCCTGCCCCGAGGACATCGACTTTTTCCTGCACGTCCAGCGCAAGATCGCCAAGCAGATCAGCGAGGACAAGGCAGCCGGCCTGCTCATGGACCTGTACCGCTGGTACAAGGCCAAGGAGGACTGGTCCACCGCAACGGACATCCTCAAGGTCGTGATCGCCTACGACGAGAAGAATCCCGCGATGCGCAAGGAGATCATGGATTGCTACCGCGGAAAGTACGCGGGGCATTCTCAATTGGACGAATATATCCGCCTTTCCAACCTGGGCCAGTCCTACCGCAGCCTGTCCGAGGCCATGGCGGATTTCGAGAAGCACATCGCCTTCGACGTCGGGAACTTCGTCTTCCACCGGACCTGGAACATCGGACGCATCGCCGCGATACGGGGGGACGAGATCGTCATCGACTTCGCCCGGAGGCGCGGCCACTCCATGAGCCTCAAGATGGCCATCGACAGCCTGGTAACGCTGAGCCGGGACCACATCTGGGTGCTCAAGGCCGTCTGGTCCAAGGACAAGCTCCACGACAAGGTCAAGAATGATCCTGCCTGGGCCCTCCGGACGGTCATCAAGAGTTTCGACAACCGCGCGGACCTCAAGAAGATCAAGGCCGAGCTGGTCCCCTCCGTCTTGTCCGCCGGCGAGTGGACCAGCTGGAGCTCCAAGGCCCGGGATATCCTGAAGTCGGAACCCATGTTCGGGAACGCCCAGGACTCCATCGGCACCTTCATCGTACGGGACCGGTCCCTTTCCCTGACGGACAAGATCTACGCGCAGTTCAAGGCCGAGAAGGGATTCTTCGAGCGCGTGCGGTTTATCCGGGATTTAGCGGACAAGGGCGAGACGGATTCCGAATTGTTCATGGAGATGCTCGGATTCTTCACCGGCTACCTTCGTTCCTACTCCACCGTCAACGAGCACGTCATGGCCTCGTACCTCCTGGTGAAGGAGCTGGCAACGGAGCACAAGCACCTGGCCTCCGCCCTGTCCGTCCAGTTCACCGAGCTCTTCGCGAACATCGAGGATCCCGTCTCCGTCTACGAGGGGCTCAAGGATTCCAAGCTCCGGGATTCCTTCTTGACCCACATAAAGACCTTGATTCCCGAGTGGCCGGAGGTCTACATACGCCTCTTCCCCTACTCTCTCTCCGCCGGGATGGTGGACACCCTGCTGGCTTCGGGCCACATCGAAAGCCTCCAGCGCATGGTCCTCGACATCGTGGAGAACTACAAGGACCACCGGGACGCCTTCATCTGGGTCGTGAACAACCTTCTGGAAAAGCCCTGGGTCCAGGAGCTCAAGCTCTCGTACGAAAAGATCCTGATCACCCTGATCCATATCCTGGATATTTCGTTCAAGGAGATCGAGAACCACAGGGACACCACAGAGAACCGCAAGATCAACAAGCAGGTCCAGAAGATCCTGTTCGACAAGAATACCAAGAACTTGGAGCGGTTCCTGGAGCAATCGGGCCACGACACCATCGAACGGGTCTACACCCTGCTGGACGATGTCAAGGACCTGGATCCCGCGGTCAAGCTCCAACTCCGAAAACAGATCATGGAGAGGTTCCCGGACTTCAAGATCACGGGAGAGACCGAGAAGGCCGTGGTATCCCGGGGCCTCATGGTCACCGCGGAAAAGTACTCGGAAAAACAGAAGCTTCTCCAGCAGATCATGGAAGTCGAGGTGCCGGCCAACCAGAAGGAGATCGCCTATGCCCTTTCGCTGGGCGACCTTCGGGAAAACGCGGAGTACAAGGCCGCCAAGGAAAAGCAGGACGAGCTGAACTCCAAGGTGGCAAAGCTCAAGAACGAGATCGAACGAGCCCAGATCTTCGACAAGTCGACGATAAACGCTTCCAAGGTGTCCTTCGGAACCGTCGTGCAGCTGCTGAACGAGACAGACGGCAAGGAGGAGACCTACACGATCCTCGGGCCCTGGGAATCGGACCCCGCAAGCAACGTCATCTCGTACCTATCGCCCCTGGGCAAGAAACTTCTGAACCATAAGGCGGGGGACCGCCTTTCCTTCTCGATCCATGAGCGTAAGTTCGAGTACCTTGTAAAGTCGATCAAGGCCGCGCAGCTGTAACAACCTTGCCGGCCCGGGAAGGTGGACCGATGAAAAAGCTCTTGATCGCGCTCGTCGTGGCGGCGTCCTTGGCAACCCCGTTCCCGGCGTCGGCCCAGGAACAGCCGGTGGACCTGATCGTCCTGCTGGACGCATCGCAGAGCATGTTCCCGTACTTTACGGAGGTGGTGGACTTCGTAGTCTCCCGCATCGCCCGGGAATACCTCCGGTTCGGGGATACCTTCCACCTGTTGACGTTTACGGACTCCGCGCGCATCGAAATCGCCCAGTCCGTTCGGACGGAACAGGATCTCAAGAGCGTCCTGGGGCGCCTGTATCTTCTGTATCCCTTTGGACGGAGCACGGACCTGGTTGCCGCCCTCGGCTCCCTGTACCGGTACACCGCGGATCTCCCGGAATCCAACCGCAAGCTGATCGTCATGGTCACGGACGGGATGCACAATCCGTCGTCCCAGAGTCCCAACGCGTCCCTAGGGCCGGACCAGGTCCGGTCCGCCATCGAGGAAACCGCCGCCCGGATGCGCGCCAACGGTTGGACCATCCGGATCGTCCGCGTTCCCTTTAACGGAGGGACAGCGGCCGGCGCCGGCACTCCCGGTTCCTCGGGTTCCGGAATCTCCGAATCCCCGGGGGCCTCCCCCGGCTCGGGCGACTACTTATCCGAAGTAGCCGCCGGCCTGGGAACCTCCATTACGGAGTTCTCCTCCGAAGGGAGGGAAGGCGCCGCCGGCCGAAGCGTGGAGATGCCCCGGATCGCCTTCCCCGGTCACCTCGGCCGCCAGGGGTACGATTTCTCCTTCCCCCTTTCCATCTCCAACACCTCGGACCGGGATCTCCGCCTCGAGCTCTCGGAAGTCCGCATCCGGGGAGCCAACGTGCTGAGAAAAAGCCTGTTCGCGGATGTGCCCAAGGGTTCCGAGCGGACCGTGAAGGTCCCTGTACGCCTGCCGAACTCCGTGGAACCCGGCACCGTATCCCTCGAGACGGAGCTTCGCTTCGCGGACGGGGTGCGGGCGGCACCGACCACGGGCGTCCTTTCCCTGGACCTGGTTCGCAGCCCCCTGGCGCAGATATTCCGCTCCACGGGCACGGCTGTGCTCTTCCTGGTCCTTTTAGCCGCGGCCCTTGCCTTGATCGTCCTTCTGGTCGTCTACATACAAGGACTCCACCGCCGGGCGGAAGAGCCCGTCGTGGCGGCGGTCCTGGATGCGGAGGCGGCGGCGGCGGAGGAGCGGAGGAAGACCCTGGGCTCCGCCCGAAGAGAGGAGACCGCCCGAGTCACCCAGGCAGAAGCCCGCGTCTATTCCGCCGACCTCGTCCCCGGCCACGTGAGCGACGAGGAAGCCCGCAGTATCCGGGAGGGCCTCGTACCGAAGCACGTCACAGAGGAGGAAGCCCGGGTCTACCGGGAGGAATCCGCTCCCAAACACCCGAGCGCCGAGGAGGCGCGGATCTATCGGGAGGCATCCGCCTCCAAGCATCTGACCGCTGAGGAAGCCCGGGTCTACCGGGAGGAATCCTCGCCCAAGCATGTCTCCTCCGAGGAAGCCCGGGCCTTCGCGTCCGGCCGTTCCCTTACGGAGGAGGAAGCCGCCCGGTACCGGGACACTTCGGCCCGAGACGCCGCGGACGTTCTGGCCGCGTTCGCCGCGGCCACCTCCCCGAACCATCCGGTCCTCTCGGTCTCGCCCGTCCGCACCTCGGATTTCGTTCCCGTAGTGAAGCGAACCGGTTCTCTGCGGGTCGAATTCCGGGTCGAGGACCAGAATCCGAACATCGGACTGCGAAACGTCCGGACGCTGCAGTCCGGGGGCAAGAAATCGATCGGAGGCCGACGCAGCGACTTCCTGGTCTTCCTGGTTCCCGTCCCCCCGCGGGTCGCGGAGGTGTTCTTTGACGGAGAAGACCTTACGATCATCCCCCTGAAGCCCGAGTTCTTCCCCGAATACTCGGGCCCGATACAGGGCTGTCTTGGAAAACCGGTCCGGATGGTGAACCGGTTCGGCAAGGTCCTTACCCTGACCTTCAACCGCTATGTGCCGCCCGCGGATCGGTTGAACAAGATCCTCCGCTGTCTGGAGACTCCGGGCCTGCCGGCGATGAACGGCGAGGAGCCGGGGAAGAGCGGAGAAAGCGCCTAGTCTCACAGATCCGCGAGCGCCGCGGCCGCCCGGGTCCGGACGGATTCCACCTTGTCCGTTTCCGCCAGGGCCGCCAACACGGTTCGGAGGGAGGCGACCTTGTTCTTTCTGACCCAGTCGATTCCGGCTATCCGGGTACCGAAGTCCGGGCTCTTGAGAACGTAGGCTTCCACAAGGGGCGCCGCGGCCTTGTCGGTCCCCTGGACCAGGGCCCGCTGGAAGGCCTTGAGCAGGGAGGGATCCTTCGATGCCGCCTCCGCCGACAGGGCCTTGTCCAGATCCTCCCGGGACCCCTCCGGATCCTTCTCCAGCAGGGCGGCAAAAGCGGCGACCCGGGACGGTGCGTCCGCCTTCCTGTCCTGGAGCAAGTCCCTCAGGAACTGCAGGTTCTCCCGGCCTCCCAGGGCGGCCAGGGCCTTTATGGCCTCGTTCTTCACGTTCCTGTCCGGATCGTTCCGCGCCCGGAACCGGATGAAAGGTTCCGCATCCCGGATTGTGCGAGATACGGAGGCCTTGACCGCGGCCAGCCGTACGGCGGGTACGCTGTCCCGAAGGGCTTGCACGATGGCGGCCTCCGCCTCGGCGCCTGAAAAAACGCCCAGGGCGGTGACAGCGGCTCCACGGACCTGAGGATCCTCCCCGTTCGCCGCGCGGACCAGGGGCGGGACGGCCCGGGCGTCCTTGATCTTCCCCAGGGCTTCCGCCGCGAACATGCGTGTCGTCTTCTTGCCCGCAGTATCGTCCAGGGTTTCCATGAGGCTTTCCACGGCGGCCCGGGCCCCGATCTCGCCCAGCGCCTGGATCACGTCCTGCCGAAGGGCGTCGGAGGTTTCATCGGACTTGTAGAGGTCCAGCAAAAGCTCGGATTCGGAGTCCCCCCCGGCCCTGCCTAGAAGTCGTACAGCCTGGGGGAGGTACTTGGGCTCCCGGGATTCCAGGATCTCCCGCGCCTCGGGTATTCCCTCCCGTGCCTTGACCGCCGAGAGATACCCCAGGGCCGCGTTAACGGACTGCGCGGACTCCTGGTCCCGTCCGTCCAGAAGTGCGACCGCCGCCCGGACCGCCCCGGGCCATTCCCGGAGGGCAAAAAACTTCAGGATGGCCTCCCGCAGCCGGGGGCTGCGGGACTGGGCAAGGACCTCGAGGAGATCCCCGTTGAGGGCGTCCTCCTTCTCGTTCTGCAGGGTGGTCACCAACTCGAGAAGTTCGGACTCGATCCCGTATCGGATCACGTCCCGCCGCTTTTCCAAGGCCGCGGAATCCTGGGCGGCAGTCAGGGCCGCCGCGAGCAGGAACGCTGGGACGAACAGGAACCTCTTCACGCGCCCCATCCTTTCGGCCCGGTTCTCAGCGCCGCCCGGGCGCACGGCGCCCTCGGGCGGCGGCTGGACCGGTCAGCCGCGATATTTCGCATAGAAGGTCTTCTTGAACTCCGTAAAAGACCCGCTCTCAATACTATATCGGATACGGGAGACCAGGTCCCTGAGAAAGAAGAGGTTGTGGTAGGAGGCTAGGATGGACCAGAGGATCTCGCCGTTCTTGTAAAGATGACGGAGGTATGCCCGGGAGTATTGCCGGCAGACGCGGCACCCGCACTCCTCGTCGGGGGGGCCGAAGTCCCGTTCGTACTGGGCGTTCTTGATGACGATCTTCCCGGAAAAGGTGTACAGAAGCCCGTTCCGAGCGGTCCGTGTGGGGAGTACGCAGTCGAACATATCGATCCCGTTCTCAACGGCCGCAAGGATGTATTCCGGAGTGCCGATGCCCATCACGTACCGGGGTTTCGCGTCCGGCAGAAGGTCCGCGGAATACGCCAGGGTCTCCTCGAAGACCTCGAAGGGCTCCCCAACGGAGAGTCCGCCCAAGGCCACACCGGGCAGGTCAAGCTCCAGGATCTCCTCGGCGCTGCGGGCGCGGAGGTCGGGGAAAAAATTCCCCTGGACGATCCCGAACAGGCTGCCCCGGAAATCGCCCCTCGAGGACAGCCAGCGTTCCTTGGAACGGCGGGCCCAATCGGTGGTCATCCTCAACGCATCCAGGGCTTCCCTCTCCTCGGCTCCATAGGGGGTGCATACGTCCAGCTGCATGAAGATGTCGCTGCCGAGGGCGGTCTGGATATCCACCGCGTCCTCCGGCCGCAGGACGTGACGGGAACCGTCGATATGGGATTGGAAGCGGACCCCCTCGTGGGTGATCTTCCGGAAGGGCGCCAACGAGTACACCTGGAACCCGCCGGAATCCGTGAGAAAGTTGCCCTTCCAGCCCGTGAAGCCGTGCAAGCCGCCGGCCTGCCGGATCAGCTCGTGGCCGGGCCGGAGGTAGAGGTGGTATGTGTTGGCCAGGATGATCTCGAAACCCATCTCCTCGAGGTATTCCTTCGGCACCGCCTTCACGGTCGCGTTGGTGCCCACGGGCATGAAGACCGGGGTGCGAACCTTTCCGTGGGGAAGATCCAGAACCCCGGTTCGAGCCTTGGTCCGCCCGTCCCGGGCGTGGATGGTGAATATCTCCGTACCGTGCATCGCGACTCCTTGGCTCAAGTATGGGCTGTCCGGAAAAGGAGTATCCCCAGGACCAGGAAGAACACAACCGGTGCGGCGGCCCCGGCGATCGGCGAGACCAGGTCCAGCCGGGCCAGGAGCAGGGAAACCATCCTGATCACATAGTAGACCGTAGAAGCGGTCAGGCTGAGCAACAGGCTCGACAGCAGGATGTTCTTTCGCAGACGGCCCCCGGCGCCGATGGACAGGAGGGCCACGACCAGGGGCGTCGCGGCGAAGGTATACCGTTCGTACGCCTCCGCCAAGGCCCCCACGAAGGGCAAGCCCGCGGATTTCAGGAACCGGGCGTATTCAAGCGCCTCCTGTGTGTTCAGGTCTTCGAGGTCCTTGCGTCCCTTCCGGAAGGAGGCGGGAGGTTCCGCGTAGGAGGGGGCGTTCCAGGCCGGGAGGAACCTCTCAAGGATCGAGCCGTCGGGTTGGGCGGTCCAGATCCGGACGTCCAGGAACTCCCATCGGCTCCCGTCCCAACGGGCCCGGCGCGCGTCGACCCGCTCCAGGAAGGTTCCCTTCGGGTCCCTGCGGACCGTCGTAACCCCGGACAGGGAGGCACCCGGGTCGTCGAAGTAGTCCGCCGTCCAGACCACCCCCGTCGTGCGGTTATACAGGGCGATTTCAGCGTTGTTCAGGGTTACCGTCTGTCCCATCAAGGCTCGGGACGCTTCCTTTTTGAGGCGCAGCATGGGGAGGGCCGCGGAATCCTCGAACCAGAACCCCCCGGCGGACGCGAGTGCCGCGAACAGTAGTACCGGAACGGAAAAGGAAGCCAGGGAAACGCCGGACCCGTGGATCACGATGAGCTCGTTCGAGGTCTTGAGGACGCCGAATCCGTAGGCCGTGGCGAAGAGCATGGCCGGGGCTATGGAGAGGGACAGGCAGCGCGGCAGGTACAGCCCCAGGATGCGGAAGACCTCGGCAGGGGAAGCCTCGTTCTGGATATACTTCACCAGGTTCGCGAAGAGGTCGATCAATTCAAAGAGGAGGGCAAAGAAGGCCAAGGATACCAAAAAGGCCGGTATCACGGCGGCCAGGACGTAGCCATGGAGAGTCCACCGGGGCTTCACTCGCCTACCCTACAGCCCGTTTGACCGCGAAGGCCGCTCCGCCGGCGACCAGGACGAAAACGTTCGGCGCCCACATCGCCCAGAATGGGGACATACCCTCGATGCGGTTCCCCAGGGTCTGGCCGCCGGCCAGCATGGCCCAGTAGAGGACCGCCACGAGCAAGCCGATCCCGAATCCTGCTGCCCGGCCTCCCCGGCGCGTGAGGGTGGCCAGGGGAAAGGCCAGGATCACGAAACAGAACGCCCCGGCGGGGATCGAGAATTTCTTGAAATACTCCAGCCGGTAAATCCGAAGGGTCCGCTCCTCCGCAGCGGGAACCGAGAGTCCCGAGGCTCTTTCCAGGAGGGGCTTCATCTCGGATAACGCCCGGGAGGCTGGAGTTTTTCCTTCCAGAGCCTTTAGATAGAGCTCCATAGCCTGTTCCCGGGCCTCCCGGGCCTCTTCCGATCGTCGGATCGACCGGGCGGTCGCGGCTTGCTGCCGTTCCCGAATCAGGGCGCCCAGATCCCGGGAACTCATTTCCCGGGGGCTGACCCCCAGGCTCATGTCGGAGATATCCCTGAGCAGCAGATTGTACTGCATCGATTCCGCCCGGGACACCTCGAAACGGCCGGGTCTCGCGGGATCGTTAGACTGGCTGAATATATCCGTCAGAGAAAGGGAGAGCACCCCGGGCTCCCCTTCGGAAAGCGTGCCCCTTCCAGCGGTGATCAAGCGTCTCTTTCCTCCCTGGGGAGCGTCCAGGATCAGGAGGTTCGAGACGACCCCGTCCCGGGAATCCCCGGAGACGATGGTCAGACCCTCCCATCTGCGGGCCGAATGTGCCGTCAACTCCAGGGCCGGGGACGAGGCAAGGATCCTTCGGTACAGTCGGCTGAAATTCACGGTTCCCAGGGGAAGGAGGGCGTCGTTCATCACGAAGGAACCCGCGGAAAAGAGCATGCCCAGGACAAGAAAGGGAAGGAAGATCCGGGCGGGCGAAATGCCCGAAGACTGGAGGACCAGAAGCTCGGAGTCCGAGGACAAACGCCCAGCGGCCATCAACGCTCCCGTCAAGGAGGCGAACGGGAAGGCCAGGGCGAGGACGGCCGGAGTGGCGTACACTACGAGACGAACCACGTCCCAGACCGGAGCCCGTTTGGACAGGATGTCCTCGGCCATCAGGAGCATCTGGTTCGCGAAGAACACAAGGAAAAAGAAGGCGAAGGAGACCGCGAAGGCGAGCAAAAACTCTCCGAGGATGTACGCCTCGACGGTGCGATGGCGGCTCCTCCCCCGGGTCCTCATGGTATCCTCAAGCCCTGCCCGTCGACCCGAATCCTCCCGGACCGCGGGCACTGTCCGAGAGGGCTTCCACACGGCGGAATTCCGCCCGCGCTACGGGAGCCACGACCAGCTGGGCTATCCGGTCCCCGGGCCGGACCGTGAAGGACTCGGCACCCAGGTTGGCAAGAATGACCCGGATCTCCCCCCTGTAGTCCGAGTCGACGGTCCCGGGAGAGTTCAGGCAGGTTATCCCGTACTCCAGGGCTAGCCCGGACCGGGGGCGCACCTGGGCTTCCCAGCCCTCCGGAAGTTCCATGCGGAGTCCCGTGGGAATCGCCGCCCGGCCTCCGGGCGGAAGAACGAGGGGCTCCGGTATATGGGCGCTCAAATCCGCTCCGGAAGCGCCGGCGGACTTGTACTCCGGCGACCGCGCTCCCGGCTCCGTGGCGATCCGCACGGTCAAGCGTTCCACCCTCATCCTCCCTCTGCGGACAATCCCAGGGACCGCAGGACCCTGTACCCGGTCCGGCCGTAGGCAAGGACTCCGAGGGGACCCCGGAATATCATGTCTCGGACTGCCGAAACGCGGTCGGAGTCCACCCGAAGAATCCCGTCGCAGAATACTTCGTACGGCTCAGCGCGGCCGAACCTGAGAACTTGACGGGCCAGGGTCCGCATCCTGGTCTCCGTATCGTCCGCGGCGACCAGATCCTGGCCGTGGATATGGGCCGCGGCCTCCGAGACCTCCTCCTCCGTGAGCCCCCGCACGCGCAAATCCTCGAGTTCGACTCGTATCATATCCCAAAGCCGAGGGAAATTGGAGGGTGACGAGGCGGCGGTGACGTAGAAGATTCCGAATTCCCGGGCGCCGACGTAGGAAGAGCCGATGGAGTAGCACAGGCCTCGGGCTTCCCGGATATTCTGGAAAAGCCGGGAGCTGGAGGATTCCCCGAAGGCGCAGGTCAATACGTCCAATGCGGCCAGATCCTCCCTGGACAATCCGGCGGGAAGCTCGAAACCCGATACCAGGTATACCTGCCCGGCCCGGGTCGAACGGAACCAGGCTCCCGGATGGAAGTCCGGTCGAGGGAGAGTCGGCATCCGCCGGCCCCCGTGGACGCCTTCCAGGGCGGAATCCAGGGCGGCCTCGAACAAGTCCGGATCGAAGCGGCCCGCGGCCGTCACGGTGAGGTTGGAGGGAACCAGATTCTCCCGGTAGAAGCGGAGTAGTTCGGTTCGGTCGATCCGTTCGATGTCCTCGGGCTCCCCGGCCACCCGCCGGGCCAGAGCATGGCCCGCCCAGACCCTGGCATGGAACTCGTCCGCCGCGTCCTCCTCCGGATCGTCCCGTGCGGCGAGTACTTCGGAGCGGATCACGTCCCGCTCCTTGGAGAACTCCTCCTCGTCGAAACGGGACCGGAAAGCCATGTCCGCCAGGAGCTCGACGGCGAGAGGCCACCGGTCCGAGGGGAGGGTGCAGTGTATGCAGAGGGCCGTCTTCTCCGTGAAGGCGTTCAAGTAGCCGCCGGCGCGTTCGGCCTGCCGGGCCAGAGTCCGGGCGTCCCGGGTGGAAGTTCCCTTGAAGAGCATGTGCTCGACGAAATGGGTGAACCCGCGCTCGGACTCCGTCTCCGCACCGGAACCTACGGGAAACCAGAATCCTACGGTGACGGAATGGGACGCGGGCACAGGCTCAAGCGCGGCCGCCGCCCCGCTCGGCCTAAGGGTCTGCCGGATTTCCATGCGCCGCCTCTGGATTAAAATCGCGGCCGGGCAACGGATCCCGGCCGCGCGTATGGAACCGCCTAGCGGCGGCTCGGGTCTGCGGGCGCGGAGCCGTCCCCTTTCGAAGCTCCCGTTTCCTCAAGGGCGTCGATGTAGGAAAGGTTGAGCCTTCCCATCTTGTCCACCTCCAGGAGTTTCACGTCCACCTTCTGGCCTTCCTTGAGCACATCGGTGACCGCGTTGACCCTGTGCCGGGCTAGGCGGGAAATGTGGCAGAGGCCCTCCTTGCCGGGCATGATCTCGATGAACGCGCCGAAGTCCATGATCTTCTTCACCGTTCCATGGTAGATGCGGCCGACCTCGGGATCCTCGACGATGGCGAGGATGGCGTCCCGGGCCTCGTATGCGTTCTTCTGCTGCTTTCCGTATACCGTGCAGGAGCCGTCGTCCTCGATGTTGATCTCGACGGAGTACTGCTCACACAGGGCCTTGATGTTTTTTCCGCCGGGACCGATGATGGCGCCGATCTTCTCGGGGTTCACGTGGAGGGAGACGATCTTGGGCGCGTACTCGGATATGTCCGAGGCCGGAGCGGGGAGAGCCTGGTTCATGATGCCCAGTATGTGAAGCCGTCCCTTACGGGCCTGGTCCAAGGCCTTCGTGAGTATCTCCGTGGACACCCCGGAGATCTTGATGTCCATCTGGAAGCCCGTAATTCCGTTCTCCGTGCCGGCCACCTTGAAGTCCATGTCGCCCAGGTGGTCCTCGTCGCCCAGGATGTCCGAAAGAACGGCAAAGCGGTCGCCCTCTGTGATCAAGCCCATGGCGATTCCTGCAACCGGCTTCTTGAGAGGGACGCCGGCGGCCATCATGGACAGGGACCCTCCGCAGACCGAGGCCATGGAGGAGGAACCGTTGGACTCCAGGATCTCCGAGACCACCCGGATGGTATAGGGGAATTTCTCCTTGGAGGGCAGGACCTTCTCCAGGGAACGGCGGGCCAAATTGCCGTGCCCGATCTCCCGGCGGCCGGTGCCCAGCCTGCCGACCTCCCCGACCGAGAAGGGGGGGAAATTGTAGTGGAGCATGAAGCGATCCCGGCGGTCGCCTTCAATGTCGTCCAGGATCTGTTCGTCGAAGACGGTCCCCAGGGTCGTCACGGCCAGGGCCTGGGTCTCTCCCCGGGTGAACAGCGCGGAGCCGTGGGTCCGGGGGAGCACGTCGATCTCGCAGGTGATGGGCCGGATATCCTCCAAACCGCGGCCGTCCACGCGAACGCCGCGGTCCAGGATGCCGGAGCGGAGGATCTCGTACTGCAGGTCTTCCATAAGGGCGTTGAAGAGCTTCTTTTGAACCTCGTCCTCCGCGACCTTCGGGAACGCGGCCAGGGTTTCCTTGATCGCCGCGGAGACGGCGGCGCCGCGCTCCTGCTTGACCTTGGTGAACAAAGCCTTGGTGAGCTTTTCCCGGGCCATCGCGGCGATCTCTTCCCTGCGCTCCAGCTGGACGGTCAAGGGAGACAGGGGAAGCTTGGGCTTGCCCGCCTCGTCCCGGAGCTGTTCGATCAAGGCGCAGAGCTCGGAGATGGGAAGCCGGGCGCGCTCGATGGCCTCGATCATCAGGGCTTCGCCGACTTCCGAGGCGTCCCCTTCCACCATCGTGATCCCGTCCTTGGTTCCCGCGACCACGATCTCGAGCTGGCTCCGCTCGATCTGGTCGAAGGTGGGATTGATCACGAACTTGCCGTCCACATGGCAGACCCGGACGGCCGCGATCGGGCCGGCGAAGGGGATGTCGGAAATGTGGACCGCGGCGCTGGCGGCGTTGATACCGATGATGTCCGGGGGGTTCACCTGGTCCGTGGAGATGCAGGTCGGCACTACCTGGATCTCCCGGCCGAAGGCCTTGTCGAAGAGGGGGCGCATGGGACGGTCGATGAGACGGGAGACCAGGATCTCCTTGTCCTTGGGCCGGGTTTCCCTCTTGATGAAGCCGCCGGGAATCTTTCCGGCCGCGTAATACTTTTCGTTGTATTCCACCGTAAGCGGGACGAAGTCCAACCCTTCGGTCGCGGAGGACGCGCAGCAGGCGGTGGCTATGACCGCGGAGCCGCCGAATTTCGCGAACACGGCTCCGTTCGCCTGTTTGGCCATATGGCCGGTCTCAAGGATCAGCTTGTCGCCGTTTATCTCGTACGAGACGGAATGTTTCATCGTAGGTTCTTTCTCCATTGTCCGGTAAATAAAAGGGCCCGAACAACCGTCCGTTCGGGCCTTCACGTCAGGTCCGCTTACTTGCGGATACCCAGTTTTTCGATGAGGGACCGATAACTCTGTAGGTTCTCGGCCTGCAGGTATTTTAACAACCTGCGGCGCTGGCCGACCAGCTGGAGAAGGCCGCGCCGGGAATTGGTGTCCTTCTTGTTCACCTTGAAATGCTCCGTGAGATACTTGATCCGCTCGGTTATGAGGGCGATCTGAACTTCCGTGGCCCCGGTGTTCTTCTCGCCGGCGCCGTACTCGAGGACCACGCGGGCCTTGTCCTCTTTGGTCATTGCCATACCTATACTCCTTACCTTTGCCTTGCTACCCGTGTATCGAAAATCGAAGGAACCGGGGAGGGCTTCCCTCGGCAGCCTCGATGCGCGCGCTTTCCCCGGAAAGCACGCATAGGCCCGTGTCCCGCCATTCCTCCGCGATCGACGCTTCCGCACGGTACTCCCCGGGTGGTGGAAGGACCTGCCGTATCCCGTCGTACCTCCAGAACCGGTCTTCGACGGAGGGAACGAGGTCCCGAAGATCCAGGACATAGGGCCGGCCAAGCATGGCGAAGGCATCCGGCAGCCTGCCCTCCAGCACCGCGCGCCGTATCCGGCTGGAACTAACGGTTCGGCCGTGGTGCAGGACGGGGTCCACGATCTCGGTTTCCACGTTCAACGAAAGGCCGATGCGTCGGACGCTCACCGCGTCCGTGGAAAGTCGGTGCCCGCAGCGGAAATCCGTTCCGACCGCCAGGTACCGCGTCCTCCCCCCGTCCGCCAGGGCGCTTAGAAACTCGGTTCCCGACAGTTTACTGAAATTTCCGGAAAAGTCAATCAGGACGCAGGTCCCTATTCCTGACTCCTCAAGGTTTTCCAGCTTCTGTCGCAGGGTCAGGACCGCGCCGTGGAAGGTGTCCGGGTGCAGAAGCTCCTTGGGGTTCTGGCGAAAGGTGACGACCGTCGGTTCGAGCTCTCCGGCCCGGGAATGGACCCGATCGATAAGGACTCGGTGCCCGATATGGACTCCGTCGAACACGCCGATGGTGACCGCGGCGGAGGAATCCGGGTCGTGCCCGCCGGCCGTCCATGCGGACCAGTCCAGGATTTTCATGGGGCCGACCCCAGCACGACCCGATACGAGTACACGCCATGCCGGATTTCGAGGACGCCGAGGAAGGTTCCCTCCTCGGAGAAGACCCCCCGCAGGCCGTCACCCTCCGGCGGCTTGACGAAACGACCCTTCGTGAGGGGGCCGCCGCGCAGGAAGAAGGTTTCCTGGCCCGGTGCCAGCCGGACAGGCTTGAGTCCCAGCGAATCGGAAAGCTCCGGGTCCAAAGCGCGCAGGTCCGCGGGTCCCGCGGACTCCGGCGGGACGCCGTCCTCCATGCGGAAGGGGCCGGAGGCTTCCCGAACCAGGGTTTCCAGGTGGGCCCGGGTTCCGCAGGCGGCGGCGATGTCCCGAGCCAAGGAGCGGATGTACGTGCCCCTGGAGCATCGCACCCGGAGCCGGGCAAGCCCGTCCTCGTATTCCAGAAGCTCCAAGGAATGCACGGTCACCGGGCGCGGTTCGGGACGGACATCCTCCCCGGCCAGGGCCCGTTCGTAGGCCCGCTTCCCGGCGATATGGACCGCCGAGTACGCTGGGGGAGCCTGCAGGATCTCTCCCGTGAAGGCCGGCAGGGACTTTTCGAGGATCCCGCGATCCGGGACCGGACCTTCCGCGATGACCCGCCCTTCCGGATCCAGGGTATCCGTCTCCGTCCCGAAACGGATCCCGGCGAGATAGATCTTTGCGGAGGCGGTAAAATACTCGGACAGACGGGCGTACCGTCCGACCAAGGCCACCAGCACGCCCCGGGCGAAGCGATCCAGGGTTCCCGCATGCCCTACCCTTCCCGTTCCGAAGGTCCGCTTCACCGTTCCCAGGGCTTCGAAGGAGGTTATGCCCTCGGGCTTGTCCAGGACCAGGAATCCGTTCGCGTCCGTGGAGCGGCTTCTCACGAAAACAGGTCCTTGATCTTTTCTCCCATCTCGAAGCCCTTGCGTATGCCTTCATCGGGCAGGAACCGGAGCTTGGGGGTGAGCCGAAGGCGAATCTTCCGGCCTACGGAGGACTGGATGAAGCCGGCGGCGTTGTTCAAACCTTCGACAGCCCGGCTCAGGGCTTCCCCCTCTTCGAAGGTGGACACATGGACCCGGGCCGCGCTGGCGTCCCGGGACACTTCCACCCGGGTGATGGAAAGAAAGGCGTTGATGCGGGGATCCTTGATCTCCCCGGAGAGGATCAGGGAGGCGATCTCCGACCGGAGCTCCTCCTCCACCCTCTTCCTGCGTATGTCGTCCATGGCTCTAACTCAGCTTGCGAGTCACCTGAACCTGCTCGAAGACCTCGAGGATGTCGCCCACCTGGATGTCGTTGCAGTTTTCCACGCCGATGCCGCACTCGAACCCGGCGGCGACTTCCTTGGCGTCGTCCTTGAAGCGCTTCAGTGAGGTGATCTTCCCGGAGAAAATCTCGACGCCCTCCCGGACGACGCGAACCCCGGCGTTCCGCTTGACCGTTCCCTCGGTGACCATGCAGCCCGCCACCACGCCGATCTTGGGTACCCGGAAGATTTCCCGTACCTCCACCTGGGCGATGTCCTGCTCCTTGTATTCCGGAGCCAGCATCCCCTCCATGGCCTTCTCGATCTCCTCGACGGCCTTGTAGATGACGTTGTACTTCCGGATATCCACCTTTTCCTGCTCCGCGAGGGCCTTGGCCTTGGGTGTCGGCCGGACGTTGAAGCCGATGATCAGGGCGTTGGAGGCGCTGGCCAGCATGACGTCGCTCTCGTGGATGGCTCCCGCGCTGGCGTGTATGACGTTCAGGCGGACTTCCTTGGTCGAAAGCTTCTCCAGGGAAGATTTGAGGGCCTCCACGGATCCGTGGACGTCTCCCTTGATGACCACCTTGAGCTCCTGGACCGTGCCCTCGTGGATGGTGTCATAGAGGTTGTCCAGGGTGACCTTCTTGACGGTCTTGGCCTCCTCGTACCGCTTGAGCTCCTGGCGCTTGTCCGAGATCTGGCGGGCGAATTTCTCGTCCTCCACCGCCTCGAAGGGATCTCCCGCGTTCGGCATCCCCTCGAACCCGATGACCTCCACCGGGAAGGAGGGAGGAGCCTCGTCCACCTTCTCCCCGTGGTCGTCGTAGAGGGCGCGGACCTTTCCGGGATAGATGCCGGCAACGAAGGAATCGCCCACCCGCAGGGTACCCCGCTGGATGATGACGGTGGAGACGATTCCCCGGCCGTGGTCGATCTTGGACTCCAGGACCTTCCCCTCCGCTCGGCAGTCGTAGTTGGCCGTCAACTCCAGGACTTCCGCCTGCAAGAGAATGGCGTCCAGCAGTTCCGAGATACCCTGCTTTTTGAGGGCGCTTATTTCGCAGAACATGGTGGTTCCGCCCCAGTCCTCCGGCACGAGCCCCTTCTCGGAAAGCTGGGTCTTTACCCTGTCGGGGTTGGCGTCGGGAAGGTCGATCTTGTTGACCGCCACGATGATGGGCACGCCCGCGGCCTTCGCGTGATCCAGGGCCTCCAGGGTCTGGGGCATGACGCCTTCCGTTGCCGCCACGACCAGGACCACGATGTCCGTGACCTGCGAACCCCGGGCGCGCATCATCGTAAAGGCTTCGTGGCCCGGCGTGTCCAGGAAGGTGATCTTTCCCTTTCCCGTATCCACCTGGTATGCGCCGATGTGCTGAGTGATGCCGCCGAACTCGCCGGCGACCACGTCGGTCTTACGGATCGCGTCCAAGAGCTTGGTCTTCCCGTGGTCTACGTGGCCCATGACCGTAACGATCGGGGGCCGATGCGCCAAGTCCTCGGGCTTGTCCTTCTGCTTCTCTATGACCGTCTCGTCGTAGAGGGAAACCACCCTCACCTCGCAGCCGTATTCCGCGGCCAGGATAGTGGCGGTGTCCGAATCGATCTGCTGATTGATGGTGGCCATGAAGCCCAGCTTCATGAGCTTTGCGATCAGCTCGCTGGGCTTCAGGTTCATCTTGCGGGCGAGTTCGGATACGGAGATGGTCTCGAGAATGTCGATCTTTGTGGGAATCGGATTCGCGACGGACCCCTGCTTCTTCTTGGACAGGTTGAGCTTCTGGGAAAACTCCTCTTCCCGGTCCTTCTTGTTGTATGTGGGTTTCTTGGATTTGATGAAACGCTTGGGTCCCTGGGGCCGCTTGTCCAAGCCCGGCGCGGGACCCGAGGCGGGCCCGCGGCCCGGTCCGCCCGGGCCCCTCCCGGGACCGCCCTGATAGCCTCCCGGACGGCCCTGATAGCCTCCCGGGCGCCCCTGGTAGCCGCCGGTTCCCGGGCCGGCACCACCCTGGTACCCTCCCGGGCGTCCCTGATATCCCCCCGGCCTTCCCTGGTAGCCCCCGGACTGTCCCGGATAGCCGCCGCTTCCCGGGCCGGGACCGCCCTGGTATCCTCCCGGGCGTCCCTGATATCCCCCCGGCCTTCCCTGGTAGCCCCCGGACTGTCCCGAATAGCCGCCGCTTCCCTGGCCGGGACCGCCCTGGTACCCTCCGGGGCGTCCCTGATATCCCCCCGGCCTTCCCTGGTAGCCCCCGGACTGTCCCGAATAGCCGCCGCTTCCCTGGCCGGGACCGCCCTGATAGCCTCCCGGACGGCCCTGATAGCCTCCCGGACGGCCCTGATAGCCGCCGGTACCCTGACCGGACTGTCCCTGGTAGCCCCCGGTACGGCCGGCGGGCGGGGTATAGGGTCTCGGGGCGCCGTCTTCACGGCGTTCCGTCGCTGCGGGGCGAGGGCGGGAATCCGCGGCGGCCGCGGGAGCCGCGGGAGCCGCGGGAGCCGCAAAAGG
>Ga0067045_1003372_pt1 | contig 23366 bp, 23 predicted proteins | sample TerdegcTABiofilm_FD_59184 | JGI IMG/M metagenome (GOLD analysis project Ga0067045, IMG submission 59184) | Combined Assembly of (Gp0054472, Gp0054536) Wastewater bioreactor microbial communities from Singapore -Terephthalate degrading...
GTAAAAGAGAGGTGACAATGTCAGGACAATCGATACATGCAGAGAGGCAGCATCACATAGACATGAAGGTGGGGGACATTGCTCCGACTGTATTGATACCGGGTGATCCAGGGCGGGTGAAGGTATTTGCCGGGCTAATGGATGAAGCGCACAAGGTAGCGGAGAAGCGTGAGTATATTACCTACACTGGGACGAAGGGTGGGGTACCGATCAGCTGCACCAGTACTGGGTTAGGCTGTCCGCCCACAGCGATAGGAGTGGAGGAGCTGATACGCATTGGGGCGAAGAACATCATACGGATAGGAACCTGTGGGGCATTGCAGCCGTTTCTAAAGCCGGGTCACATGATCATTGCCACTGGGGCGGTGAGGGGGGAGCACACCAGTGAGGAATTCATCTCGATGGAATATCCGGCGGTGGCGGATTATCGGGTGGTGCGGGCGCTGGTGGATGCTTGTGAGCAGTTGAATATTCCCTATCATTTGGGGATTATCCGCACGCATGATGCGTATTATTTGGAATCACCGCAAGCCATTGGTGATTACATGAAACGAATTCAACCATGGATTGATATGGGTGTATTAGCACTAGAAAATGAATCATCTGCATTATTTGTCATCAGCAGCATGCATGGTGTACGGGCTGGAACCATCCTCACGAGTGGCAATCCCATTTATATGCCCAATGCCGATGATTGTGATTGGGATAACAATATCATCAAAATGGTTCAAGCGGCTATACTAGCAGCGCAATTATTGAGCCAGCGTGGGCTGGCATAGGCATAAGGAGAGAAAAAATGGAGAAACAACATCACATTCAACTGCAACCTGGGGATGTAGGTGAAACTGTTTTTCTGCCGGGTGATGTTAGCAGGGCAAAAGTGATTGCTGATCATTTTGACACAGCCGAGCTGGTGGCTCATTCGCGTCAATATATCACGTACACAGGGACGTACAAGGGGGTAAAGGTTAGTGTAACCTCTACAGGTATTGGTTGTCCGGCGGTGGCGATTGCTGTGGAGGAACTAATCAAGGTGGGTGCTAAAAACCTGATTCGCATAGGAACCGGTGGCATGCTACAGACGTGGTTGCCAGTACCTGCCATCATTGTTATTACTGCGGCGGTGCGAGGTGATGGTACCTCGCGAGAATATTTCCCGTTGGAATATCCAGCAGTAGCGGACTTTCACACGGTAGAGTTTCTGCTAAAATCAGCTGAGGAACGTGGCATAAAGGTGTTTGCAGGTTATGAGCGCTGCCATGACGCTTTTTATGCTGAATCCACTTTGGCAGAGATAGATTACCTAGCTCGTGATAAACCATGGATTGATGCTGGTGTGTTAATTACCTCCAATGAATCTGGTACACTTTTTCCACTTACGATGGTGCGCGGTGTGCGTGGCGCAACTGTGCTGTGCTCCGCTGGTAGTCACCAACGCCCGGATTTAGTGGCATCGGAAGAGGATTTCAAGAAATGTATATCCCAAGCAATTATGATCTCATTGGATACTGCGTTAAAATTAGATGAAATGGATCATGGCAAAAAATAGGGTGATTGGCTGATGAAACTAATAAAAAATGGCGTAACTTTCTGGCCACCGGATTATATTGTTAAACCTGTTCATTTACTTATTAGGGATAGCATCATTGAACAGGTCAGTGAAAAAGAACTAATTCCCCCTCAGGGAGCAGAAGTATATGATTTGAAGGGTAAATTAATTGTTCCGGGATTTTTGGATTGTCACACACATCTGGTTCAATCCTTCGGACGGGGCATTTATGATAACCTGCATCTAACCCAATGGTTGAATGCGATGAACTATCATTACAACTTAACTGAGGAGGAGATATACCAAGCTACACAGCTGGCATGTATGGAAGTAATTCACTCTGGTACTACCACAGTGGCTGAGATGGCTACTGCAGGCGAATATGGAGAGATCTGCATCCAAGCTATTGCTGACAGTGGTTTGCGTGCAGATGTTTGCTTAGCATATGGAGATTTCCAGGAGGGTACGAACCCTCCTCCAGACATGAATGCATCTCAAGTGCTAGAAGCTATGCGTAACCTACATAAAAAGTGGCACAATAGCCATGATGGGCGCATTACAGTTCGAGTCAGCCCTGTCGGGCTGCCGGCCTGCACTGAAGAACTTATGCGGGGTTCGCGTGATCTTGCCAATGAACTGGGGGTAGGAATCCATACGCACTGCTGTGAGGGTGAAACAGAAACTGCTAATGCATATGAACGTTTTAATTGCAGTGAAGTCGAAGCCCTGGAGCGTTTTGGAGTACTTGGTGATGATTGCCAATTGGTACACAGCATCTGGCTTACTGAGCATGATAAGGATATTATTGCTGAGTATGGAGCTAGTGTAGTCACCTGCCCATCCACAAACACTAAGATTACCGATGGCATGCCACCCATGCCCGACTTGTACAAACGAGGTGTGAATATTACCATTGGCTGCGATGGTGAATCTAGTAGCGGGACTTATGATATCCTGCAGGAAGCCCGTCTGGTTTCTCTGCTGGGCAAAGTGAGCTCCATGCAGGCGGATATGTTTCCAGCTGAAGTGGTATATAAAATGATGACCAGTAATGGGAAAAAATGCATTGGTTTTGATACACCAGTCGGTGAAATAAAAGTAGGTTATAAGGCTGATCTTACTGTAATTGATTATTTATCTGCTCATTTGATTGATGAAAGGAGATTAATGTCGAACCTCATCTTCTCTGCAACAGCGGGAGATGTTACAGCTACTTTTGTGGATGGCGTCCCTCTGATGTGGGAGAAAAGACTAACAAGAATTGATGAAGAAAAGGTCCTATATAATATTCTGAAAACTATGCGCAAGGCGGACCATATTCTTCCGTGATAAAAAAGAGGAAATTTACTGGTGGAACTTATTTAAAAAAGGAGGTGATTACATCTAGAAATTCTATTAATAATCAATAGTAGCAAATAAATTAATAATAAAAGGAGATATAGAATGAAAAAGAGTTCGACCATTGTAATGTTGTTAGTGCTTGTGTTGGCTGCTTGCGCTCCCAAGGTTGCAGAACCAACTACGGAAGTCGTTGCTGAAACAACAACAGAAGTTGTCGCCGAAGCCCCCAAATTTAAAGCTGCCATGATTACGGACTTAGGTGGTTTATCAACTAGCCCGGATACCAAAGGCTTTTCCGATTTGTGCTGGGAAGCTCTAGAAAAGGCGAAGGCTGATTTGGGGATTGAAATCACCTTGTTCGAATCCAAGGAATTGGCCGACCTAGAACCTAATCTGACCAAAGCAGCTTCTGAGGGATACAATTATATTGTTGGTTGTGGCTTCCTTTTCACTGATGCACTGGCTGTTGTAGCCCCTAAATTCCCAGATGTTGATTTTGCTATCGTGGATAGTGTTGTGGATGCCCCTAATGTTCATAGTTTAGTATTCTCAGAAGAAGAGGGCTCTTTCTTGGTTGGTGCTATAGCTGCTGGCATGAGTGAAACAGGTACAATCGGCTTTGTTGGTGGCATGGAAGTGCCATTAATTAAAAAGTTTGAAGCTGGTTATTGGGCTGGTGCTAGGACGATCAACCCTGACATAAAAATCCTTTCTGGCTACACTGGTAGTTTTAGCGATGTGGCTAAAGGTAAGGAAATCACCCTGACTCAGTACAATCAAGGAGCGGATGTTGTCTATGCTGCAGCTGGTGCTTGCGGACTGGGTACCATTGAGGCTGCAAAAGAAAACGGTTTCTGGGCGATTGGAGTGGATACTGACCAGGATGGCTATGCACCGGGTAGTGTGCTAACTTCTATGCTCAAACATGTTGAAATTGCTGTATATAACTCAGTTAAGTCTTCCTATGATGGCACCTTTAAAGGCGGTGTAGTTGTGAACGACCTGAAGATTGGTGCGGTTGGCTATAGCGAAATGAGATACACCAAAGATAAGGTACCAGCCGAGCTCTTAGCTAAGGTTGATCGTCTAGCTGAGATGATTAAGAGTGGAGAACTTGTTGTTCCAACAACAATGGAAGAATTAGAAACATTTGTTCCACCATCAATGTAATATATAAATAAAAAGACACAAACAAGGAAAGGTGGGTGGGATTATCATGACACCCACCTTCCTTATAGTAATAGGAGAAATCATGGCGGTAATTCTTGAAATGCGCAATATTTGTAAAAATTTTGGCAACGTGTTGGCTAACATCCATGTTGATCTTTCAGTGGAAAAAGGTGCCATCCATTCAATCGTTGGGGAAAATGGAGCAGGCAAGACCACTTTGATGAATATCTTGTATGGTCTATATCAAGCCAATGAAGGGGAGATATTTTTTGATGGCAAAAAAGTTGTTATTAACGACCCTTCCGACGCAGTCCATCTTGGAATTGGTATGATTCATCAGCACTTCAAATTAATTCCAGCGATGACCGTTGCTGAAAATGTCATGCTTGGGTTAGAGCCCCGCATTGCGAATTTTTTTCTTGACATAAAAAAATTAAATCAACAAACTCAGGAATTATCCGATAAATATGGTTTGGCAGTTTCACCAGATGTGTTGGTTGAAAATATTTCTGTTGGTATCCGCCAGAGGGTTGAGATATTAAAAGCCCTTTATCGAAATGTTAAGCTTCTTATCTTAGATGAGCCGACAGCGTTATTAACACCACAGGAAGCTGAAGACCTATTCCGAGTAATCAATCACTTGCGTAGGGACGGCATTACTATTATTTTTATTTCTCATCATCTTGATGAGATCATGAAGATTTCGGATAGGATTACAGTGATGCGTGATGGCAAAGTTGTTAAAACAGTAGATAAAAAAGATACGAATGAGGTTGGGCTTGCTCGTATGATGGTAGGAAGAGATGTATTTCTCAGGCCTGCCCCAAAAGCTAAAAAAATTGGTAATACGGTGTTAAGTATCAAAAATTTATGTGCTAATAATATCTTTCATCGGCAAGTGCTAACTAACGTAAGTTTCGATTTGCGGGCAGGTGAAATTCTGGGTATTGCTGGTGTGGATGGTAACGGTCAATCTGAATTGGTGCGTTCTTTAATCGGCATACAAAAAATTACAAGTGGTGAGATTATCCTAAATGGCAAAAAGATTGATCACCTTCCTGTGCGCAAAATGCGCGATGCTGGAATTGGAGCTATCCCTGAAGACCGGTTAAAAGAAGGGTTGGTTGAAGATTTTAATGTTCAGGAGAACTTAATTCTTGGTCTTCAGCACCATAAACCATTCTCAAATGGATTGATAATGAACTGGATGGAGGTCGGGAAGAATGCCAATAAATTAATAAAAAAATTTGATATACGTTCGCCCTCCATTGATTTTCCAACCCGTCTACTGTCTGGTGGTAATCAGCAGAAAGTCATTGTTGCTCGGGAAATATTCCATGCACCAGATATTGTTATTGCTGCCCAGCCCACCCGTGGATTAGACATCGCTTCTACGGATTTTGTACATGAGCAACTGATAGAGCAACGAGATGCTGGCAAAGCTGTGCTTCTAGTCTCGCTCTTTTTAGATGAAGTATTACTACTATCAACTCGAATTGCTGTTATGTATAAAGGTAAGATAGTGGATATTGTGGATAAGGATAAGACAACACCTGAAAAACTTGGTTTAATGATGTTGGGTGGTTCCTACCAGCATATTCCCGCATAATGAGGTAAATATCATGTTAAGAATTAAAAATTTCTTTAATAAATTTCAAGCCATCTTTATTATTTTGATTGCTTTGCTGTTATCGCTGGTCGCTGTTGGATTGTTGCTAGTTGCCACTAATCGCAATCCATTCGCTGCCTTCTATTACTTTCTGCGAGGTGGTTTTGGAACATTGTACAATACCGCTGATACCATTACAAGGATGATCCCTCTGGCCATTGCTGGTGTGGCTTTTCTGATTGGTGCACAAACCGGTGTCTTTAATGTAGGTATCGAAGGGCAACTTCTTTTAGGCGCTATGGCATCCGCATTAGTGGGTTATGCAGTTAAACTTCCAGCACTCTTTCATTTGCCTTTGATGCTTCTTTCTGGCTGTCTGGCAGGTGGATTATATGCCCTTATCGCAGCTTGGTTGAAAGCGTACCGTGATATAAACGAAATACTAAGTACCATTATGCTGAATTACCCCGCATTTTTCTTTTGTCATTATCTCGTCGTAAGGGTGATACCAAATGAAAGTGTAGTACCCGGCACTCCGTTTATTCAAAAAACTGCTGAACTGCCTTTCATTCTGCCGGGTACTAAATTGCATGCTGGGATTTTTGTTGCGATTCTAGTTTCGGTGGCTGCTTACTGGTTGTTACAAAAGACCACACTTGGTTATGAGATGCGTGCAGTTGGCAGAAATAAGGAAGCTGCACGATACCATGGGGTGCCAGTTGAAAAAAGAATGGTGTTATCTTTCTTTTTGAGCGGTGCCATTGCAGGTTTGGCTGGTGCGGTGGAGATGGCTGGTTTGCACCATCGCTACCTTGACCAATTTTCTCCCGGATATGGCTATGATGCCATTACTGTGGCGTTGCTTGCCTTATTGAATCCATTTGGAGTGTTGATTACAGGTACTCTATTTGGTGCTTTGAAAACTGGCATTATGGATATGTCTATCTATGTTCAGATACCCCGTCAGTTGGCAACACTTATTAATGGCATTGTGGTGTTGTTCATTGCTGGTAAAAATTTGATTGAATCCTCTTATGTCCGCTTTTTCAAAGGTAAAGAACGTTACTTTGACACCGTTGCAAAGGAGAAGCAATAATGGACTGGTTGCAAACTCTTAAAACAGTTTTTAGTTTAGCGCTTATTTACTCCACGCTTCGAGCCGGAATTTCGATTATCTTTGCCGGCATGGGAGAAATGATTAATGAACGCGCTGGTGTACTTAACATTGGTGTAGAAGGCATTATGTTGATGGGAGCACTAGCCGCTGCCTTAGGTTCTTATTTCACCGGTAATCCTTGGATTGGACTACTGGCAGCTGCTTTGACAGGTTTATTAATTGGTCTAATCTTTGCTTTTATTGCCATCACACTTAAAAGTGTACAGGCGATTGCTGGATTAGCCATTTTCCTTCTCGCTGCTGGTCTATCCGGTTTTATGTTACAGGTGATTTTTCAACATGGTGGTAATACTCCCACAGTGGCAACATTGCCGATGATTAAATCAGATATATTAGCTAACATCCCCATACTAGGACCAATATTTAATAATCAATCTATCCTTGTCATTCCCGCGTTGCTTCTTCCAATCCTAATCTGGCTTTTTCTTTACCGCACACCATGGGGTGTCTGGCTACGTGCTGCTGGCGAAAATCCACAAGCATTGGCAGTAGTAGGAATTGATCCGATCAAAGTACGTTATATAGCGACCTTGGTGGGAGCTATGTTCCATGGGATCGGCGGAGCATATTTATCTATAGCGCAAACCTCACTTTTTTTTGAAAATATGGTAGTTGGGCGTGGATTCATCGCTCTTGCAGCAGTGATTTTTGGAAATGCCAAACCGCGACCAGTCTTTTTTGCCTGTCTGTTCTTTGCCTTCATGGATGCACTTCAGATTTCACTTCAGACTGCTGTGCCAGAAACTATATTACCAAGAGAGCTCTTTATGGCGCTGCCTTACATTTTGACATTATTCATTCTGGCTATTTTCATCAAGCGAACTGGTGGACCGGCTGATATTGGCAATCCATATCATAAGGAGGCACGATAAAACACGATAAGAATAGCACGTGTTTTTTGCTATGTAAAAAATGGTTATTAATATTTGGTATGTATGTTTATATAAAATAAAAGGTTTGAGAGAACCGTAAATATAAGGGAATCTGGTAATAAAATATTTTAGCCAGATTCTTTTTTTTATTGATTATTATAAACAAAGAGGAAAAAATGATTACACAGGAAATGAAAGAAAAATTATTAAAAGAAGCTGTAAAAGGTTCAAGATTTGCTCACTGCCCTTATTCGAATTTTCGAGTTGGTGCAGCGGTGTTAACAAAGGCTGGAAAAATCTATAAGGGCTGTAACATTGAAAATGTTTCCTATGGCGCCACAGTTTGCGCAGAACGGGTAGCCATTTGGAAAGCTGTTTCAGAAGGTCATATGGAATTTCAAGCGATTGCTGTAATTGGTCCGGGTAATAAAGAGTCTTACCCCTGTGCTCAGTGCCGCCAGGTGATGGTAGAATTTGGTTTGGACTGGTTGGTTATCGGAGGTGATAACCAGGGTAATTACCTGGGGGAAAAACTTGTGCGTGATCTTGTACCATTCCCATTTACACCTGATGCTTTACTGGGTGGCAAGTAATAAGAGGAAGTTGAATGACTTCACTTGCTTTAATTAATTGCGATGTTTTGCAGGTTATTAATAAATCAGCCTCGGTTATCAAGGGGCAAGATATCCTGATTAATCAGAATAAGATTGAAAAGATCATCCCCTCTAACTCAGAGAAAATAGACCCAACAGCTGAAATAATAGAAGCAAAAGGTCTTTTAGCTATCCCTGGGCTGATAAATACTCATGCCCACACTCCAATGATTTACTTCAGAGGTTTGGTAGAGGATGTTACTGTTGAGGAATGGTTTAATGATTACATCTAGCCTATGGAGTCTAACCTGACCGAAGAGGATGTCTACTGGGGTATGTTGCTTGGTCTTGCTGAGATGATTGAATGCGGGGTAACTACGGTGGCTGACCATTACTTTTTTATGAATCAAGAAGCAAAAGCTGTAATTGAGAGTGGCATACGTGCCAACCTAGCTTGGGCAGTTTTTGGCCACCAAGGTGAGGCTGGTTTAAAGCACACAGTGGAATTTATAAAAAAATGGCACGGCGCAGCAGAGGGACGCATCCTTGCCTGGTTAGGACCACATGCACCCTATACCACAACGCCCGACTTTTTGCGTCTTGTGGCACTTAAAGCATGTGAATTAGGTGTTGGTATCCATATTCATGTTTCCGAAACTATTGATCAGGTCAGAAACAGCTTACGTGACTACGCTATGACTCCAGTAAAGTTGCTTCAGCAGGTTGGTATATTGAATCATCCTACTCTGTTAGGGCACTGCAGTTTTGCTACTGATGAGGATATAGAGATTATTCGTCGTTACCCTGCTGGAATTGCCCAAGCACCTAAGACCTACATGAAACATGGTGTCGGTCTGGCGCCGGTAGTGAAATTTTTAAAAAAGGGCATTCCGGTAGGTCTAGCTTCTGATGGCGCTGCTAGTAATAATACGTTAGATATCCTTGAACAGTTACGTTTAATGGTCCTTTCTCAACGGGTATATTTACAAGATCCTCTTGCCTTGCCACTAGGTGAGCTATTGGATATGGTTTTCCATGGTGGGGCTAGGGTTAGTGGTTTTGGGCAAGATATTGGTGACCTCAGACCGGGCAAGCTAGCTGATATTGCTCTACTTCGTCAGGATGGATTACAGAATTTTCCTTGTTTCAATCCAGCTGTCAACTTGGTCTTTTCTGTCAATTCCTCACAATTTGACACAGTCATTTGCAATGGTAAAGTTCTTATGCATAAACGTGAGTTGAAGACGATCGACAAGGAAAGAGTTAAAAGAGAGATCTCAAACAGGCTAAAGCGTATAACCCAGCGAGTGAAAGGAAAAAGAATCGCCTTTTATCCAAGTTAATAATTATCAACTAGTAGATGTATTATTAAATGACCGATTTAGGTTAACAGGTTCTCAATTAAAGTTAGAAATCCTGATATGTCAACTTTGAGCATTACATTGATTGGGGCAATGTAACGGTCGGCTTTGTATGGAGTGCTATCGTTAGCATCTTCGTACCATTTGCCAAATGGCACCGGGATGGATTGCCCCAAGCAACTGCCTTCACTTTCTACAAATATAGGGATTTTTTCAAGAGTGAAAAGCTGAGGAGCAAGGATATAAGCAGCTGCCAGTGCATCCGGAAAAATTGTACAATCATGCAGACCAAAGCGTGTCAGGAATTTTTGGAAGAACGGTACTGAACCCTTGATGTATGGTGCTAAAGGGGTATTGGCATTGCTAATTCTTTCCACTAAAGTATTAGGCACAATTCCAAAATTACATACATCCAATCCGGCCAGATAGATATTCCATCCTGCACTTATGACGAGCTGAGCAGCATGCGGGTCATGGAAAAAATTGGCTTCAGCGGTAGGGGTGATGTTACCTGGGCAGTGTACTGCACCACCCATAATGACAACCTCCTTCACTAGTTGGCTTATGCGGGGTTCCAACATGTAGGCTATGGCAACATTGGTTAGTGGCCCAATGCATAGAAGGATGATCTCATTTGGATTCGCTAGGATCGCTTCAATTATTGCCTGTGGAGCTCGCTGTTTACTCTCGGGAATATGGGGTTCAGGCAGAAGCATATCTCCCAAACCGTTATTTCCATGCACAAAGGGTGAAGTGCCTAATGGAACACCTAAAGGATAATTTGCTCCACGACAAATGGGAACTTTTGTTTTATTGGCTGCACCAAATAGGATTCTAGCATTTATTGTAGTTTGCTCAGTGGTAACATTTCCAAATATTGTGGAAACGCCAACAATCTCAATCTCAGGGTCAGCAAGCAACATTGCAATAGCAAAGGTATCGTCTATACCGGGGTCTGTATCTAGCCATACTTTTTTCATAATAACCTCATGAATTATTAAATTATCGAAATAGTATTAATGAAAATTTGAATTAAAAAGAATTAATTCTTTGATGATGAAATTGCATATATAAAAAATTGAATATTTAATTATAGTTTAGAATAATTTTGTTGAAATAATTTTATAATTGGTTAGTGGGAAAATGATTACAGGAAAATTCTAATTAATATTTGTGAAATATGTACAGGTTATACAACTTGATAAATTTAAAAATTGGATGTCTGAGTGTTGACTTTGTCAGATTGTTGTGATAAGAATGGATAGAGATTATGGTAAAGAATTCTAAACAAGGTAAGCAACATCATATTCAATTGAGAGAGGGAGACATTGGACGATATGTGCTTTTGCCCGGTGATCCAGGAAGATGTGAAACTATTGCGAACTACTTCGATAAACCTGAATTCATAGCACAGAATAGGGAATATATAACTTATAGTGGTTATTTATTAGGTGAAAAAGTATCAGTAACCTCTACAGGAATAGGTTGCCCATCCACAGCCATCGCAGTTGAAGAACTTATTGCTGTTGGTGCTGATACATTCATCCGCGTCGGTACAGCGGGAGGTATACAACCGGATATAAATTTAGGGGAAGTTGCAATTGTCACAGGAGCTATCCGCGATGAGGGGACAACACCACAATATTTACCGATTGAGTTTCCAGCCGTAGCTGATTTGAATGTAGTTTTAGCCTTGAAGCAAGGGGCTGTCCGTGCAAATGTGCCTTATCGGGTTGGCATAACCCACTCAAAAGACTCTTTTTATGGTGAGATAGAACCACATCGCATGCCTATTGCTGGTGATTTATTGAATCGCTGGAAAGCGTGGAAATTAGGCGGTGCAATTTGTTCCGAAATGGAAACAGCAGCTCTGCTTATTTTATGTAGCATTTATCGCAAGCGAGGTGGTGGGGTGATGCTGATAGCAGGTAATACTGATTTCATAATTAAAAAAAGAGCAATGGCAACGATATCCAAGGAACAAGTTGACATTCATCGTGCTATCAAAACAGCCGTTGAGGCAGTTAAAATTCTTATTCAAATGGATAAAAAAAATTAAAATCTTAGACTAATTTAATTCGTATTGTCTCTAATCTGATAGCTCCCTCGCGTAAGATTTGAACTGGTGTCTGGGTGCAGTCCACAACCGTAGAGGGTACACCGCCAGCGCATTTACCACCATCAACGATCAAATCTATTTTATTTCCTAATTGCATTCTGACCTCTTCAGCGTTTATAGCTTCAGGTGCACCAGAAAGGTTAGCTGATGTGACAGCCAGTGGTCCTGTGCGAGTAATTAAATCCCTCAACCAGGCGTGGTTTGGCATACGTACGCCGATGGTAAGATTGGGTGTCAAATTTGCTGGCAGAGTTGGTTGACGCTGAAGGATGATGGTGAGCGCACCCGGCCAGAACTGATCGATCAGCTTTTGGGCGGTTGGTGACCATTCGGTTGCCACCATGCGTAGCTGTTCCAGGTTACTAATTAACACCGGGATAGCCTTGCTTTGCTCTCGCCCTTTTATTTCATAAATGCGATCAAGTGCAACTGCATCCTGAGCAAGGCAGCCAATGCCGTATACGGTGTCGGTTGGGAAAGCAATAACGCCATGTTTGGAAAGATTATCACGTATTATAGAAAGTAAATCTGCATGATAAATCGAGAGTAACATAGACCTGTTATGTCGCTGATTATAAGTGAATCTTCAAAAGTCTGGGTAACCCTGCCAGGTCGTTGAGTATCTCGATTTCGGCAGAAGGGAATACCCCTTTTGCTTTTCGCGCTATGTTTTCTGCCTGCGGCGATTCAAACTCCATCAACAGTAATCCTCCCGGGGTAAGCCACATGGGTGCAGCCTGAAGTAGGCGCTTAATTTGGGTGAGCCCATCCGTACCGCCATTTAGGGCGTGAATGGGTTCATGCTGGCTGACCGGCAGGTCTGTCAGTTTCGTTGTGGGTATATAGGGTAGGTTAGCACAAATCAGATCAAATCGGGTTTGCAACCCTAGTAATAAGTCAGTTTGCACGAAATTTATTAGCTGTTCAAGTTGGTGGGTGAAAGCATTTTCTCTGGCGACCTGCAAAGCAGCAAAAGAAATATCTGTTGCAATGAAGTGGATATTTTGAATTTCATGTGCAATGGATATCGCGATGCAACCCGAACCAGTCCCAACATCAGCGGCCATCCTGCGCCTAGAATTTTTGTATAACCATTTAATTGCTTCCTCAACAAGCAATTCAGTTTCTGGCCTTGGAATTAATACATCCTTAGTTACATAGAAATCAAGTTTGTAAAATGGTTGCTTATGAATTAAGTAAGGAAGCGGGACTCCCTTACTTAACAGATCGAATTTTTCATTCAAGCGCTTGACCTGTTCTTTGTGTAATTTAATTTCAGGATGAGCAGCCAGCCAGGTTTTGTCCTTTTGGGTAACATGACTGATGATTGCCCACAGGGTGGAGGGTGGTTCTTGAGGTAAATTAATCAGGAATTTCCGTGCAGTTCTTAACCAATCATCCAGGCGGATAAGTTAATCCTCCTTTTCATTCGAAAACATCTTGCTGGTCTCATCTCGCATGGCAAGCTCATCAATGAAGAAATCCAGTCCTCCTTCAAGAATAGCGGGCAGGTTATGTGAGGAAAGACCAAGGCGGTGATCGGTCACGCGCGATTGTGGGTAGTTGTAGGTTCGTATCTTCTCCGCGCGTTCACCCGTGCCCACCTGTGCCTGGCGAGTAGAATCACGCTCCATTTTTCTTTTTTCTTCCTCAATTTCGTACAATCTAGCTCTTAAAATACTCAAGGCGCGAAGCCGGTTTTGCAATTGTGAACGCTCATCTTGGCAGGCTACTACCATGCCGGTGGGGATATGGGTCAGGCGCACCGCAGTGGCATTCTTTTGTACATTCTGTCCACCTGCACCCGAAGATTTATAAATATCCACCCGTAAATCCGATTCTGGAATTTCAATATCCACCTCTTCCGCTTCAGCCAGCACAGCCACCGTGACTGTGGAGGTATGGATGCGGCCGGAGGCTTCAGTGACAGGCACCCGTTGCACGCGGTGCACCCCCGATTCATACTTCAATCGTGAGTATGCGCCTTTTCCCTTAACCATGAATATAATCTCTTTATACCCGCCGATGCCTATTTCGTTCTGTGAGAGTATTTCTACTTTCCAGTTTTTATCCTCTGCATAGTGAGAATACATACGGAAAAGGTCGGCGGCAAATAAAGCGGCCTCATCACCCCCGGTACCGGCGCGAATTTCCATGATCACGTTACGCTGGTCGCGCGGGTCTTTAGGCAGCAACAACTTTATTAATTGATCTTTTAGCATTCCAGCCTGCATTTCCAGTGCCTTTAATTCTTCTTCGGCTAGATTTCGCAGGTCCACATCAGTTGAGTCCAGTAAGGTTCTGGCTTCATCAATTCTTTTTAATACTTGTCGATATTCTCTGGATTTGCTAACTATCTCTTCAAGCTCTGCTTTTTCTTTGGATAAAGTAGCGACTTGTTGGTAATTATGAGAATTTCGTAGGATTAATTGATCCAATTCTTCATAACGGGCTTCAATCGTAGCCAAATTTTCTAACAACATATAAATTCAACCTGATTTTTATAATTAACAAGTCAAATTATACCAGTCGGTTTTTTTATAAAATAATATAATAGCCTATAGGAGAACCATGACATGTGTGAACAACAGGAAAAACAAGTAATTCAAAGTGAAAAGGCACCAAAAGCCATCGGTCCCTATTCACCCGGAATCAGAGCATGTAACTTTGTCTTTCTTTCTGGTCAATTGGGGATAGACCCATCCTCTGGGGAATTGGTAGAAGGTGGTGTGGAAGCACAAACCAAACAGGCAATAATAAATCTGAATAATTTATTGATTTCGAATGGGGCTGCTTTATCGGATATTGTAAAAACCACAATTTTCCTTGCTGACCTAAAAGATTTTTCAAAGGTCAATGAGGTCTATGCTTCTTTTTTTCCAGATTCACCCCCCGCGCGTTCTACCATCCAGGTGGTTGGTCTTCCTAAGGGTGGATTGGTCGAGATCGAGGCGATTGCCTACCTGTACCAGGAATGTGAAGACAGTGACTGATGCTGCGAATTCTGTATAATTGACCATAAAAATCTACTGAAGATTTGATATTTGTATTTGTGAGATATTTACGTGACAAATACACTCGTATCCATCATTGTTCCCTGTTTGAACGAGGAAAAAACAATCGGTTTTTTATTAGATGCTCTATCGCGTCAATCGTTTGATTCATCGCGAATGGAAATTATCATCGCGGATGCTTTATCTACAGATAAAACCCGGAACGTGATCGCACAATTCATTAAAACTCACCCCTCGATAAACATAAAAATTGTCGATAATCCTAAACGCATCATACCTGCCGGTGTTAATGCGGCTGTAGCGGTCGCACAAGGGAAATATATTATTAGGCTTGATGCACATTCTATTCCGGCAGCGAATTATGTGGAATTGTGCGTTAGTAATCTTGAAGAGGATAAGGGTGACTGTGTTGGTGGGGTATGGGAAATTCATCCTGGAGGAGAGGGATGTTTGGCGCATGCCATTGCTGCAGCGGCTGCACACCCTTTGGGTGTTGGGGATGCCTGGTATCGTTTATCTCACCGTGAAGGTGAGGTGGATACGGTCCCATTTGGGGCATTTCGCAAGTCTCTCTTTGATGATTTAGGTGGATTTAATGAAGATCTATTGACTAATGAAGATTATGAATTTTATTCTCGCATTCGCAAATCAGGTGGCAAAATTTGGCTTGACTCCCAAATTCGCTGCATCTATTTCGCCAGAGCGACATTATCAGAATTGGCTCGCCAGTATTGGCGCTATGGCTATTGGAAATTACGTATGCTTGTGCGTTTCCCCAAGACCATCCGTTGGCGTCAGGCATTACCGCCGTTATTTGTATTACTTTTAATGCTCACGTTATTAGTTTCACTCTTCATCCCCTTATATCGCATTTTCTTGTTGGGTTTATTTGGAATTTACTGGTTATTGATGATAATCGGGGTTATTCCGGTTGCCATCCGAAAGAAAGATTTTAGTTTATTGATTGGCATGCCCTTGGCAATTGCAACCATGCACCTTTGTTGGGGTGCGGGATTTCTTTATAGTATGATTGTAAAAATATTCTTTAATAAATGATCGCGTCAAATGGTTAATTATAAAAGTTCTCAAAAACCTCTTTGGAGGATGACTTCACGTGAACGTCGCTTTATCCTCCTAATTGGTGATATTCTTGTCACAATTTTTTCAATGTTTGTAGCTTTGTATTTCTGGGCAGTGAAGGATTCATGGTTCAATTTTTCGTGGGATTTTTTAAAGCAGAGGCCACCAGACTGGTATTATTTTTTACCTTTAATTTGGTTAATCCTTTTATTGGAGCTGTATGACCTTCGTCGAGCCAGCCGCATCCAAGATGTGATTCAGGGAATTATTTTTGCAGTCCTGGTAAGTGCCGGTGTCTACCTAGCTATTTTCTTCATCTCTGCTCCTAACCCTCTTCCCAGGCGCGGTGTGGCTGGGTTTATTGCCGCAGCGGCGATGTTGACATTAATCTGGAGAATTATTTACATCAAAATATTTACCACACCCTTATTTCTGAGGCGAGTTTTGATCGTAGGTGCAGGTCGGGCAGGTTCAACCTTAGCGGGCATTATCAAAGATATATGGCCTCCTCCATTTTTTTTGGTCGGTTTAATTGATGACGATCCTCAGAAAAAGGGGAAAAAGATCAAAGGTGCCCCGGTGTTGGGTAATAGTAGGGATTTAATGTCGGTGATTGAAAAAGAGTCCATCTCGGATTTGATTTTTGCCATATCGGGTGAGATGAAACCCCAGATGTTTAAGGCAATTCTTTCTGCGGAAGAAAAGGGAATTGAGGTTACTACCATGCCAGTGGTTTATGAAGAATTAACAGGCAGGGTGCCAATTCAACTGTTACAGGATGATTGGATATTGCGTTCATTTTTGGATGAATCTCATTCCAGTGGATCTTACGAAGTGATCAAGCGATTAATTGATATTTCAGTATCCCTTATTGGACTGATCGTTACACTCGCATGTTTTCCCCTGGTGGCTATTTTGATATTGATTGATGGAGGTTTCCCAATTTTTTATCGTCAAATGAGAGTGGGTAAGAGTGGCAAACTTTTTCAATTATACAAATTTCGCACCATGGTGAAGGATGCTGAGAAAGATGGAATAGCTCGCTTGGCAGTTGAGAATGATGAGAGGGTCACTCGCGTTGGCAGATTTTTGCGAAAAAGCAGGATTGATGAACTTCCACAATTTATTAATGTTTTACGTGGTGACCTCAGTATGGTGGGACCTCGAGCAGAAAGGCCTGAGTTAATTGCGAAGATGCAGCGGGGAATTCCATTCTATCGTGCTCGTTTATTTATCAAACCGGGTGCAACCGGCTGGGCGCAGGTGAATTACAGTTATGCTTCTACACTATCTGAAAACGCCATTAAACTTGAATATGATTTGTACTATATCAAACATCGAAATTTATTATTAGATTTATCGATCATGCTGCGAACTATTGGCACTATCCTGCAATTTAAAGGTCAATGAGTTGAAATTTACATTAAACATCCGCAATCGACATGTGTTGATCGGCGATCTTTTGTTAATCATCGTCTCTGTTTTGCTTGCCTATGTGCTGCGCCTTGAACTATTTGAGGTGTTCATTAATTATTACCCCTCTATGCTGTGGATGACTGGAATTTCCCTATTGATTAAACCTATCGTTTATTATTTTTTTGGGTTATACCGACGGGTGTGGGCATATGCCAGTATTCAGGAAATGAAAATCATCACATTGGCAGTCACAATAGGATGCGTGATTGTCGCCGCGATTATGCTTTCTCTTTTTAATTACCATGTTTTTTATGCCTTCCCCCGATCTGTGTTATTCATTGTTTGGATTCAGGAAATTATTTTCGTAGGTGGTTTGCGTTTCATCTTGAGGTTAATAGCAGAAAGTCGATCTAGTCTTAACCATTCAAATTCAAACCAGGTTGGAAAAAAGGTGCTGATTATCGGCGCTGGTGATGCTGGTGCACTGGTAGTCAAAGAATTACAACGCAATCCTCAATTGAATTTATTCCCGGTCGGATTTCTTGATGACAACCGAGAGAAATTAAATCAACAGATCCACGGAGTACCTGTCATAGGGACGTTATCCGATTTGAAACGCACAATCATGCATAAACATGTGAATGAAGTGATTATCGCAATTCCCAGTGCACCAGGAAAAATAGTGCGTATGGTGGCTGATTCATGTCGAAAGTTTCGAATTCCTTTCCGAACCATGCCTGGGCTGTATGAGTTGATTGGTGGACAGGTGAATATAACTCGCCTCAGGGAAGTTGACATTTCTGATTTGCTGCGCAGGCAGCCTACCCAGATGAAAAGTGAATTGGTTGGATCAATCCTGATGGGCAAGAAGGTCATGGTTACTGGTGCTGGTGGTTCAATCGGTAGTGAGCTTTGCCGTCAGATCGCTCGTTGGAATCCAGAAGAATTAATTCTTTTGGGTCATGGTGAAAACAGTATTTTTGAAACCTATCTGGAATTACAGGAAAGCTACCCATCGCTAAAAATGGAGACCATAATTGCTGATATTCGTGACCTGAATCGTTTGGATATTGAATTCAAGTTACATCATCCTAATGTAGTTTTCCATGCTGCTGCGCATAAACATGTTCCTTTGATGGAAAAAAATGTTACTGAATGTGTATCTAATAATGTGCTTGGCACGCAGAATGTTTTAAAAACCTGTTTGAAACACAATGTGGAGAGGTTTGTTTTAATTTCGACTGATAAGGCAATTCGTCCTGTGAATGTGATGGGTGCAACAAAACGTATTGCAGAAATGATGGTCTTAGATGTGGCAAAAAGGACTGGTAAACCTTATTCTGTGGTTCGATTTGGGAATGTCTTGGGGAGTCGAGGCAGCGTCGTTCCTTTATTTAAGCGTCAAATTTCCCGTGGCGGTCCCGTCACCGTTACACATCCTGAAATGAAACGTTACTTCATGACCATACCAGAGGCAGTTTATCTGGTGTTACTGGCAAGCAGTATGGGTAAAGGGGGAGAAACTTTTATCTTAAACATGGGTGAACAGGTTAAGATACTCGACCTGGCAGAAGACCTGATCCGTCTTTCTGGCTTGGAACCTCACCGTGATATTGAAATTATTTTTACTGGGGTGCGTGAGGGTGAAAAAATGAGTGAAGATTTATGGAGCAAAGGGCAGAAATTAAATAAAACAAAACACCCCGATATCTTTTATGAACAGAACCAGGATGGGTTAAAAAGTGATGAACTATCAAGTGCCGTTAATGAATTACTGCGCAGGAGCCGAATAGGTGACACTGCTTCTGTCTTGGATTATTTGGACCAAATAATTCCTGGTTCTTCAGTACGCAGTGCACCTGCTCGCGGATTGTCTGACGTTGATTAATGACTTGTGTAGACTTGTCGCAATGGAACACATTTATCCATCAGCACTCTGATGCGCATTTACTTCAGAGTGGTTTATGGGGTGAATTAAAAGCAGAATTTGGTTGGATTCCCTATCGCTTCATGTATGCTTCTGGAGGGATGCAATTGCTTGTCAGAGAGTTGCCTTTTGGTTTCAGGATGGCATATCTACCCAAAGGTCCTGTTGGAGAAATAGACCTATCCTTTTGGAGTGAGGTGGATGCTTTTTGTCGCAAGAATCATATATTTTTATTAAAGATCGAGCCTGATTTATGGGAACCTCAATCCGTCAGTGTGGTTGGAAATTATTCTAGTTGTGTTCTTGGTAAATCAGTTCAACCGAGAAGGACAGTCGTGGTTAATTTGGAAGGAAATGAAGAAGTTTGGTTGAATCGGATGAAGCAAAAGACACGTTACAATATTCGTCTGGCAGAAAAAAAGGGCGTGATAGTAAAACCATCTAGCAATATCCATCTATTTTATGAACTACTTATTACAACTGGCAGGAGGGATAAATTTGGAATTCATGCGCTTGAATATTATCAAAAAGCTTATGAACTTTTTTCGCCGGGTGAAAAGTGTGTATTGTTAATAGCTACCTACCAAACTAATCCATTGGCAGCAATTATGGTTTTCAGACAGGGAAAACGGGCTTGGTATTTTTATGGTGCCTCAAATAATAAAGAGCGGGAAAGAATGCCAACCTATTTATTGCAATGGGAGGGGATGCGTTGGGCTAAACAACTGGGTTGTCAGATATACGACCTGTGGGGTGTTCCAGATGAAGAGGAAGACACTCTGGAAAAGCACTTTTTAGATCGTAATGATGGTTTATGGGGTGTCTACCGATTTAAACGAGGGTTTGGGGGTGTATTGATGCGCTCAGTTGGCGCATGGGATTGCGTCTATGACCCACTTAGATACCGTCTATACAGATTGATAAGCCACATAAAAAACATGGAATAGGATACGAATGCCTTATTGCTATCAATGTGGTTCTCTTCTGTCAAACCGAGTAATTGAAAACTACCCACGTGAGGTTTGCCCGGAGTGCGGGTGGGTTCATTACATGCAGGTTAAACCTACCGCAGGCGTATTGGTGGAAAAGGATAAACACTTGTTAGTAGTGCAGAGATCATATGAGCCCTGGAAGGGTTGTTGGAATTTGCCTGCTGGATATATGGAAGTGGATGAGTCTCCGCGTCAGTGCGCCGAACGAGAAGCACTTGAAGAGACGGGCTTAAAAATAAAATCCGGGCGGTTAATCGATGTGTATCACTATAATGACGATCCTCGCGGTAACGGGTTGTTGATTCTGTATGAAGGCAGTATTACAGGTGGAATGATAAAAAGCAACGCTGAGGTGGTAAGAATTGAATTTCTGCCATATTCAGAGTTACTTTGTGTCCCTCTGGCTGGCGGAAGTCATGATCGCGCGATTAAAAATTGGATTGAAAGAACTAATTCTTCATTATGATCAGGCAATATTCTTTATCTGATAATCAACTAGATTGGAACGCGAGTATTCAATATTTACCAGGTGTTCATATTTTGCAATCCTGGGAATGGGGAGAATTTAAATCCAGATATGGCTGGCAGGTTGAACGTTTTTTCTGGAAAAAAGCAAACGGGCAAATTACTGCAGCTGCTCAGGTACTTAAGCGCTCTCTACATAATTTCATCCCTGCTATAAAGGTTTGGTACATCCCTCGGGGTCCATTAATGGATTGGTCGGATGATAAATTGCGTTCCAAAGTGTTATCCGATTTGAAAGATTGCGCAAGGAAAGATCGAGCCATATTCATCAAGATCGATCCAGAAATCCTTGTGTCGTGTCCTGATTCGAATCAAGATACTAGTAAAAATCATGAGGCAGGTAAACAAATTGCACAATCATTAAAAGGGCATGGATGGATTTTTTCTGATGAACAAATTCAATTTCGCAATACGCTCTGGATTGATCTGCAATTATCAGAAGACCAACTCTTGCGGAATATGAAACAAAAGACACGCTACAACATTCATCTGGCTGAGAGAAAGGGGGTTGTGGTGCGTTGTATAAATCCAGAAGAGTTTCCGAAGTTGTATAAACTTTACGCAATAACTTCTAATCGAGATGGATTTATCATTAGACCAAAAGAGTACTACCTGGATATCTGGGATTGTTTATATAAAAAAGGCATGGCGCGGGGGTTGATTGCTGAAGTTGATGGACAAGCTGTTGCGGGTTTGATGATATTTCTATTTTCAAACAAGGCTTGGTACTTTTATGGAATGTCAAGTGGAATGCATCAAGAAAAAATGCCTAATTACCTCTTACAATGGGAGGCGATCAAGTTAGCCAAAAAAATGGGTTTTAAAATATACGATCTGTGGGGCGCTCCAGACAATCTCGACAATAAAATGGATTCTATGTTGGGCGTGTATCGTTTTAAATTAGGTTTGGGTGGCAAACCAGTCTGCACAATAGGCGCTTGGGATTTTGTTATTAATAAATTAATTTATCGTCTTTACCAGCAGTTTTTGCCCAAAATTCTTAGTTTAATGAGAAAGGTCAGGCGCAGTCAGATTCAATCGGAGGCAGGGGGATAAAGTACGCATAATAATTTAAATACGATTACCTCTTATGAATTTAGATATTGAAATGGCAGTTAGGACAATATTTGTGCTTTTATTAATAGGCACTAGTTGGATTTTATTTAATGCTTGGCGTGATTTGCGGCAGGCGAGAAATATCCAATATTATATAAAGCGCCAGAGAATCATGCGTAGCGTTAGATTGATGTTCTTTGTAGCACTCTTTCTTATCCTTTTTGCGTTTTGGTTCAATCACTTTGCTGAGCCGATTGCCTATAGGTATTTTCCACCTTCACCCACCGTTACTTTAACCCCAACCTCCACATTTACCCCAACAATTACGCTCACACCAACCATCACAAACACGCCAACTTTAACTGAGAAACCATTATTTACCCCAACTCCGATTCTTCCAGTGATAATTGTGGAGGGATTTTCTTCTTCTATCACACCTAATCCAGAAGCTGTATTTAGTCCAATCGTTTTTTCTAGGTCTATAAATAAAAACCTACAGCCGATTAACCCGGCAACAGCATTCAGTAATCCCATATCCGTAATTTATGGTACTTTTTCTTATGATCGGATGGTTCGTGATTCTCAGTGGTCAGCGCTTTGGTTCAGAAATGGCGAATTATTCCATTATGAGTCATTTCCCTGGGATGGCTTCACAGGCGGTGTCGGTTATACAGAATGTCGTTTACCTGCCGAGGAATGGTTGCCTGGTGAATATGTGGTGCAAATATTTGTTGGTGAGGTTTGGAAAAGGACGGGTCAATTTTCTGTTTTTGGTGAACCTCCCACTCCTACTCCAACAATAACTCGCATTCCCACAGTAACTTCCAGTGCAACGATTACTCCAACTGCAATTATTACCAGTTCACTACCCCTTACTGCCTCCCCAAAAGCTACTGCCACACCGCAACCAACGAACACACCTAAATCCACTCTCGTTTCAACGCGGACACCACCCTAGAAAATTATCATCGCCCTTTATCACAAGCAAACATTATAGCGATTTCAGCAGCCACCTTGGCGTTGTTAATTAATAAGTCTCGATTGACTTTTAAACTCAAACCATCGCTTAATTCGTTTAACCGTTGTAAAAGGAAAGGGGTTGTGGCTGGTCCGTGAATTCCTTTTTGGTTGGCATCCTCTAGTGCAATATTTAAATAAGATTGCATTTCATCATAATTGAGTGCTGATTTTGCAGGAGGGGGGACCGTGACCAGTACTGCTGATTGATTTCCTGCTTGCCAGTGTGCTTGGGCGATTGTTAACACTTCTTGGGGAGATTCAGCTCGCTCATCAACTTTCAACCCGCTATGGATAGAGTAAAATGCAGGAAAATCTTCTGTTTGATAACCGATAATCGGGATTCCATAGCTTTCCAGAACTTCGGCAGTTGCTGCTAAGTCAAGTATTGATTTAGCCCCACTACACACCACCATAATAGGTGTACGCGCTAGGCAGTATAAGTCTGCTGAGACATCAAAAATTGAGCCCTGATGTACACCTCCAATACCTCCGGTAGAAAATACCTGGATGCCTACCTTACTGGCAATGGTAATAGTTGCTGCAAC
>Ga0067045_1003324_pt1 | contig 23359 bp, 16 predicted proteins | sample TerdegcTABiofilm_FD_59184 | JGI IMG/M metagenome (GOLD analysis project Ga0067045, IMG submission 59184) | Combined Assembly of (Gp0054472, Gp0054536) Wastewater bioreactor microbial communities from Singapore -Terephthalate degrading...
GTCATAGACAGTTTGTTGCCCTGGTCGGATGCATTGCCGACTGACTGCCGCATGCCCCAACATTCCTCTGGATGAGAATACCCCAAATCTTGCTTGATGTACAGGTGTGCCATATTTGACGCTTACATATCGGCGGCGGCGCTCAAATTTCCAACCTCATATTGGTTAAGAAAATACTAGAAATAGTCTGCAAGCCAGAGACATTAATTACTTTCGTAAAAGATCGCCCCGGCCACGACATGCGATATGCCATAAGCCCGCAAAAAATTCAAAAAAATTTAGGTTGGGAACTTTCTTTTAATTTTGATGAGGCTTTGAATGATACGGTTAATTGGTACAAACAAAACAAACCCTGGTGGGACAGGGTAAAATCTGGTCAATATCAAGAATATTATCAGCGTTGGTATAGTCTTTCTTAAATTAACATTTTTACGAAACCGGCGAGCAGTTTTTTAAATTAGAATCTCTTTTTATATATTGCAGAAACATATGATCACATATCATCAATAATTTAAACAGTTCGAATTATGTATTCCTCGACTTTGACACCTGACCCATAAACAATCAAGGAAAATCAAGACTTCCCGGGCACAAAAAGATGACGTACCACAACATATGCCTTTAGATGGTAGCAATAATCTTTAGTTTATTCGAGTAACGTGATTCGGTGGCCTTAAGCCAATAGCTTTAAAAGCTTCATAAGAACACCCGGGCATTTCCGTCCGGCAGAGATATCGCTCACCTTCCAGTGAGAGTTCAACCGCTTTAAGCTGCCTTAAATCCCGGATTAAATACATGTATTCCACCTGAATTTTAGCCTGTTTCAAAGAACGTTGCAAAGCCGATTCTAAAACCAGGGCAAGAAAGCAACCATCACGTGGCCTCTTACACGGCTGTCTTTCCAATGGTAGACCGGCCTTAACTCAGGGACGGACTTCAAATCCCGAAAAGCCCTTTCCACCCGCCATAGATCTTTGTAAGCCTGCGCTGCCTGGTCGGTATCTAGCAGCCTGTCCATGAATTAAATCATTAGAAAAGCTTTATGCCTAAAAAATAGGCTAGCTAATTGGAACAATATTACATATTAATTGAAAAAGAGTAAGCCGGAGCAGGCTCTTTTTATTAACTAGCGAATATAACCTTATTTCTGTATCTAAACAGCTTCAAAATGTTATGTATAAGACAAAGAAGCAGCCACTCCCCACGGACTAACTCCAGTCCGCGAAGTAGAAACCTGCGAAAACCCCGAACCTCTTTAACTCACATTTGACAACCTAAATTTGTAAAGGCGCATAAACATTGACTTTTTGAAGGCATGACAAAGACGTTGGTCAACAAAATACCATTTAATGGTTGATATATCTCTTACGCATCTATTGCCTGCATGCGTAATGGTGGTCTAATCTTTAGTGCCTTGAAAACTGAAAAAGTATTGCCCTGTAATTCTGTACGAGTGAGATATTCCTGGCCTTCAAAGCTAATTTTAATTAAAACGAATGGTGAAAGCTCTAGCAACGTATGACCCAACATATATACTTAAACTTGTAAGATGGAGGATCGGGTTTATAGCATTGTTAACAGCGTAGAAATATATCCGTTAAAAATGGCCTTTGTCAACAGGTCCAATGTTGTCAGACCCCCTTATCTGTTAGCTTTTTCCAACATTCTGCCCAATCAAGAAGCCAAATATTACCAATATAAAGCTACACAAGCGACTTTCAATTACTATAACTCCTTAACTATTCTAATTACCTCATCAATAATCCATTCAACAACATCTTGCTCCATTCCTACCCACAGAGGTAACCTTACTAAGCGATTACTTAAATCCACCGTTATCGCCAAATCACCACACGTTCTTCCATACCTCATACCAGCCGGGGAAGAATGCAACGGTACATAATGGAATACGGCACCAATACCTATATTTTTACATCTCTGAAGAAATAACGATCGTCTTTTTAAATCAGGAAATAGCAAGTAAAACAAATGTGCATTGTTAGAACACTCTCTGGGAATAACAGGACGTCGAACTCTTCCTTCCCACTCTAAATCAGCAAATAATTCGTAGTACTGTCGCCAAATCTCCGCTCTACGCTTCATAATGTATTCTGCCTGTTCTAATTGCGCCCACAAAAATGCCGCTATAACTTCGCTCGGCAAATAAGAAGAACCAATATCCACCCATGTATATTTATCCACTTGTCCCCTGAAAAATTTGCTTCGGTTCGTACCTTTCTCACGAATAATCTCTGCTCGATCAGTAAATTTTGAATCATTAATTAGTAGCGCTCCACCTTCACCTGAGATTACATTTTTTGTTTCATGAAAACTAAAAGTAGCAAGATGACCAATGCTGCCTAAAGGACGATCCCGATAGTTTGATAATATTCCCTGGGCAGCATCTTCGATAACAAGAAGACCATGGTTATAGGCTATTGCCATAATATCATCCATATTACACCCTATACCGGCATAATGGACAGGGACAATTGCTTTTGTCTTAGAAGTAATTGCTTCTTCTATTTTGGATTCATCAATATTTAATGTATCACTACGAATATCGACAAATACCGGTATACCCCCGCGAATCACAAAAGCATTTGCCGTAGAAACAAACGTATACGAAGGCATAATGACTTCATCGCCAGGTTGAATATCTGCTAAAAACGCCGCCATCTCTAGGGCTGCCGTACATGAATGGGTTAATAATGCCTTCTGGCAGCCAATTCTTTCCTCCAACCATACTTGACACCTTTTAGTAAACAACCCATCACCCGAAAGGTGACCGTCTGCTATCGCTTCATTAATATATTGAAGCTCTTTTCCTGTTGCAAATGGCTTGTTAAAAGGGATATTCAATAGTAATCAACCTTTCAGATGCTATAATGCGATACTTCCACATAAAACAGTAATATACTTTGACACGATTATTTTTGACTCCCGATAAATATTCCTAATACAATCAAAGACATACCAATAACTTTAGTTGCTGAAACAGACTCATGAAAAAAAATAATACTTAATATAAACACCATAACAAACGATGAACTCATAAAAGGATAAGCGTAACTCAACTCAAACTTAGTCATTGCCGCCATCCAAGTTAGTGATGCCATAAATGCAGCAATAAATCCGCTAGTTATCCATGGATTTAACAAAAGACGTAACAAAAAGAGTATTTTTTCAGATGCATCTAATGGTAATTGACCATAATTAGCAACTTGCCATTTGATAACTAACTGGCCATATACCGTAAGAATGATTGTTGCTATAATATATAAGTATTTCCACACGTCTCTTCCCATCCACATTCGTTGACTTTAATAGCTTTCTCTACAGATATTTCCAAAGGCATAAACAATTTTCCAGTGCAAAATCTTATGCTATAATAGGAATAAATTTTGCTTTATCATACAAAAGATATTTCATAAATCTATATTCAATTTCGTTTCTTAAAGGAATATATGTCCTATCATACAAGTTAAAATACACTATATCTTTTTTAAATTCCATATTATTAAAGCTTTTAACTATTTCGATCTGGAAACTATTTTTAAGCATGTTATTTGATTCCAAAAAATCAAAGTACAATTTTTCAAATTTCTTTACTTTCTCTTCGTATGAAACTTCATTAAATTGAAGGCCAACTACATTAGTTATGTCTTTTGCTGGTACTCCTGCATAGACATGATTTTTCTTCATATCCTTTGTAATTACTCCACCTACCAAAAGCATTGACTTTTTTTGTGCTACAATAGGACTTACAATACAATGTCCTACAAACCATACATCATCCTCAACAATTAATTTTTTAGCCTTATTCCACCTACATCCTTCTAAAGTATCACCAAACTTTATATGTGACCATAATTGGCTATGAGCGCCAATACCAACATTATTTCCAATTAATAATCCACCTATGGAGTCTAATATAGAAAATTGCCCAATCCAACAATTGTGTCCTATATTACAAGGTCGATATCCATGAATAGAAGTACCCCTATGTATTGTTGTATAATCTCCAATTATTAATTCTGGCACATCAATATAAAGATCATTACCTAAGAAACATCCATAACCAATCTCAACATATTTACATTCTTTACCAAATACCACATTTCTTCCAAAAGTAATTTTATCTGAAAGTTTAAATACCGTATTTTTGCTAGTTTGCTGAAAACTATTTTCATACATATAGCAACACTCCTATACCTAAATATTCTTTTTATCTTCAACTAGTTGATTGAAATTACCTACAATATTATTAATTATATATAAAGGTCTCCGTTTATTCTCATCATAGTTTTTACCTAAATATAAACCTATAATTCCAAGATTCAATATAATTATGCCACCTATAAAATACATAGATACCATTATACTACTCCAACCAGTAACCGAGATTTTGTAAAATAAAGCGCGGTATAAAATATATATACCATATAAAAAAGAAAAAAGTGATATTAAAAAACCGCCCTTTATAGATAATCGCAAGGGTTTGTCAGAATATGCAACAATTATCTCTGTAGCTAATTTGAACATTTTTCGAAAATTATAAGTTGTTTTTCCGGCAAAACGTTCTTCATGTTGCACATCAATACTTGTCGTGGAAAAACCTAACCAGTCAACCAGGCCACCGAAAAACCGGAGTTTTTCATGCATATTACGATAATTTTCAACAACTTTCCTAGACATTATTCGAAAATTGCCAACTTGCTTATCATAGTTCATTTCTGTTAAATAATTAAATATCTTATAAAACAGCCATGAAGATAATCGTTTTGCTAAAGTATCTTTACGCTTACCTCTACGGGCTAAAACTACATCATAACCCTCTAATGCTTTTTTATAAAGTATAGGTATTTCTTCTGGACGGTCCTGCAGATCACAGTCCATTACAATTACCCAGTCTCCATCACAAAAATCTAAACCCGCCGTTATACCATAATGTTGTCCAAAATTGCGGCTAAATTGAATTCCCTTAATTCGCTTATCAATTTGAGCCAACTCCGTAATAATATCCCAAGAACAATCCCCTCCACAGTCTTCAATCATAATAATTTCGAAATTATGTGTAATTGCTTCAATTGATGTTTTTAAGCGATAATAAAGCTCATGTAAGCAATTTTCAGCTTTATAAACTGGTATAACAACAGATATAGTTGCCATTTCATCCTCCGATAACAATTTTCTTACATATTCAAATATTACATATTAATAATTATTATTTTTAACAATTAACTAAATATTATGCTCTAACCATATCCCCATTTACAAATTGCCAAATTACTTTTCTGCATTGCCAATTAATTTTTATTGTTTGAGATATTCTTTATTATTAAATATTATATTCATTAAAATGATTGATATCAAATAATTTCAATATCAATACAATTCAATGTTATTTATAATAATACCCAGTTCTCTTTGATCATTATTAATACCCAATTGTGCAGGCACAAATGAACTGCCTAACTCCATTCGGATAGTTATAATTTTATTTTTATCATCCAAATCATTTTGTAGATTAAATTGACCACTTGATAGTAATGTATCATATATTAAATTATCATTAATAAAAATTTTTAATTCATTAGACTTATAAACATCTGGTAAATAACCATTTATTATTAATTTCCCTTGCTGCCCACTTTTTATGATGGTATTAGCCTGTTTGCCAGTCCATCTAAAACTTCCCTCTTTTTCGTACCATCCAGAAACCAAAATAGCATCATCCAATTTATAACCAACCTTAAAATCGTAAAAAACATTTAATTTGTTTTTTTTGAGAATTTTAAGTCCATCAATAACCAAATCTTTATTATATTGGTACATTCTTATATCATTATCTGTAATATTATCAGTATCTAATGCTATTGCTCTCATTTTTAAAAAATTAGCCTTTCTAAAAGGTGATATCTTCCATTCAATAATATTAGTAATAGATACTCCTATAATAACTAAAATTAAAATAGATATCAATATTGCTTTTTTCTTATAATATCTACTTTCTTTTTTTTCTTTATTTAGTATTAATATTTCTTTTTTATTTGCAAAAAAATAAAAAATAATCCAAATAGCACCTATTATACCATATTGAGTATCTGTTACATATCTTGAAGACATCCCATATGTAACTCCACAATAATATCTTGCAATTAATATCATTCCAAGAATTATCAACGAATAAAACATAAGCATTAAGGGAAAGTAAGTTTTCCTATACATTTCTGAAAGAATAAATAGTATAATAGAATAAAAATAAATAAATATGATTATAATACCGATAAAAATATACAAATTTTGACTCATATAGTTATTTAATAAATCAACACCAAACAAACTAGCCGACAAACTTAGAAGAAAAAATTTAACTGCCCCCATAGGATTATCCAAGACAATATCCAATCTTTTTATAATACTTAGGTTATCCATTATCATATTATTATAATAAATATGATAATAATATATCGATAATGCAATTGACGATGCAATTATAATTAATAAAAATACTTTTAAATCTTTTTTATTGGCTGTTTTATTAATAATAATTTTGCAAAATAAGGTAACTATTATACTACCGACAAGTGCAGGAGAATATCCACCACCAAAAAGTAAAACCGCAATAAACAATGACAATGAATATAAGAAAGCTAGTTTATTATGAAACTTTTCATTGCAAATCAACATATCAATAAAAATAAAAACAATTAGAAAAAACAACATCTTAATCATTATTGCCAAACCCAAACTTAGCACAATATTTTCCCATTGATTCAATCCAAACACAATGTAAAACACAAGGGGAAATGACACCAAAACAAATAAATCATTATCATAGTCTAAATTTTTTCTATAATAATAATATAGTAATATTGATGTTAAAAAAAGGATGATAGCGCCCATATACATTTCATACATAGTATTCAAGTGGAACAAAATAGCATTAAGGAGAAAAATAATATTATATCCTAATGTTCTATGTTCTAGATGCCCTCTCCATAAATCTCCAAAAGACAAACTAGAATTAAAATATTTATCAACGAATTGAATAAAATGGAACTGGTCTTGAAATATTATATTAGCAGCAGAACTGTTTATATAATAAACATAAAACATGAGCTGCAAAAGCAACATTAATAGTACAATATAATTTCTTTTGATGATTTCCACAACTATCATAACACCTTGCTTTCTTAACCATTTGACAAAAAGAAATATACATTAATAATAAGTATTTTTCATAACAAAAAGTCTTTTTTAATTTCATATAAATTCTTCGATTGATTAATAACCTCTAAGAGATTAGCATCTTTAAATAAAATCCCCTTTATCCCTACCGATTTAGCAGCTATTAAATCGTTTTCTGTATCTCCAACTAAAAAGCTCTTCTCTTTGTCTATGTACCATTTATTTAGTGCTCTCAAAAGCATACCCGGTGCAGGCTTGCGGCAATCGCATTTTAATGTATAACAACTATTACCTGCCTCGGGGTGGTGAGGGCAATAGTAAAAATCATCAATATGCGCGCCAATCCTCGCCAGTTCTTCGTTCATCCAGAAATGCAAATTATTAACATCTTGTTCAGTATAGTAACCTCTAGCCACCCCGGCCTGGTTTGTTATAACAATCACCAGATAACCGGAGTCATTTAAATACTTCACCGCTTCCTTGGCCCCTTCAATCCAAGTAAAATCTTCCCGTCGGTGGACATAGCCTTTATCAACGTTTAGTACACCATCCCTGTCCAAAAAAGCCGCAGGCCTCTTAAACCAAGCTGGTACTATTTTCCTTGCATATTCCAGTGCTTCCGGTATGCCTATGTCTACAAACAGCCCATCATAAGGCCATCCCCAAATCATACATTCCTTTACCAGTCCCGGAAGCACATCATTTTCTAAAGAAGAGGGAACATGGTATATCCAATTGATAATATCTTTCTTCATCCAATAAACTCCACCATTGATTAACCCATTGCCTATGCTACCCTTCTCTAAAAAGCCTTTCACATGACACCCGTCAACTTCAACTTTTCCATAGCGCGAGGCATCAGCTAATTTCCGAAGAGCCATTTTGATTATCCATGCTCCTTCAGGCTTCCTAACCACAAGATCAAGAAAATTAAGATCAAAAAGCGTGTCCCCGTTAACCAGGAGAAATTCTTCATTCAAATAATCTGTCGCTTGTAAAATCGCACCGGCAGTTCCGGCCAATTGTTTTTCAATAACGTAATTAATTGTGGCTCCCATACTTTCTCCGTTGCCAAAGTAATTTTGTATTTTTTCGGCTTTATAACCACAGAGAAAAAGCAATTGCTTAAAACCGTGGCGGATAATGTTTCTTACTAAATACTCGAGAAATGGTTTGTCCTCTATATCCATGAGCGGTTTTGGTACATCGATTGTTAAATTACCTAAACGCGTCCCCCTGCCTCCTACTAAAAAAACAGCTTGTTTCACGTCAACGATCCCTCTACCAGTTCACTTAGGATGTGTCCAACGATAATATGCATTTCTTGAATCCGTGGAGTTATACTACTAGGAACTCGAATACATATATCACAACTATCTTTCATATACCCTCCATCTTTACCTGTGAGACCAATTACTATCATACCTTTGCCCTTTGCTCTATTAATAGCTGTGATAATATTCGCGCTTTTGCCGCTTGTTGAAATAGCAAGCAACACATCGCCATCAAACCCAAGCGCATCAACCTGTCGGGCAAATAATTCATCAAATCCGTAATCATTACCTATGGCAGTTATTACAGAAACATTTGTATTTAACGCTATAGCTGGCATGGGTCGGCGTTCTTTTAAGAACCGTCCTACAAATTCGCCGGCAATATGCTGGGCGTCAGCTGCAGACCCGCCATTCCCACAAAGGATTAGTTTCTTTCCGTTTCCTATTGCTTTAGCAACTATTTCGGCAGCTTTTATTACCAGTTCCAAATCTATATCTTTCACAAGACAACTAATACTGTCTAATGTCTCAGAAATACTACTTTTCACAACCTGATTATCCATTCTCACACACCTTCTATTTTGAAATTAAAGTTTTTTATGCTTCTATCTTTTTTAGTCTTTCCTGAACCGCTAATCTTAGCCAAAGCTTACAATAAAATATATGCAAAGTCTATCTAAAGTTGCTGGCATATTTACATGCTAATCTTATTCATTAAACCTTCCATCCTTTTGTACCATTCTTATCGAAATGAAAATTAATTACCTTCCCGTCCATTCCAGATAATTCCCTTATCATTTTTAATCTTCTTACTGGATCAACAATAAACATCATAAATCCCCCTCCCCCGGCACCTGATACTTTTCCTGCATATGCGCCTGACTCAATAGCAGTATTATATATTACGTCTAAATATCTATTGGAAACAGCAGATGCCGTTCTTTTCTTTGCATTCCATGACTTCCCCAAATATTTCGCAAATTTAATAATATCACCTTTAAGGATTGCTTCCTTCATAATCAATGCATCTTCTTTTAACTCATGCAAAGCATCAAGTGACTGTTTATTATGTTCCTTCATTTTAAGAGATTGCTCATCTATGATTTTGGCTGATTCTCTAGAAATCCCGGTATAGTATAAAACCATAGAGCTTTCCAACTCATTAATTATCCAGTTTTTTATTCTCAAAGGATTTACTATCACCCTATCATTTGAATAAAATTCAATAAAATTAAAACCACCAAAAGTTGCAGCATACTGATCTTGTTTACCACCACTTAAGCCCATATCAATTCTTTCTATCTCATATGCCAATTTTGCAATATCATATTCACCTAATGGCAGGCTAAGCCACTCTACAAAGGCTTTTATAATCGCTACAACCATTGTTGATGAAGAACCAAGTCCAGAACCAGCAGGTGCATCAGAATAAGTAGTCATATTAAAAGACAACGGAATACCGTTATTAAATCGATTAACAATTTTATTGTATATTCCCTTATGTAAATCAAAAAAACCATTTATTTCTAAATATTCTTTAGCAACTGAAGAAAAAGACTCTTCTCTATCAGGGGCATAAAAATTTATTTTATTACTATTTGTTACCTCAATAGTACAATAAGCATACATATCAATCGTTGCATTTAAAACATATCCGCCATATTCATCACAATATGGAGATAAATCCGTACCACCACCCGCGAGTCCTAGACGTAGTGGTGCCTTTGCTCGAATTATCATAGCTTTGTCCTCCAATAATTAATCATATCTACAATTGTACGCTTAAGAGGGTATTCTTGTTTCCAACCTGTGTCATTTTTTATTTTTGTTGAATCACCATATATAATTAATTCATCAGAAGTTCGTAATAGTGCTGGATCCAATTCTATATTAAAATCAATTCCAATATAATCTTTAATCTCTTTTAATATATCTCCAATTTTATATGCCTTTTCTCCACTAATATTATATACTTCTCCATATCTCCCCTTTTCTGATAACCTTATCAATGCCTGAACTAAATCTCTAACATCTGTAATCGATCTATAAGTTTCAATATTTCCTACTTTAATTGTTTTTAAGTTATTTTTCTCCAACTCGACAGCTCGCTTCGTAAAATCAGATGTAACATCATTTATTTTCCTGGGACCTGTTGTATTAAATATTCTTGCTCTTATCGTTTTTATGTTATCATTAACAAAATATTGATATGATAATAAATCTTGAGCTACTTTACTAACCCCATAAGGATGAAGCGGAAGCAAAGGAACATCTTCCCTTACTGGAACATTATTTTGTGTTAATGAAGCACCATACTCAGCACTTGAGCATGCCACTACAACGATTGGATCATAATCATCATCTGTTAATTTAACGTTTTTGATAGCTTCGAAAAGATTTATTGTCCCGTTTACATTTATATCCATTGTTTCAATTGGCCGTTCCCAAGATATAGTTGGAAAGCTTTGAGCAGCTAAATGAAATATCTTTTTAGGTTTGTATTTTGCAATAATATTTAAAACTCCTTGGTAATATCTTATATCGCATTCAATTAATTTAGCCTTATGCTCTATTTCAACTATATCTATGGTAGGCTTATAATATGTTCCTAAAATTTTTCTACCATTTTCATAAAAATAATCTACCATATGTGAGCCAACCATTCCACAGGCTCCGGTTATTAAAATATCCATTATTCACTCTCCAATGCCATCTCAATTTTTCTTAACGCAATTTCTTTTGTAAAATGCTGTTTGATATAATTCATATATTTAACACTTATTTCCTGCAATTTTAATTCGTCTAAGTATAACTCAACAACCTCACGCGCAAAATCATACTCAGAATTTTTCGCCTCAATAATACTATTGATATCCTGTAAGCCTTCAATACCAAAATCCGTTGTAACTAAAGGAATTTGATAATACATTGCTTCTATTGTTTTACCTTTCACTCCAGCACCATATCTCAATGGTATTACTACTAATCTTACTTCATTGTATAATCTACTTAACTCATTATCATTAACAAAACCTTTTACTTCAATATTTTGAGATTCCAAATCTAACACCTCTCTAGTCGGGTTCGAGCCAACAATATAAAACTTAATATTTGGAATCCTTTCTTTAATCTTAGGAAATATAAAATTAGAAAACCAAAGTACCGCATCTATATTTGGAGAATGAGAAAAACCACCCACAAACATAATATTTTTTCTTGAACTAAAATGATTACAAACTAATGGTATTTCTTCATAATAAAAAACAGGAATAATAACAACTTTCTTATTTGGAAAATATTTATTAATTATTTCTTTTTCTTTAGTACTAAGCGTAAATATTATGTCAGACTGATTAAATAATTCAAATTCAATTTTTTTCCATTCTTCAGAAGATCTTAAAAAAATATCATCCTTTTCCAATTCATATCTTTTTAATTCTCTGATAAAATGCAAATCATGTCCATAATATATAATTTTAGCATTTGTATATTTTTTTATATTATCAATATACTTAATGGATATATGTGGTCTATTTAAATATACATAATCTATTTTTTCACTATATTCCTTAATCCATTTTTTATAATTTTTTTTATACCATTCACCATAGAGGACCTCTATACCATCCTGCTCTAATAAGCTTGTATATGGCTCATGTTTAAAAAAGTTATCTCCTATAAATTTTACATTTAAGCCCATCTCTTTAAATAGCTTAAGATATTGATATGTAGTTCTACTGCCAGCATCTTTATCAAAATGTGGGACATAATGATCAATTACTAAAATTGTTTTCTTTCTACTGCTTTTATCTCTTGCCCAAAATAACTCTTGTCCATTCTCAAAATGCTCTTTTATTAATATTTCATTCCACTTTTTGTAGAATTTGTCCTTATTTTTTACTTGATTACTTTTGATACCACTAGAAATATCAGTGCCATGAGATATGCCTTCAAAATGGACTACTACAGATTTAGGTTGATACACTACTTTATAGCCACGCCGTCGCACTTCAAAAGCAAGATCTGTATCTTCATAATAAGCAGGTATAAATATTTCATCGAATCCACCAATTTCCTTCCAAAGGTCAGCTTTTATCATGATACTTGCCCCAGATATATAATCTACCTCTTTAACATAGTTATATTCTGGTTTTTCCGGATCATCAAGTCTTCCGTAGTTCCAGCCACTCGCATCCCTCCAAATTATTCCACCGGCTTCCTGGAGTCTGCCATCGGCATAGACAAACTTCGAACCCACCATGCCTATGGTATCATCCTTTTCAATTAAACGAACCAGGCTGTCCAGCCAACCCTCTTGAACATTTGTATCATTATTTAAGAATAAAATGTACTTTCCTCTAGCATAACTGGCAGCATTATTGCAATTTAATAAAAATCCAAGGTTTTTTTCATTTCGTATTACTTTTATGTTTTCAATGTAATTATTTATATTAACAGTTTCATCAGTGGACTGATCATCGGCGATTATAATCTCATAAGATACATTACTTTTATTTTGAAGAATGGAGTACAGGCAGGAATAGGTATAATTCCATTGATTATAAACGGGAATAATAATTGATACCAGAGGTTTTTCATAATTTAAAAAAATTAATTTTTCAACTACAGACATATTTTCGTTAATTTGCAACTTTTCTACAGACTTACACTCAATAATCTTGATGAAATTATTCATCCTGTTATTAAGTAATTCTATTTCTCCATTTTTAAAGTAATAAATAAAATTTCTTAGTTTTCTTAGATTTATGCCTTTTATTATCTTTAAGGGGTTTCGGATAAATTTATAAAATATTTTAAGAACTAAACGCCTTTTGCTATGCAAAGGTAATATTATATTTTCAAATCGGTAAATAAATTGCAAAAATCGCCAACCCCGGGAATTAATAATATTTTTAAAATTTCGATCAACAACCAATAATTGATTAATATGTCCCTGTAAATTAACAATTATTTGGTCCTTTTCAGCATTATTATCCATAATTAATTTATTTAGCTCTTCTATCTCAAACTCTTTTTGTACGACTATATTACTGTAAGAATCGATTTTACTTTTTTGTGCAACTATAATTTCTTCTTTTTGTTTGATAGCTTCGATATGTGCATTCCTCTCAGCACGCAAATCATACAACTGCATCGCAAGCAACTCATTAAATTGCTCCTTCTCTGCGATTTGATCACTTAAATGTTTAATATTATTGTTTAAATCTAATATTGACATACTGCCCTTTACATATTGTGGAAATATCAAAAACGGTCTTTCTCTTCCAAAAACATAATTCTGAAATTCCTTTTCAGTAGTATCAAAAATTTCAATTTCTTTGTATCGAAATTTTAAATAAGTAAATACTTCGTCTAGTTGGATAAAGTTCTCAAGGTATTCCTTATATTTAGCAAAAAAATAAAATAAAGCTCTATATATTACGTATTTAATTGGAACATTTTTAAATACCCATTCATAATCAACAACTAAGAAATTGCCGTCCTTATCTAAAATTAAATTATCAAATGTCATATCAATATTTGCAGTATTCAACAATCTAATATTAGCAATTTTGATATTTGGGGCAAATTTCATTCCCTTTAAATCACTCACAAATGAATCATCAGATCTATAAACGAGAAAAGTATAATGCTTTAACAAATCTAAGAATTGCAGCTTATCCTTCTTATAAACTGACTCCAATAGTCTTAAATCAAAAAATTTTCCAGGTGAAAAATCCAATAAAACACTATCTCTCTCTAAAGTCGCCCTTACGTAGTAAATACTATCACACTTATCCTTCATTAAAAAATAATTATTATATATGTTTTTGATATGTTCAACTGATTCCTTGGTAAGAGCTTTTTTTTTGACAAAAGTTCTGCTCTTATCATCCTCAAAAATAACAGTTTCAGTTTGAAACTTAGGTAATCTTTCTCTATTATATTTAGCATATAGAATTTTCATGTTTTCACCTTTTACTTGCAAAATACTAAGAATGAATTAGCAAAAAGATCAAAACATTTATTTTTAATTATATTATTATAAACTAGTTTTTCATTAAACAATTTATATCTTTCTCTATCATAATTCGGAATAAAATCTGGTATCTGCCCAATAGAAGGTAAATAATTATCTGAAAATATATGTATTGGCAATTTATAATCAGGAATTGGGTAATAAAAATCTAAATTATGGAAACCAACGTCTTTTAATATATTCCTTATCTCCTCTTTTCCAAAAGTTATAACGTCAGTATTATTTGGATAATCCTCTATACTTTCAAAAAATCTCCCGGTATGATCCTCTGCGGCACCGGACCAGTATTTTAAACCAAATTTATTCTCTATAGCTATTATTAAAATTCCATCTTTTTTTAAATATTTCTTAATATGCAAAAGAAAATCTTCAACAGGATTTAACGTGTCGGTAAATCTGTTGGCATACTCCAGAACTCCAATAAGAGTAATGTAATCAAATTCTCTATCCAGAATGATTTTATTGATATTACCAACAATTATTTCAAGATTATCTTTTTTGGCATTCCTATGGGCAATAATTTCAGCTCTTCTTTTAGATAGCTCTATACAAACAACAGAATTGTTTTTTTCACATAAAAGCCCTGTTAAGGCCCCGCATCCAGCTCCTATTTCTAAAACTGTCGAACCATCTTTAAAACTGTACCATTCAAGTAGATTCCTTCTTTGAGGAGCAAGGTGATAAAGAACCGGCCATCTGTTATCTTGAGACAGTATTTCATTAATATCAATATTATTTTTAAAAATTTCTAAGATTTCTTTCTCTATATCGCCATCGCTGTACTGATCTACCCCAGAATAAAACTTAAGGTTCACTTTCACTTTTTCAATATAGATTACCCGGTCTTTATTTAATTCCATTAACTCCTACAACCTTTACCGTAGAATTAATATCAAATAGACCCACAAATTTTCTCAAAGAATTTATTTCAAACAAAATAACATCGTAAAGTCTATGATAAACAACGAGTTCTTCCATAATGTAACCAGTACAGCCAAGTGATAAAGCATAATTTCCGCTTTGCAAATTCAACCTTTGCGTAAATGTTATAATTACTTCATCCCCTTGTTTGTAGCTACCGGTTTCTAAATTCTCATATAAAGTATTTGTTCCAACCAATTCGTTCCCCTTAATATCTTTAATAGTAAAGGCAAAGATTGGGTCATTTATATCCTTATAAAAACTAACTTTCATTTTAACTATTACCATCTCGTCACTATGCAATATTGTTACCGGATTGCCTTTATTGTCAAATATACCATAATCAGTAATCTCAGCAAATTTATTTCCATATTCAAGGGTATTTGGGTTATTATCAAAAAGTTCTTTCCAATAAGCTGTTCTTCTGGTCAGTATTTTCTCTCTCGTATCTCCTCCAACCTGGATATCGTAGCAGTTAACAAGTAATTGTTTATAAACATCAACCATTTCTTTTGGTAAGCCTTCAGCTATTTTCTCACCGTCATTAATAACTATTACTCTATTACAATACCTTAGCACATGCTCTATCGAATGTGTTACAAATAAAATTGTTTTACCTTTTTCCTTGAAATCATTAAATTTTCTATAGCATTTTAATTGAAATATTAAATCTCCTACCGCTAAGGCCTCGTCAACTATCAATATATCTGGATCTACATTTATTGCCACAGCAAATGCAAGCCTTATAAACATTCCGCTGGAATACGTCTTAACAGGCTGCCTAATAAAATCCCCGATATCAGCAAAATTAATGATATCATTGATTTTTTTAGCAATTTCTTTTTCACTATATCCCATAATAATACCATTTAAAAAAATGTTCTCCATACCCGTGTATTCTGGATTAAAGCCAGATCCTAGTTCCAATAAAGCTGAGATATTTCCTTCTACTTTTACTTGACCGGAAGTTGGGGTTAATACACCAGTTATTATCTTCAGTAACGTTGATTTTCCGGAACCATTCTTTCCAATTATACCTACACACTCACCCTTTTTTATATCAAAACTAATATTATTTAGAGCATAAAAAACCTTATGATAATTTTTACCAAAAATATTTACAGATTCTTTTAATCTATCTATTGGTTTATTATAAAGCCTATAAGTTTTTGTTAAACTATCCACCCGGATAGCAAGTGTATTTTTATCTTTATTCATTTATACCTCCTATAAAACATCAGAAAAATGAGGTCTGAGCTTTTTAAAAAGAATAGCCCCAATTAAAAACAATATAAGTGCTACCAACCAGAAATATACAGTTATATACAAGTGCTGCCAAAACCATTTATTATAAATAAAAGTTTCTCTATAACCCTCAACTATGTAATACATTGGATTTAACTTAATAAAATTATGATATTTATCCGGTATTAGATTCAATGACCAAAATATAGGTGTTAGCCAAAAACCAAATTGCAAGACCATCGAAACAATTTGTCCCACATCTCGTAAAAAAATCACCAGCGCTGAAGTTATCCACGATAACCCTAGCACTAATATAATGGTTGCCAGTAAATAATATATTACTTGAATTTCAAAAATACTTGGTTTGTAACCGTAAATAATAAACATTAATATTAAAAATAATATAAAAAAGAGATGTATTATCAACGCTGATAGTATCTTAATAATTGGTAATACACTAACTCTAAAAACTACTTTCTTTACAAGATAACTGCTTTCTAAAACAGAATTAGTCGCGTTAGACAAACTGTCTGAAAAGAAAAACCAGGGAATCATACCAGACATGAGCCAAAGTATAAAGGGGAAGTTATCAACCGGAGTAGATTTAAATCCAACTTGAAATACGAACCAAAAAATAATTATTGTTATTGTAGGCTGAACAAATGCCCATATTATTCCAAGATATGAACCAAGATACCTTGATCTAAAATCTTTTTTTGTTAGCTCCCAAATAAGCTTCCGACTACCTATAACGTCATTAATAAAAATAAGGAATTGTTTTAATAGTACTAGCATTTTCATATTTATCCTTTTTTTTATCATTTTCAACAAATGGGATTTCAACTTTAATTATGCCATATCCCCTGGCCAAAACCTTTATTAATTCTTGCACACGCTTATCCCAAGAATTTTTTTTAGTTAAAGCTTGCCGTTTTTTTCTTAATACTTCGTTATCTTCTGACAATGCCTTTTCTGCCATGGTTACTATTTTATTAGGAGAATCATTCAGGTAAAAGAAACCTTCTCCCCATAAATCAGCCAGTCTTGTGAGTTCTGGTGTAGCTGTTGCAACTACTGGTAAGCCATATATCAGGTATTCATTTATTTTTGCCGGGTGCATTGGACCCGAGTATTTATCTGGAATATATGGTATAAGTCCAACATCAGCGGTCCTCAAAAATCGCGCAATTTCCCCATATCTTCGTCGGGATGGATAAATATAAATATTTTTGTAAGTAGGTATTTTAAAATCCTCAGAACGAGGACCTATTAAAATAATAGAACCTCCTCTAAAATGCCCGGCAAGTGCCGCCAAGGCATCAACCTGGATTTTTCTATTTATACCTCCGATATAAACAAAACGGGGATGTGGTAGTTCTTCTATTTCAGAAGTGCTTTCCTCCTCTCGCAATAATTTTAAATTAAAACCATCCTTAAATAACACCGGATTTTTTGTGGACATATTATATTCATCATATAGAGTTGCTGAGGCAAAAAAGGTGTAATCCGCCTGGCCGGTTATCAATCGTTCAAAAGGTTCAAGGCGAGGCTCAATAAATTTCGGGTCACTGACGACATCATATACTGTAACGCCCCAGGAATGGCTTTGCATCAACTCCAAAACTACCGGTGTGGCCAGGCAAGTCCAAAAAATTACTTCAGATGGTTTTAAGTTATTAGCTCTTAAATACTGTTTTACTCGATAAGAAATATAACTCTTATTATAATTAATAGCCAAGCGATTATATGGCAATGGTACTGCGAGAGGCGAAAAAATCTCTATACCATCAGGAATTTCTTCTTCCTGAATTTGACCGGCAGCATTTTTTAAACGGTTAATAACCCGCGAAAAATCACGTATTTTGGGGCTGCGCACACCGGTATTTTCAATAAATAATACTTTTAAACCCTCAGCAGCCAGACCTGCCATTAGGTAATGGGTTCTTTGCTTGAGAAAATTCCAATCTATAGCGGAAAAACAAATTACACCTTTATACTGCAATCCACCACCAACCGTTTTCATCTTAAAATAAATATCTCCTTATTTCAAAACAGGAATACTTTTCAATCCCTCATAGCTTTGAGCCAACTGCGGAGCAGATCGTTAGCCTGTTGCAAAAGATCACTTACCTCTTGCGCATTACCCTGATTATCTTTCAATATACTCAGCTAAAGCGTTGCCTCTTCTTGAGATCTCAAACCATGGATATTATTGTAGTTATCCCCTGTTTCTGGTATACTTCTGTTATACTTATTGTTTATATGTATTAATAACAAAATCCTTCATATTTTAATTTTTTTCTAATACCTGAATTGATTGCATTGCAATTCCAAGGGTTCGCATGTCGTTACCAATGTTTAATTCTGATGGGGAAGCGGCATCAGGCAATTCAAAATTAACATTCAATAAAGATCTTGTTATATACTCTTTAGGTATCGTAATTTTAAAATCACCAGCAACCCTGATATCCCATTCACCAAGTTTCTCTCCGTTAACATTAATAATAACATTTTGATTAATTACTTCACCTGCAATAAAAGGAATTAAAGAGGCACTTAAGATAAGATCAGATTGCGGCTGGTTTACCGGTATTATAAGCGAAGCGCTTTTCCCGTCTGTCCAGGTGAACTCTTTTTCAGGGCTACTCCACCCATGCCATTGATACTGTTCGGCATTCCCTCCATCTCCGAATAGAATCTTCGAACCATATTTGTAAATCGGCTGTTCAGATAGCACAATTGATTGCATTGCAATTCCAAGAGTACGCACATCACCATTGATACCCAACTCCAACGGAGATACTGCATTCGGCAATGCAAAACTTATTCCCAACAAGGAACTGGTAATATATTCCTTAGGTATCTTAATCTTATACTCACCATCAGCCGCAACAACCCACTCACCAAGTTTCTCTCCGTTAACATTAATAATAACATTTTGATTAATTACTTCACCTGCAATAAAAGGAATTAAAGAGGCACTTAAGATAAGATCAGATTGCGGCTGGTTTACCGGTATTACAAGCGAAGCGTTTTTCCCATCTGTCCAGGTGAATCCTTTCTCAGGACTACTCCATCCCTGCACCTGATACTGTTCGGCATTACCCGCATCTCCGAATTGAATTTGTGAACCATATTCATAAATTATCGGCTGGGTATCTTCAACTCCATTCGGTGTAAACCTGCGGTAGGTCGGCCGCCATGATTGGTTTAGCCAACTGAAACCGGTAACGATATATTCCTGCATCGCCGGAAGATATGCTTTATTCCAATACTCGTGCTCCCAATTATAGGCTAAAAACCGACGCTCACGAATATCGGATTCATTGATTGTAAACATCGAACGACCTGGGAGATCATCTTTTAAACCAAGTTCTGAAATTATTGTTTTTGGTATATCAGACAAGGATACAGGTGCGTCAGAAATCTTAAGACCTGCCGTAGATGCAAATGGTTTTACTAATATTAATGGAATTCCTGATGCAATAATATTGGACGAAGTAATATTAACAACTTTATTATCCTCGGTGCAGCCACTTGCCTGGACATTAACACCGAAAGAACCTGAACCATGGTCCCCTACAATAAAGATCATGGAATTATCATATATTCCAATGTTCTTAAGAGAGGTTAAAAATCTTTTTGTTATTTCCAATGCAGCTTGAGACTGGATTTCATAACTATTTCGACTATATTCCAATTCCTCATACTCCAACTTCTCATTTAGACAAAAGGGGGGATGTGCGCCCGACAAATGAAAAATCTTAAATGAATATTTTCCTTTTACAGCTTCAGATTTAGAAATAACTTGGTCTGCAAAAACTAAATCCTCTTTTCTAAGTTTATTATCAACTGCAGTATTAATTGTATAAAAATACTTTTTAAAAAAATTAGGTGTATATCTAAACAATGTAATGTTATAAAACTCATCTATACAACTTTTTATGTTAACAATACCTTTTCTTATCACTAAATTTGAAAAAATATCATTACTTGCATAAATAACATTAACACCAGTGAACAAATCCACTTGATAACCATTCTGTTTTAATATAAGAGGAATAGATGAATTGGAATATGTATTTTTTATAAATTCATGTATAGGAATTGAATTATCATAATATTGTCCTGTCAATATCAATGGAATGGATGGGTATGTAGTGGGATATCCACCAATTGCATTTCGGAAGTATGTAAATCCTTCAAAAGTTTCTTTATAAATAGGATTTTTGTTAATTAATTCCTGGAAGATATCTGTCTGAAATGTATCCAAAACTAAAATTATCACATTTTTTTCTGCAGAAAAAGTATATTTTGATTCATTACTAATAACATATTTCTTCCAATCAGGCTGCTCAGGTGCCTGAAACCATGTGATAGAAAGTGAAACAATTTGTGTTAAAATTAAAACTAAACTTACTTTTTTAATAATGTTATAAACTAATTTGCTTTTTATAAATGCAAAAGATAAAAATAACAACCAGACCGCTGAATCAATGAATCCGTAAATCTTATAGTTATTCCATGGAATTCCCTTGCCATCCAAAACCCCATATTTCCAAACAAGTATATTCCCTTGAATCCACAACAAAACCGCAAGAACAAATAATAACGAAACGGCCTTTCGATGTACGGAAGGTTTTAAGGGTAATAAGACTGCTGAGATTACCAATATGCTAAGCAAAGAAACAGATGCAAATAAATACCAAACATCAGAAAATAAATAAGGAAACTCTAATATATTAGTAAAGTATAAATATGACGGCCCAAAGAACAAGAGTGTCAGGGAAAACAATGACGCCGCATACAAGGTAGTAATAAGCTTTTCACGAAATTCAATATTCATTTTTAGAAGCGTTTTTCCTTTCCAGCTAATCTTATTTATATGATATTTTTCACACAAGGCTATGCTTTCCTCTGAAACATATACAGTACTCTCTCAGAATCTTTAATCTTGGCAAAACGGTTTATAGTAAAATATTCCTTAAATTCATTTTCAAAAACTTGCTGCGTATAATTCGGAAAGATATCTTCTCTTGTCGTTAACAATTTCTGAACTTGAGAATCGTTTTTGGGAACAAACTCAATAATAAGAAAATTGCATAGTTTGCTAAAAAATTCGGCAATCTTATTTAGCGGTACGTTATTAGAAATTGCCAGGTGGTGAATTAGAGCAAGGGCAAAAACCATATCTGCCGGACCGCGTTGCAATATGGACATTCTTTCTGTATTTTCCCACCCGATACCAGGGCTTGGATTCGTTAAGTCCAGAAGAAGTGGAAGAATATTTTGTTCTTTGTTTTTTACACATGCGAGGTAATTCTTTTCAACGGCAGCCGGATCTATATCAAAAGCTATGGTAGGTATGCCTCTATCACTGGCAAGCCTGCTATACAGGCCGGTATTGGCCCCCATATCCCAAACATTCTTTGGATTAATTAATTCCAGACATTCAGTTATAAATTGTTTTTTATGATTACCGGCGCTTTCAGTATAGTTGGTATCGCTGTAATATTCTCCCCATTCAGTACCCTGCGGTTTCCACTGCAACTTCTTTACGGTAGATTCCAAGTTGTCAATTATAGCCGACAATCCGATGCGGCTCATTTTTTTATCTGTAGCTTTAACAGGTTTATCTTCGTATTTTTTCTGAGTCGCGGCATGAAGATGGATGTTTGACAATAAGGAAAAATTTAACCAGGTTTTAAAAGGAAGCAATACGCTTGATAAATCCATGGGAATACCATCAATATATATTCTCATCAATTGGTTCAACCGGACATCAGTATAACTCATCAATGCGAGCGGTCCCAAAAAGTGCTGGCAAAACTGTCTATAAGCTATCCAAGGTTCTCCTTCATGATACTTTTCAAACGAAAGTGTATCAATTAATACCGGTTTTCCTTTTCTAAATTGAATATTATAAGCGCTGCTGTCTTTCAATGACATCCCGTAATCCAGTGCTATTTTTTGAACTTGCAGGGTGAACAGAGCCGCTTGTTTCAATTGGCTGAAACACCACTCATAGGGGTAAGAAATAAAAGGGATTATCTCTGGTTTGATGATTTTATAAGTACTGTTTTGATCTCGAACTTTAAAATCTACTTCAATGTGAGGTATAATCAACTCACTCTCAGTAAGTGCACTATATAACCCTGATGACATCAAATGGTCATAACTTTCTTTATAAATCCAATTAATTTGACGATAAATAACTCCATCGTAATGAAAAAGGAACCCGCTTGGATCCCGGAATGAAGACGGTATTTTATCACTAAGCTTAATTTGTGCCGCCAAACTTTCCACCTCAAAATAGTTAACGCTTCTTAGTTATTGAAACTTATGGTAAATCAAATACTTAAGACTTTTTATTCTTGAAAAATAATACGATTTTATTCCACTTTGATTTAATAATGAAAGGTATTCCGATAATACCAGCCAGCAATATCTGCAAAATGTAACTCCCAGTGCCAGGATCAACATACGCATAAGCAGATTGCGGTAAAGCGATTAATATAAAAGAACATACCATAAGAAATTTTTGTTTTCTCTTANATAGCCTCTCGGCATTCGCCGAGGCAGATGGCACAAGGCTTTGCTTGAACCATCGTTATTGAATTCCTCCTACTTACCATAGAGGAATTTTTTTTAAATCCGCATCCAATTGGGAATTCGGATCTAAAAT
>Ga0067045_1003829_pt1 | contig 23354 bp, 32 predicted proteins | sample TerdegcTABiofilm_FD_59184 | JGI IMG/M metagenome (GOLD analysis project Ga0067045, IMG submission 59184) | Combined Assembly of (Gp0054472, Gp0054536) Wastewater bioreactor microbial communities from Singapore -Terephthalate degrading...
GATATTTTGCAAAGATGCAGAATCCCAGCACTATACATTTTGGTACTTCACCGGTTAAATTTTATCGTGACATTATTCAGCTTCCTGTTATTTCCATGGCAAATGTTTCTTTTTCAATATGCCAGGTTGAAAAGCGTGATTTTGTTATTCAAAAAATTGAGTGCCACAGCTACTGCTACGAAGGCATTTTACCAATGGATGGCGATGTGCTTATTCATGTGGCACATGCAACTCAGAATAACGTGTATCCCTTTGATGACATTAAGGTATTTTTAGTGCCACAATACACAATGGTTGTATTGAAAGCTGGTGTATGGCATCACGCACCATTTGCTGTCAATTCCACTGTTAATGCGCTAATAATACTTCCTGAGCGGACTTATGCCAATGATTGTATACGTGTGGATATTCCTGAAGAATTTCATTTAAAGATTATAGTATAAGCGATAGTAACTGTTAATGTGTTTATTTCTCCATATAGTAACATAAGGCAGAGAGCTAATCCCTGCCTTATTGTTTTGTTACATCTGGCTTATCTTTGCCAATCGCATTGATGCTTTCATAACTTCTTTATCGGTTGCATACTTAGGCATCTTTTCCATCATGCTTGTTGTGAGTTTTTGACTTATTTCTGCCTGTTTTTGTTCAAGATCAAGCAATTCTTTAGGCATTTGTGCATTTGCGTTGTTTAATTCGGGGTATTTTGCCTGCAATTGTTTGATCTTTGGTTGCAGACCTTCTATTGCATCGGCATACGAGTTAATAGCTTTTGCAATATCACCTGCGTTTGAAGCTGCATCAATATCCTTGATAAGGTTTTCCTGTGCAGTGATTGAATCCTGCATAAGGGCACGAACATCACTGTATTTGCCCATTGATGAGCCACAGCTAATAAGAAAAACTATCACACATAATGATAGAAATGAAAGATAATATTTTTTCATAAAACCTCCTTAATTAGTATAGATAGCAGTATATCATGATAGTGAATATGTTCAATAATAATTTTTTTATTGACATTAGTAATAATTTAGCTGCAGAATATAATAAATAAACAAAACATATAAAGGGTTATACTATGGCATTATCACCTGTTGCTTGGTTAGCTGTGGGCATTGTGTTAATGGCAGTTGAAATCATCATGCCAGGGTTTATAATATTCTGGTTTGGTATAGGGGCGGTGATTACAGCTGCACTTGTGTATATTGGGCTTTTGCAGTCTGAAATATCGCAGTGGTTTTGCTTCTTTATTTCATCGGGTGCTTTTTTAGTTTTCTGGTTTGGTTATTTAAAAGATAGGGTAAAAGTCAAAACAGCTGATGATGCGCTTGATGTCACTCTGGCAGGTAAAAAAGGGAAGTGTATTCAGGATATCATCCCTCCACAAATTGGCCAGGTCGAGTTATTTGAACCATATCATGGTGTTACGGTGTGGAAAGCACAATCAAATGAATTAATTCATAAAGATGAGCAGATAGTAGTTGAAGGCGCTGATGGTATTAAACTGATCGTAAAAAAATTATAACAGGAGGTTTTTATGCAAGGTTTGGTAATAGCTATTGCAATTCTTTTGGTAATTCTGATTTACAAGGGTGTCAGGATAGTCCCACAGGCGGAAAACTGGCTGGTTGAGCGGTTTGGAAAATATGCTGCGACACTGTCGCCAGGATTAAATCTTATCAATCCACTCTTTTCACGGGTAGCTGCCAAAATTGATATTCGTGAGCAGGTACTTGATCTTCCGCCACAGGGAATTATTACAGAAGACAATGCTACAGTAAAAGTTGATGGGGTTGTCTTTTATAAGATACTTGATCCCTATAAAGCTTTCTACGGTATTGAAAATTTGCAAATGGCTATTTCCAATTTAGCATTGACGACACTCCGTTCAATAATGGGGAAAATGACACTGGATCAGTCGCTATCATCCCGTGACAAAATAAATGCTGAATTGCTAACAATTCTTGATCAGGCTACTGATTCATGGGGTACCAAAATTACGCGTGTTGAAATCAAGGATATTGTACCACCTCAGGATCTGCAGCAAGCAATGGCTTTGCAGATGAAAGCAGAACGAGAGCGCCGTGCAACAGTTCTGGAAGCAGAAGCACAAAAGGAAGCACAGGAAAGAAAAGCTGAAGGTTTTAAGAGAGCACAGATACTTGAAGCAGAAGCACGAAAAGAATCAGCACAACGTGATGCAGAAGCACGAGAACGTTTAGCTCAGGCTGAAGCAAATGCAATTGAATATGTGGCAAAATCACTAAAAAGTACAGGTGGCGATCCGTTATTATATCTTTTGGGCATGGAATATGTTAAGGGGCTAATAAAATTGGGTGAATCACAAAGCAGCCATGTAGTTGTTTTGCCATCAGATCTTGTAGAAAATTTAAAGAATCTGTTTAAATTGAAGTAAACATTGAATCAAAAGAATATTTTTAACTTCTTGCAGGAAAGGCAATTGTAATGCTTTTCCTGCTAGAATAAATACGCAAATATTATGAAATAAAAATATATACATAAATTCCATACAGATAGTACTTATCTATGTTATGAATTATAGAAAGAATAATGATGATTGCCAATGATAATTAATAAAAGATACTTTAAGAATAATTGCCTGTGCTGCTATAAGAAGTGCTGACGAAACCTCTTTTGCTCATAATAATATTTAAAATACGACATTTACCTGCCAAAATTGGTGGGGCTTATTATTTAAATATTTTATGGAATAATTATTGATTTATTTATTGAATAAAATGTAATAATCTGGTACAATTACTCTCAAATGGAAAATGTTTTGTAAAATTCTTTCCTACCTGTTTTTAAGATTGTAAAGTTTAAAGTTGCACTTAATTATCGTAGATAAAATCTTTTAAAATATTTTTAGAGGCATGTTATGATGATTGCACCTCTTATCCAGCCTGAAATAAAAGAACTGATTGAAAAAAGAGAGTTCAGTGTATTAAAAGAAGTGTTCAGTGAATGGGCTCCTGCCGATTTAGCCGAGCTTATCAGTGAATTGCCTGAAGATGAGCAGGTAATTATTTTTAGACTTTTACCAAAACAACTGCAGGCTGAAACTTTTGAATATTTAGATTTTGAGGTTCAATCGCACCTTCTGGGAAATCTGGCCAAAAAGCAGATAGCTGATATATTGAATGACATGTCGCCTGATGATAGAACTGCACTGTTTGAAGAACTTCCAGCTGATATACTGCGACAAATGTTAGCATTGATGTCCAGGGAAGAACGTGTAACCGCAATGAGTCTCCTTGGGTATCCCGAAAACAGTGTTGGCCGTTTAATGACAACGGATTATATTGCCGTCAAGGAAAATATGACTATAGCCCAGGTTTTACATTATATCCGTAAATATGGTAAAGATAGTGAAACACTGAACGTGATTTATGTAATAGATGATGAAGGCAAACTTATTGATGATATAAAAATGAGACAGGTACTTTTAGCACAACCAACAAGACGAATAAAAACATTAATGGACCATAAATTTGTGAGTCTCAATGCTTTTGATGATCAGGAAACTGCGGTAGGTGTGTTTAAAAAATATGATTATTATGCTTTGCCTGTTGTGGATAATGATGGAGTTCTTTTAGGGATTGTAACGATAGACGACGTACTGGATGTTGAAGAAGAAGAGGTAACCGAAGATATTCATAAAATGGCCGCAGTTGAAGTTTTAGAAGAGCCTTACATTGAAGAGCCATTGTTACGGTTAACAAGGAAACGTGCATCCTGGCTGGTATTTCTTTTCCTTGGTGAGATGCTGACCGCAACAGCTATGGGATATTTTGAAGAAGAGATTGCACGGGCAGTGGTGCTGGCATTATTTGTTCCACTCATTATTTCCAGTGGTGGCAATTCAGGATCGCAGGCATCCACACTGGTAATTCGTGCCATGGCAATTGGTGAGATTAAACTCCGTGATTGGTGGCGTGTTTTAATACGGGAATTTCAATCAGGATTTATGCTTGGTTCAATTCTTGCATTCATTGGTTTTTTGCGTATTAGTATCTGGCAGAAACTTTTTGGAATGTATGGAGAACACTGGTTGAAGGTGGCATTGTCGGTGTCATTTTCATTAATTGGTGTTGTCATGTGGGGAACACTTATGGGTTCAATGTTACCCTTTATTTTACGACGCTTAGGCCTTGACCCTGCAACCTCATCAGCACCATTTGTAGCAACACTGGTTGATGTATCAGGATTAATAATTTATTTCAACATTGCATATTTAATATTAAAAGGAACATTGCTATAAGGATAGTATAATGGCAAAAGTAGCCTGGAAACCTGGAACAATGCTATATCCAGTACCAGCAGTATTGGTAACATCACATTATAACGACATTGATAATGTTTGTACTGTATCATGGGCAGGAACGGTATGTACTGAGCCACCAATGATAAGTATATCCCTTCGCCCGGAACGATATTCTTTTCAACTGATACAGCAATCAAAAGAATTTGTAGTAAATATTCCTGATAAGAAACTGGTAAAAGCAGTTGACTTTTGCGGTGTGCGTTCGGGAAAGGATATTGATAAGTTTGCGATAGCTCATCTTAATAAGCTGCCCGCCAAAAAGGTAAAAGCACCTTTAATAGAACAATGTCCTGTATCAATTGAATGCAAGGTGACAAAAATTATTCAACTGGGAAGTCATTATCAATTCATTGGAAAAGTCGTTGTGGTACATGTTGACAATACTCTGCTTGATAAAAGAGGGGCATTGCATTTAGAAAGGGCAGGGCTTTTGTGTTATAATCATGGATATTATTGTGTTGTGGATAAACAGATTGGAAAGTTTGGATTTTCAGTAAAAAAACGTAAGAAGAAAAATTAAAAAAAAGGGACCGTCTCAAAACAAACCGTGGGGGCTCGCAATGACGTGAGTGCAATGTCATTGCGAGCGTAGCGCTTGTCCTCAAGCTTGTCTTAGTGGGCAATCTCAATGACGCAGAAGATGAGATTGCCACGCGCCTGCGGCGCTCGCAACTATGGGATTGCTTCGTCACTTCGTTCTTCGCAATGACGCGGGTGCAGTGTAATTGCAATGAGGTGTATTTTGGTCCCCTTTTTTAACAATCTTATTCCTTAACTTGAGTTGTTAAAAATATCTGAATACTCATCTGATTAATCTGATCCTGCAGTTCTTCTATTTCATCTATATGCCTGTCTTCATCTTTTAGTATGCTTTCAAGCACTTCACGGGTTGCAAAATCTTTGACTTCACCAGCTAATACAATTGCATCATTATAAGCTTTGATTGCTTCTTCTTCAGCTTTGCGGTCATGCTCAAGCTGTTTAGGTACATCTGCACCAATAAAGATTTTTCTTAAATTAGTTACTATCGGTAAACCTTCTAAGAATAATATTCTTCCAATGAGTTTTTCAGCATGCTTCATTTCATCAATAGCCCTTTTTTCAAAGTGCTTATGAAGCTTTTCATAGCCCCAGTTATCGCACATTTCTGAATGCACCATGTATTGATTGATTGCTGTTAATTCATCAGCTAGCAGTGAATTCAATGTCTCAATTAATTTTGGATTCCCTTTCATGGCATTTCTCCTTACAGTAAATTTTTATTATATAACCGTAACACCACTATTATTGATAGTGGAGCTTGTTATAGCCAATAATTATTAAATAAAAAAATCAAGCATTAATCAATAAATAAATTACAAAAATTACAATTTTAATCTTATTCCAATGACATGATATAAATCATGTGCACCACCTGTAAAGTCAATATCAATATCACGTTTAAATGAATAATATATGGTTAAAGGGATAGTTGTATTTAAGACCATGCCTGATTCAAGGCTGTATTCATAGTTGTTCTCTTTTCCCATATAGTAAAGTAATTCTATGCCAACAAAAGGTCTGCCTGCGTTACAACACGTAAAGTAATAATAAACAATAGGGTTTATAATAAATAAATAAGGATAATGTTGCTTGGAAAAAATATATGCAAAGCCTATTTCATAATCTATATTATTGTTGATGTTTTCAAATTGAGAAGATTTTGGGCTGTTCAAAAGCATGCTCCATAATAAATGATGTTTCATCGATAACACGATTGCATGGTAATTTTCGGATTGTCCTCTGTATTCATTGCCATCATGACGGCGGTAGTGTTCATATGATATAATTAAATGGTGATAAGGGAAAATATACTGTGCATATCCTGATTTAATAGAGATATTAATGAATCTTGGATACAGTGCAGTTGGTTGGTCTTCTGAGCTGTGATTAAGATAAGAAGTGAAATATGCATAATTGTTATTACAAATCAATTGTTGCAATGTTATTGCAAGATCTGTTGTGAAATTGTAATATTCACTGCTAATTGTTTTAGCATATCCTGCCAAAAAATGGAGTGATGTGTTTTTTGTTTTTGTTTCATGGTGATTATCCCTAAAATCCTTGTCATAATAATTTCCAATTAATGACTGTGCTTTAATTCCAAACGAAAAATATCTATCGGTTATTCCCGGGTATAAACTATCGTGCACCATACCATAACACCAGTAAGGAATAAATGTTACAGAGGATGATGGCATCATGCATCCCAATTCAATGAACCTGTTTAACGATATGGTATTATCAGTATAGACTAATCCATCTATCTGAATTTTTATAAAGGGAATACCATATGGGAGGCATGGAATGTCATATCTAATGATACCGCTACTCATGTATTTGTATTCAGGTACTTTGCTTAAAAATGGATATCCAATATATACACCATAATGAAAATTATTAAAAGAAAGCCAAGAGGAATTATAGCTATATGTATGAACATATCCAACTTGCATCCCATTACTATACCATTTAATTCCAATTCCATACCATCGTAGCTCAGTGCCAATATCCCTTTGGGGTTTATCAATTGTATTATTGCAAATATGATTAAAAGTAATTCCTATCTGTGAATTTTGTAATTGATAGGAAATGTAGGCAAAATCCATATAATATGAAATGCGATAGGGATAATAATTAGCATCGTGTCGTTTTGAGGTGTAAACATTTTCCTTTACATACATTGAAACTTTCCACGAATTATACCAAAAGACCTGAAGATCAACTTCTTTAACCTGTTTTGCAGTAAAGCCAATATCGCTTTCTATTATGCTATAATCCAGTGAAAGTCCAACCTCAGGCAAAAAATAAAAGTTATTATACAATGATGACGTTGGGGATTGTGAGTTGACAGAAGAAATAAAAGATAAAATTATAATCATGTAGATTATGTATCTTTTACTATGCATGATTCCATTTGCAATTTCAATAGATATGAATATCAAACACATTTATGATAGGATAGTGAGCAAAAAATACATTACATTATACAAAGAAATCAGTCAAAGAAAATAATTTTTTTAACTATATTTCACTTGACATAAAACATTTTTTCAATTAAATAGAAAACGATAATAATATTTTAACAAAACAGAAGGGGGATTTCCTATGAAGTTTTTAAGAAGGTCGCCAATAGTTGCTATTATAGTGACAATGGCACTATGTTTAGGGATTGCGGTTGCATATGCATTAACAGTTGGGCAGACAGTTCAGAATATTGAACTGAGAGATGCTGAAAACAACCCTACCATGATACCATTATTGGGAACAAAATTAGTATCAATCTTTTATAATGATGCTGACGCTGCAGATCTTAATGATCCACTGGCAGATGCATTAAAGGCAAAGAATTTCCCAAAAGAAAAGTATGAAGGTATGGGAATTGCAAATTTGAAAGATTCCAAGGCACCTAACTTTATAATCAGAAAAATAATACAGGGTAAAATCAAAAAGTACAATTCAACCATATTAACAGATCCTGATCTTATCCTGGCCAAAGCCTGGAATCTTGGGGATTGCAATAATACATCCGTAGTAATCTTCATTGGCAAGGATATGAAGGTTAAATATGTCCACAAAGGAGCAGTACGTGGAGAAGAAATTAACAAAGTCGTAAAGATGGTAGAGGATTTAATCAAATAGTTTGTATTATATTGTATTAAGTCAAAAAAAGGGATGTCGTAAAAACACATCCCTTTTTTTATTGTTCAAAAAAAATTATTTTATTCGGGGCGACTGGATTTGAACCAGCGACCCCTAGACCCCCAGTCTAGTGCGCTAACCGGACTGCGCCACGCCCCGATTCAGTTTTTAACTATAGTTATTTAATGTAGTAAATAATTCAACAATTTTTTAAAGTGATTACGATTTATACATAAAATGATTAAAAAATGAAAAGTCAGAAATATTAAAGCACAATGTATAAAGAAAACCAAAATATAACGATTTTTCCATAATAATTCAAACATACGATACCACATGAATGGGGGTGTCCCAAAAGACATCTTCTGCAATGACTTTTGCCATACTGTCATTGCGAGGAACGAAGTGACGAAGCAATCTTGTCTCCTGTGGTATTTAGATTGCTTCGCTACTCTCGCAATGACTTTGCACCCGCGTCATTGAGAACTCCACGGATTGTTTTGGGACACCCTCGGGTATACTATTTTATATTTTATTCAAATTTCCATATTTTAGTGATAATTATTGTAAAAAAATCCAGATAAAGATATAAAATTCTTGACAAATATTTGCATAATCAAATATTGATAAATCAAATATATGTCAGGGATTTAATTATGAAAATTACATTAATTGATAAATGCAAAGTCTATGCTTGTCTATCGGGATTTATGCCACCTTTCCAGCTTGTTGTTTATTTTTATAATGCCGATGGGCTTTTGATTGATGCAGGATCTGCTAATATATTAAAAAAAGCATCATCAGTACTTAAAAATGAAACTATAAATTCTGTGGCTTTGACTCATGTCCATGAGGACCATACTGGAGTAGCTCATTGGGTGCAGAAAGAAAAGAATATTCCCATATATATACACAAAAATTCAATAGCAGAAGCATCACAGAACAGCAATATCCCATTGTATAGAAGGATAGTATGGGGAAATAGAAAAGGATTTAATGCACAGCCCATTCCTAATGTTTTAAAAACAGAACATTATACATTTGATGTGTATGATGCTCCCGGTCATCATCCCTATCATATTGTATTGCATGAAAAGAATATGGGCTGGCTTTTTACTGGTGACCTTTTTGTCAATATACGCCAGATGGTTGCTTTCAAAGATGAAAATATCAAAGATACTATAGTATCATTACAAAAATTACTCTCTTTAGATTTTGATATGGTATTCTGTGGTCATTCAGGGGTGCATAAAAACGGTAAAGAAAAAATCAAAAGGAAAATGGAGTATTTTATGGATATTCAATCAAAAGTAAATACACTAAAAGAAAAAGGGTATACAATAGAGGAAATAGATAAAAAACTTTTCCCAAAAAGAAACCTATGGACAATAGTGTCAGGAGGCGAGTGGTCATCACGTAATATTGTAAAAACAGTATATTAAGAGTATTAAACATGGAACAACGATTATATTATAGTATAACCAAAACACAAAATAGCCTTCATCAGTATGTAAAACACATATTACAAAAAAAAGGGCTGAAGGCATCACCTGCTCAATTAGCTATAATGTTTTTATTACAGGAAAAAAATAATGTATCAATGAGTTATATAAGCAATGTGCTTGAACTAGATAATTCAGCTATTACAAGAAGTATAGATAGGCTGGAAAAATTTGGTTTTGTTAACAGAGTCATTAACAATAATGACCGAAGAGAATTTTCAATAGAAATTACGGAATTAGGATTGTCTGAAATACAGAAAGCACAAAAAGTTATCAAAGAAATTAATAATTTTATAGAAAGTAAAATAAAGAAAGAACGTCTTGTTGCATTTAAAGAAATTTTGGATGAACTAAATGGCATATTGCGTGAAGAATTACAGAAATGAGTTCTTTTGATATGTGTACATTATTTAAATAAAGATTTCTTCTTAATAAACCAGAAAATAAAATCTAAGTGTGATATTGGAATGGTAATACTTTTACAAAAATCCTGCATTCCATGTTCTATTTCTTTATAGCGTTGTGGTGTCAGAATATTGGGAATTGTATCAATAACGTGAAAATCCTTAAGGCATCGTAAAATATGCCTGTCAAGGATTGCAAGCTCCAGTCCAATGCCAATATTTCGTAAAAAATGGCTGGCTTCCTTATAGCCAATACCGTCAATAGTGGCAACCAGCTTATCCCGTATTGTGTAAATGTCATTCCCCTGCAGAAATTCTTTTAATGAACTATCGCCAAATACATTAACAGCTTTTTTAATGTATTTGGCTTTATTATTTTTAAAGCGCACAGGGTGTATAATGACACTCAGTTCCTGAGTTGTGGCGGTAAAAAGTTTTCCTGAATTAAATAACGCTAATGCCTTTTCCCAGCACAGGATGGCATTGCTCTGTGGAGTAAGAAGACAGAATACCAGTTCAAGCAAAAGATAGTGAGCAGGTGTTTCATGCCACAGTCGCTTGAAAGAATTAAGGCGTAGTTGAATCTGAAATTCCAATTGATAGCAAAGTTGATGAAGTGTTTGAATGTCACAATTTTCCATCAATGGTATTGGCTACCTGTATTAAGCTTTCAATCCTGTGCAACAGGGTATCAAGAAATGTACTCTGGGGATATCGAGAATACAGTGTCATGATCTCACTGTAATATTGGTGCAGTAGAGCGTTCAATGTGCTTTTGTGTGTTGGATCAGCAACAATGTCATGGAGTGTAGTTTGCAATTTATGATTCAGATGCGATAATTCCTGAATATCGCTAACATCCTGCAAAAAAGTACGTGAAAGGTCAACAAGCATTGACAGAAGAGCATCCATAGTTGTACCAGACTATTCTTTTATATTCTGAATATAATGATAGCCTTTGTGTGTTAAAAAAAGCTTGCCCGGGAATTTTGATTCAATCATTTCAATGAATTCTAATTTATTAACCAGCTCATCAAGGACTAAGTGGCGTTCTGACTGTGGGATATCATTAAGTATATCTACTGGCATGGGCACGCCAGCTTTAATGTCATTGCCATATTTATCTTTGAAAGCCTGCAATATCATCTTTGCATTGTAACTTACTGTCATATTTTAATCCTTTTATTTGTTACTAATATATCACAATTTTCTTGCTTTTGCCAGGTAAGCAAAAAAATTATATTTCTCCAAAGAAATATCATTGAATCCTGCGTTTTCAAGTAAATTCTTTATTTCATTTTCAGAAATACGTTCATGTTTGGGTGGGCCAAAAAGTGCTTTTTTAGAAAATTCTATGATTGCAATTTTCCCATCAGAGCGCAATGCATTATAAATAGTACAAAGCATCTGCTCTTTGTTTTCAACTTCATGTAACACAAAGCTCATAAATGCAAAAGTGATAGATTCTTGTGAAAGCAACAGGTCGTGATTAGTGGATACTATAGTCTCAATGTTTGTAATGTGTAAGTCCGTAATTTTTTGCGATAGTAACTGTATCATAATTGGCTGGATGTCAACTGCAATAACTTTACCTTTTGGAAGTAATCCTGACGCAGGTATGGAGAAAAATCCTGTGCCAGCACCAATATCACAGAAAATGTCATCAGGTTGCAATCCAATGTGCTTAAGAATTTTGACTGGTGGATACATCAAACGCCTGAAAAGACTGTCAAGATGATGGGCATGTGTGGGATCATATATATGTGTCATGATGTATGGTAACCTTTTATAAATAGTTTTAAATATTTGAACTCATTCTGTATTATTTCAAAAAATTGAATATTATGAAAAGAAAATAGTAACTAATCACATCATAGATTTTAAGATGCTTTTTTTACCACAAAAAAAATCTAAAAAAAGTGAGATGAGATTGGACTTACTAACAGAATTGGTAGAACTGTACGGCTGTTTTGTCAAGGAAATAGCATGACGGGGAAAAATATTATTTTAACGGTAGAGAGAGAAGGATATTCAGAGTATCCAAAAAGAGGGAAAGCTTTCCTGAACAAAATGAAAAATAGGCGTTACCACTAAGTTGAAGATTTATCAGTATTTGATAAAATAATATGCTTTGATCATTTTCATCTAACACAGCACTTTTTAAAAACTATTGATAAATTACGAATACGGGAGGTTAAAAAGGTCTGGCAACGAGAATAAATGATTGTATAAAGAGACACGGTGGTAGTTGTTTAAAATGCTTGTAAATCTTATTGTAACGAGATAATGAAATTGATCCGAATACCGGAGCTGGCAAAATTTGGAAGGCAGATTGAAAAATGGAAACAGTATATCAGGAATTCATTGCGCGAAAATATCAAACAGCTTTGCGGAAGGGATAAATACTAAAATAGTCATACAGGAAATGGCCTGTGGATATAAAGATTATGAATATTTCAGGTTGAAGATAATTCAACAGTTCAATTTCAAAGGAATTAAATCACTTATTAATGGATAAGGTTTCCCAACAATCTTGGAAGAGGGTAATACGATTATGTCACAAAAAATATAATAAAGCTTTTTTGCAATATGCCGATACACTAAATGGAAACGAATAGCACGAGGTATGTCAGAATGTTTGAATACAGCAAAATGATGCAAACCAATTATCTACTTGAAAAGGCGTTAGATGTTGAGTCATTGCGCCGTAAGGTGATAGCCAACAATATTGCTAATGTAGATGTGCCCCATTTCAAGCGCAGTGAGGTTAATTTTGAAAGTGAGTTAAAAAGGGCAATAGCTCATAATATGGATCCAATGAAGAATGTTAAAGCCCTTAAAACTGATCCTCGACATTACGATTTCTTTGAACCAAAAGATATAACCAGCGTACAACCTCGCGTTAATTTAGATTATACAACTACATACCGAAATGATGGCAACAATGTTGATGTAGAAAAAGAGATGGTTGATGCGGCAAAAAATCAAATGAGATATAATGCATACGTAACAAGTTTAAATGAGAATTATAAAATGTTAAAAATGGTAATGAGAACAGTATAGTGAGGTAACATTATATGGGAATGTTTGATAGCTTCAACATAGCATCTACCGGATTAACCGCTCAGCGATTGCGGATGGATGTTATCAGCAATAATATTGCCAATGCAACAACCACACGCACACCTGAAGGTGGACCATATAAACGCAAACGGGTGATATTTGCACCGGTCAATATACGGCCCTTTTATAAATCCCCATTGGTTCCCAAACGTATAGATCATGGTGAGCCAAAAGGCGTACGGGTTGTCAAGATAGAAGATGATAATTCAGAATTTAGGCTAGTTTACGATCCTTCACATCCCGATGCAATTAAAACAGGACCAAAGCAGGGATATGTTGAAATGCCAAACGTAAACGTGGTTATGGAAATGACTGATTTAATATCTGCATCACGTTCGTATGAAGCCAATGTAATGATGATTAACAATGCCAAATCGATGTTTTCAAAGGCACTGGAAATTGGCAGAGGTGGCGTATAAATTTTTTTTAATAAAGGAGTAATGACATGTATTTTGAAAAAGGATATATAAACGAAATAAACTGCTCACATGAACTATCGACTCCACCCACATTAAACAGGCGAAAAAATCAGTGGCAACAAATGGGGTTTGGCGAGCGACCTATAATAGAATCAAGAATACTTTCAGGGAGTGTGCGATATGATTATGGAAAATAATGGAATAACAAAATCAAATATCTTTGTGATGAAGACATCGCATCCTTTGCATTACAGCGATAAGCCGCAAAAACAGCAGGATGATGATGTTGCCGGTTCATTTATGGATGTACTGAAAAACGCTTTAGGGAAGGTTAATGACCTTCAGGTGGATGCTGAAGATATAACACAGCAGATGATATATGAACCTGAATCGGTGGATATTCACACGGTGATGATTGCACAGCAAAAAGCCGAGATTGCGTTAAGCTTAACAAAAGCAATTCGTGATGAGGCAATCAGGGCATATCGTGAACTTATTAATCTCAGGTAAAGAATGATGCATTGTTACCATAATTTTTCATTAATTATTCCTAAATATGGAAATTTGAACAAAATATAAAATACTGTATCCCCCCGCCGCCTTCGGCGGCGGGGGTATACAGTATATTCATTATGAAATTTTTTAAGGAATTATTGCTGATAATTTTTAGTAAATTAATTGACTTTTTAATACAGGTGTTTTATTATGTTTGCTGTAAAAATGGATTATGTCACTTTGCAAGGAATATATAGTATGAACTATCGCCCAGTATTTGTTTTGATGGTGCCGGATATCCCGGTAATTATGATAAAGCATAGTGTGCATAATCACTAAGGTATGGGAGGGACCACGGTATGGAATTTTTTACCAAGATATTTAATCAGCTAAAAGAGATTTATTCAAAATTAGATACAACAAAAAAGATCATCATTGGTGTTGTTACCGCTGTACTTGTGATTGCGTTCATTGTGTTGTTTTCGGTTTCATCACAAAAGGCCAATGTGGTGTTATTTGCAGATCTTCCCAGTGATGAGTTTGGACAGGTTACCAAGAAACTTGAAGAAATGGGTTTTCATTATACAACATCTGGTACAACAACAATCCTTGTAAACCCCGACCAGCGTGAAATTATTTTGACACGGCTTGCTCAGGAAAATATGATACCCAAAGGTATTCCGGGGTGGAAGCTTTTTGATATTTCAAAATGGACCGAGACGGATAAAGAATTAAATGTAAAATATATGCGGGCATTACGGGATGAAATTAAGCGGCATATTGAATCATTGAAGAATGTAGATAAGGCAGATGTTGAAATAGCTATAACCGAAGATGAGTTGTTTGTTGACAAAGAAAATGCGTATACTGCTGCAGTTACCGTGTATCTGGCTCCAGGATATGATGGACTTTCAAAAAAGGAAATTAAAGGTATACAGTATTTAGTTGCAAGGGCTGTAGGGACAAAATTAAAACCTGAAAATGTAACTGTAACTGATGAATATGGCAAGATTATTTCTGATTTTGATGATCAGTTTGATAAGGCCAAAGAAGAATATACGCTCTTAGAATATAGAAAAAAGATAGAAGAAAAAGCGCGTGTCCAGATGTTAAAAGAAATTCGTGCGGGTTTAGAAAAGATATTCTCTCCTGATCGTATTCAGATTGTTCGCCTCAATATGGATTTTAACTGGGATAAGATTCAGGAAGAACAGGAAGAATATACGCCAATAGAAATGGAAAAGGATAATCCTTTAACACCATATTCTGAACGTAAGGTCAAAGACTCATTAACTATCTCCAAAAAATCAACAAAAGAGCATTTCCAGGGGCATGGATGGAATCCTGAAGGCCCAGCAGGGACTGAAGGGAATAAACCACCTGGATACAAGGCAAGTGATGACCAGTTTTCACAATATGATAAAGAAGAAAATGTTGAAAACAATGCTGTGAATAAAACCGTACGTAAGATTGAACGCGACCCGTATGATGTAGCAAGTGTTTCGGTTGCTATTGCCATTGACGGATATCAAGATTTGCCTCGGCTTCCTGATGGAAGTTATGATTTAGACCCAACCAAAAAGCCGGTGCAGGTTCCGCTAACAGAAGATGAGCTGCGGCAGGCGGAAAACATTGTAAAAAAGGCAATTAATTTTAATGCAGCACGTGGCGACCAGGTGGCTGTTGAAAATATCATGTTTGATAGAACCAAACAGTGGGATGAGGTGCGTGAAGAATTCAGAAAGAAGGAACAGTTTAAGCGGATGCTACTAGCTGCACTGGTTGGGATTCTGGCATTATTCCTGGGTGTTGTATTATTCAGGGCAATCTCCCGTGAACTTGCCCGTAGAAGACGAATACGTGAAGAACAGCTTGCACTTGAACAACAGCGTATGCGTGAAGCAGCATTGCGGGCAGCCGAAGAAGAGGGCATTGATGTTGAACTGTCGCTTGAAGAAAAAGCACGCTTAGAATTGCAGCAGAATGCCATTAATCTTGCCAGGGAGCGGCCGGATGATGTGGCACAATTGCTCAGGACATGGCTGGCCGAAGAATAATAATGTTGTAATTGGTGAATGGTAAAAGACCGATATACTAATAAGCTGGTGTTGACTTTGAAGAGGGTGTGTTATATACTATTAGTAGAATGAATACGACCTGATAATGTATAGTATATCGGTATAATGTGGAGCTAAAAATATGTTACAACAAAAGAAATCACAGCTGTCGGGCAGGCAAAAGGCTGCTATATTCCTGGTATCGTTAGGATCAGATGTATCATCAGAGATTTTTAAACACCTGAGAGAAGATGAAATAGAGCAGCTAACGTTTGAGATTGCCCGTTTAGATAAAGTTGAACCTGAGGACCGGGACAAGGTTTTAATGGAATTCCAGGAGCTTATGATGGCCCAGGAATTCATTGCCACCGGTGGTATTGATTATGCACGTGAAGTGCTTGAAAGAGCGCTGGGTACTCAGAAAGCTATTGATATAGTAAATCGTTTAACGTCTTCTTTGCAAGTAAGACCATTTGATTTCATACGACGTACAGATCCAAGCCATTTATTAAACTTTATTCAGGGTGAACATCCTCAGACAATAGCGTTAATTTTGGCATATTTAGATCCTCAAAAAGCTGCACAGATATTGTCAGGATTAAATCATCAGATCCAGGCTGATGTGGCACGCCGTATAGCAACTATGGACCGTACTTCGCCTGATGTTTTACGTGAGGTTGAGCGTGTTCTAGAACGAAAACTTTCAACATTAGCCAGTGAAGATTATACGTCGGCAGGTGGTATTGATGCTATTGTTGAAGTGTTGACTCATGTTGACCGTGGTACTGAGAAGATAATTATTGAAGCACTTGAAGAGGAAGATCCGGAACTTGCTGAAGAAATAAAGAAACGAATGTTTGTATTTGAAGATATTGTATTGCTTGATGATAGAGCTATTCAGAAAGTGCTGCGTGAGGTTGATACACAGGATTTAGCCAAAGCGCTTAAAGGTGTCGATGCCGAAGTTCAAGAAAAAATATTCAGGAATATGTCAAAACGTGCATCTGCACTGCTACGTGAAGATATGGATTTTATGGGGCCAATAAGGCTCAGAGACGTTGAAGAAGCTCAGCAGAAAATTGTTAATATAATACGAAAACTTGAAGAAGCTGGCGATATAGTTGTAGCACGTGCCGGCGAGGAGGAACTCGTTGTCTAAGCTTGTTTTTAAACCTACTGAAATTCAGGTTATATCTGCACCAAAACAAATTGAGTTACCTGAAAAATACCAGAAAAATGTATTAACAGATGAGGAATATGCTGAATTTGAGGTAGATGAAGAAGGTAATCCTGTTGAGGTGTATCAGGGTCCATCTATAGAAGAGATGGAAGCTGAATTAGAGCGTTATCGGCGTGAAACAGAAGAAGAAGTACGCCGGATGCTGGATGAAGCTAAAGCTAAGGCAGCACAGATAGAGGAGGAAGGGAAAAAGGCGGCATTTCTAGAATTACAGCAGGCACGTGAACAGATAAAGATTGAGATGGAGCGCTTTAAAATAGAATCCGAGAGGGAGATTGAGCGCGGTAAATTTGAAGCAGAGAAAATGATAAAAGAAGCTGAATTGAAAGTTTCGGAAATTGAACATGAAGCATACAAACGTGGTTATGATGCAGGACGCGAAGAAGGATACAAAGAAGGGCAGGCTGAAGTAATGCGTCTTATTGATAGATTGGGAACCATCGTATCAACAGCAGTAGATATCCGTGATGATATAATCAGGTCATCTGAAAAGCTTATGACAGAAATGATATTGATGATTGCGCGCAAAGTAATTAAGGATGAGATAGTTGAACGTCGTGAAGTAGTTATTAACAATATTAAAGAAGCATTACAGCGTGTTAAAGATAGAGATCGTATTGATATCAGAGTCAATTTTGCTGACCTGGATATGACCACAGCTCATAAAGATGAACTCATAAAGATGATGGAGTCACTGAAGAAAGTCAATATTTATGAAGATTCAAGAGTTGAGCGAGGTGGTTGTATCATCGAGACAGATGTGGGTGCTATTGATGCTCGTATTTCAACACAGCTTGAGGCTATAGAAGAAGCTATTCGTAATGCACGTCCAATATGATAGTATGATAAAGAGGTTTGCATGATACAGATTCTACCACATGAAAAAGTTGATATATTTTCAAAGTATAAGGATGTGCTTGAAGAAGTTGATACATTGCGAGCAACAGGACGGGTTGAAAAAATTACCGGTTTAACAATTGAATCTCATGGTCCGGATGTGCAGTATGGAGAATTATGTCGCATTAGATTAAAATCCGGGAATTACCTATATGCTGAAGTTGTGGGTTTTAATAAAAATAAAATAATCCTAATGCCAATTGGCGATATGAAAGGAGTTGTGCCGGGTGCAGATGTTTATGCAGTTGGGTCGCAGCTTTTTGTACCGGTAGGCGATGATCTTATTGGAAGGGTTATTGATGGGTTGGGTAATCCCATTGATGGGAAAGGCAAGCTATTTTTAAAAGAAAGATATCCTGTTGACAATAAACCGTTAACTCCGCTTGAAAGGGAAATAATTGATTCCCCATTGCCTACAGGGATAAGAGCAATAGATGGGCTCATAACAGTAGGTAAAGGGCAACGTATAGGTATATTTTCTGGTTCAGGTGTTGGCAAATCAACATTAATTTCCATGATTGCCCGAAATACGGCCGCTGATATAAGTGTTATTGCACTAATTGGTGAACGTGGAAGGGAAGCAAAAGATTTTGTAGAAAAAGAATTACAGAATGAAGGATTAAAGCGCTCAGTGGTTATCATATCTACATCTGACCAACCACCAATGGTTCGTTTGAGGGCTGGTTTTCTTGCACATTCTGTTGCTGAATATTTCAGGGATAAAGGGTTGCATGTTAATTTACTTATGGATTCCATTACGCGTTTTGCAATGGCACAGCGAGAAGTAGGACTTGCTGCAGGTCAGCCTGCAGCAACTCGTGGATATCCACCGTCAGTATTTTCACTATTACCGCAATTGCTGGAAAGAGCAGGAAATAAAAAAGGTGCAGGAAGCATCACAGGTTTTTATTCAATACTTGTTGAAGCAGATGACATGAATGAACCCATAGCCGATGCTGTCAGAGGTATACTTGATGGCCATGTGGTGCTTGACAGAAAACTTGCACATAAAAACCATTATCCTGCTATCGATGTCCTTGGCTCAATTTCCCGTTGCATGAATGATGTGATCGATGAAGAACATAAAAGAGCAGCCAATACATTCCGCAAGCTTTTAGCTGCATACCGTGAAGCAGAAGACCTTATAATGCTGGGTGCCTATGCACGAGGTTCAGACCCTGATGTTGATAGAGCAATTGATATGAAACCAGCAATGGATGCATTTTTGCAGCAGGGAATTTATGAAAAAGATACATATGAAAATATCAAAACTCGCCTGTCTGAGTTAGTGCTTGGAACTAAAGCTAAGCCAGCAAAAAGACAGGAGTTTGTTGATCGTACACCATATTTTGCACAAAGACCTGGGAGATAGTTCCTGAGGATAGAACATGAAGAAGTTTGAATTCAGATTACAGACCTTACTTGATTTACGGATTTCAAAAGAACATGCAATTAAAGCTGAATTAGCACGGTTGATTGCAAAGCAAAATGCAGAAATAGCTTTGCAGCAGGATTATAAACGAAGAGTTACAGAATACTATACCAGGCTTTCGGCTAAAATGCGTCAGGGTACATTTTCTTATTCAGAAGCGCTTATGTGTGAACGGTTTGCCTATAATGCAGAAAAAGCAATTGCTTTATCACAAAAGCGAGTTGAACAAATGCAGCCTGAAATAGAAAAGGTGCGTCAACGGTTAATTCAAGCATCAAAAGAAAGAAAAGTTGTGGAACGTTTAAAGGAAAAGAAATATGAAGAATATATGTATCAATATAACAGAGAAATGGCAAAGGAATTAGATGATCTGAATCAAAGAATGTATAATAATGTGTGAGGTATTGTTAATGGATATTAATAGCATAAAGCAGGTTCAGTATAGAATAAAAGAAATTAAAAATCGATTCCAAACTATTCAAAATACGTATGCAACAGTATCAACATCTCCCAGTATAGTTGTGACCAATAATAAAGTGGCTGAAGCTAGCAAAGAGACAGCTATAGTACAGGAAACCAGTGAACCGCAGAAGAATAATACTGCTACTATTAAAATCACAGAAGAAATACTGAAGAATGTTCTTAATTCAAAGAAGGAAAATACTAATGGAACACTTGACGTTCAACAGATTCAAAACCTGTTGCAAAAAGCTATCACTCAGTATACCAGCAATGGCAAAATATTTAATATAGAGGAATAATGGTGAAGTAAGTAAACCACAAGAGGTTACTATCATGAAACTAGTTTCAGATTCAACAAAAGTAATATATTTGGCAATAATGATTTTATTTATCATTATTGTAGGATTATTCTGGTTGGATTATATTGGCTTAATAAACATTGGCAGAATGTATCATCAATATATTGCAAAAGAAGCACCTTCTGTAGTGGATGCTGCAGATGATGAGCCGTCACTTATTGAGAGGGAAGAATTTGAAAAGGAAAAAGATAAGCTATTGCAAAGAATAGAAGATTTAGATAAGCGTGAAGCAAAGATAGTTGAAGCTGAGAAGATTATTGCAAAAGAAAAAGAAAAACTTGAACAATTGCAAAAAGGGCTTGATCAGGAAAAGAAGGCACTGGAGCTTGAAAAGAAAAAATATTCGGGATATAAAAAGAATGTTATGGATCTTGCCAAAAAAATTGAAAGCATCCCACCACAGGATGCTGTTGATATAATGGTGCAGTGGGAAGAAACCCTTATTATAGATGTGTTGCGACAGATTGACCAGAATGCTGCAAAGGAAGGCAGGATGAGTATATCAACGTATTTACTGTCATTGATGCCAAAAGAAAAAGCAAGCAGGGTTATGTATTTAATGACTCAATTGTAATAGTTATTTACAATAATCCTGTATCATTGATAAAATTATATTTTTACCCAATCCAGTTTTAGCAGATGATGGAACTACGTATTCTTTATTGATGTTAAGGCTAGAGCAAATTCTCAAGATTCCACTATTTATTTCATTTTTTGAAACTTTATCACATTTAGTGGCAAGAATCATTACATTAATATTATTGTTTAAAGCTTTTGTAATTATAGCATGTTCGCTTTCATCCGGTTCACGCCTTATATCTATAAGGAGAAACACAAGCTTAAGGTTAGGACGTGAACTAATATAGGTATGAATCATTTCTATAAATTCCAACCGCTTATCATGAGAAACTTTTGCATAACCAAATCCAGGGCAGTCGGCAAAGCTTATTTTTTCATTAATGCAAAAAAAATTAACTGTTTGCGTCACTCCGGGTTTACTCCCTGTTTTAGCAATATTTTTCCTACCCAAAATAGTATTAATAAGGGAAGACTTGCCAACGTTAGATCTACCAATGAAAGCAAATTCCGGGTAAGTATATTTTGGATATTGTGATGGAATATGGGCACTGGTAACAAAACGTATGGTATTAATTTTCATGATGTATAATCTTTTCCATCAAAATAGCATTATCAAAACGGTAATAATTCTTTCTGAATCCAACAGTGTAAAATCCTAACGTTGTATAAAATTTTATAGCACTGGTATTAGTATCAGCAACTTCAAGCACAATCTTATTTTGATTATTTGCAAGATCGATTATATGCTGAATAAGTAAAGAGCCAATTTTATTTCGTTGATACTGTGGCTTAACTGCAATACGTAATAATTGGATTTCATCAGCAACATACCATGCAAGAGCAAACCCAGCAAATTCTAAATTGATTTGGGCAACCAGCAATCGGGAAAAATGCAAAGCTAATTCACGTGAAAAGCTTTCTTTTGGCCAGGCATTTTCCCCAAAAATATACATATCCAATGATGCAATATCTTCAAGATCTCTATAGTGAGCAGATCGAATAACAATGTTACTGCTGTACATCCTTTTACTTATCTTTGAATTTTGGCTCGCGCTTTTCAAGAAATGCAGATATGCCTTCCTTTTTATCTTCAGTTTCGCATAATTGCCCAAACAGTTCGCGTTCAAATGTAAGCGCAGAATAAAACTCCATTGTTGAACCTTTAGCTATTGCCTGCATAGCAGCTTTTATTGCCAGCCTGCTTCTGGCTGCTATTGCCTTAGCTAATTCTTTTGCTTCGTCAACAACTTTGCCTTTTTCAGTAGCACGATTAACAATTCTATAAACTTCAGCCTGTTTTCCGCTTATAAAATTTCCTGATAAAATAAGTTCGTAGGCAGCACCTTTGCCAAATAGACGTGTACTGCGTTGCGTTCCACCATACCCCGGAATAATGCCTAATTTAATTTCAGGTAAACCCAATTGTGCCGATTCATCAGCTAACCGTATATGGCAGGCCAGTGCCAGTTCCAGTCCACCACCTAAGCAGTAGCCGTTAATAGCAGCAATAAACGGTTTGTCGGCATTTTCAATGATATTCAGCACATCCTGCCCGTTTTTAAGAAAGTTTGCGCCATCATCTTTAGTATTCTGTTCTTTAATTTCATTAATATCCGCACCCGCAACAAACGCTTTGCCTGCACCAGTAACAATAACAACTCTTACTGAATCATTTCCAATGAGTTGTCCAATTGCTTCCCTCATGTCGTTTAGCACAACATGATTCAAGGCATTCATTGGTGGATTATCAATAGTTAGTAGCGCAATTCCATTTTCAACAGAATAATGACATTTTTTTTGTGTAGAGTCTCCCATATCTCACCTCTTGAATTAAATTTTCTAAAATTTTCAAATATGTTGTATGTTTGTCAAGATTTAATTTTAAAAACAAAAGTTACATTAATTGTGATTCTTTATATTTAATAAGTTTATACACTGTGGTATTATATGGTGTATCAATGCTACATTGTTTAGCAATGGAAATAATAGAACCGTTTATATAATCTATTTCAGTTTTTCGTTTGGCCAGTATATCCTGCAGCATTGAGCAAAAATTATTCTGCGTATTTTTGCATACTGTCACTGTTGTTTCAATCATATAGTCACTATTTATAGAAATACCATAAGCCTGTGCTACCAGGCAAGCTTCCTGAATGATGCCTACCATTATATTCAATGTATTATTGTTTTCTATAAGCCTGCCATTGGGTGCCTCCAACAACGCTCCCAAAGGATTTATTGCTGCATTGATGATAGCTTTTTCCCATATAGCTTTTTTGGGGTCATGGGCGATAGTTACTGTCAAGTTGGCTTGTTGTAGCAATGAATGCACAGTGGAACAATGGCCATAACTATCGCC
>Ga0067045_1003439_pt1 | contig 23349 bp, 21 predicted proteins | sample TerdegcTABiofilm_FD_59184 | JGI IMG/M metagenome (GOLD analysis project Ga0067045, IMG submission 59184) | Combined Assembly of (Gp0054472, Gp0054536) Wastewater bioreactor microbial communities from Singapore -Terephthalate degrading...
CGGCAACATCAATACCACGGTGGTTGGTGACTACCATCAGCCCAAGGTTCGCTTGCCAGGTGCCGGCGGCGCACCGGAGATCGCCGGTTCGGCGAAAAGTGTGCTGATCATTCTCAAGCAGTCGGCGCGTTCGTTCGTCGACAAGCTGGACTTCATTACCTCGGTCGGTCATGGCGAAGGCGGCGACTCGCGCCAGCGTCTCGGCCTGCCAGGTGCAGGGCCGGTGGGCATCATCACCGACCTGTGCATCATGGAGCCGGAAGCCGGCACCCATGAGTTCGTGGTCACGGCGCTGCACCCGGGGGTAACCCGCGAGCAAGTGGTGGCGGCCACCGGTTGGGCCGTCCGTTTCGCCGAGCAGGTGCAGCAGACCGCCGAGCCGACAGCCGTCGAGCTGGCGGCCCTGCGCGATCTGGAAGCGCGGACCGCAGCCGCCCACGGCCAGGCACCGGGAGAAGCATGATGCGCGAGGTGTATATCTGCGATGCGATTCGCACCCCCATCGGCCGCTTTGGTGGCGGCTTGTCCAGCGTGCGCGCTGATGATCTGGCCGCGGTGCCGATCAAGGCCTTGATCGAACGTAACCCGGGCGTTGACTGGAATGCGGTGGACGAGGTGTTCCTCGGTTGCGCCAACCAGGCCGGTGAAGACAACCGGAACGTCGCGCGCATGGCTTTGCTGCTGGCCGGGTTGCCGCAGAGCATTCCCGGGGTGACCCTCAACCGCCTCTGTGCCTCGGGCATGGATGCCATTGGCACCGCCTTCCGGGCGATTGCCAGCGGCGAAATGGAGCTGGCGATTGCCGGTGGCGTCGAATCGATGTCCCGCGCACCCTTTGTCATGGGCAAGGCCGACGCGGCGTTCTCGCGGGGCATGAAACTGGAAGACACCACCATTGGCTGGCGCTTCATCAACCCCTTGATGAAAGCCCAGTACGGCGTGGATGCGATGCCACAGACCGCCGACAACGTGGCGGACGACTATGGGGTGTCACGCGCGGATCAGGATGCCTTTGCCCTGCGCAGTCAACAGCGCACTGCGGCGGCGCAGGCTGCAGGTTTCTTCGCCGAAGAAATCGTCCCGGTGCGTGTTGCCCACAAGAAAGGCGAAAGCCTGGTCGAGCAGGACGAGCATCCCCGGGCCGACACCACCCTGGAAACCCTCAGCAAGCTCAAACCGGTCAATGGCCCGGATAAAACCGTGACGGCCGGCAACGCGTCGGGCGTCAACGATGGTGCGGCGGCGCTGATCCTGGCATCTGCCGAGGCGGTGAAGAAACACGGCCTGACGGCGCGCGCCAAAGTGCTCGGCATGGCCAGTGCCGGCGTGGCCCCTCGGGTTATGGGCATCGGCCCGGTGCCGGCAGTGCGCAAGCTGATCGAGCGTCTCGGCGTGGCGATCAGTGATTTCGACGTGATCGAGCTCAATGAAGCCTTCGCCAGCCAGGGCTTGGCGGTGCTGCGTGAGCTGGGCCTGGCCGATGACGCGGCGCAGGTCAATCCCAACGGCGGCGCCATTGCCCTGGGGCACCCGTTGGGCATGAGTGGGGCGCGATTGGTGTTGACGGCCCTGCATCAACTGGAAAAAACCGGCGGCAAAAAAGCCTTGGCGACCATGTGCGTGGGCGTTGGCCAAGGCCTGGCGCTGGCGATCGAGCGGGTCTGACCGCAGCGCTTCGTTGTACCGCGGGTAAGCCCTGCTCCCCTGGGAGCCAGGCTTGCCCGCGAAGGCGTCATGACTGACGTGCAAATGCCTGTATGAGTCATTCCAGGGAACGGGGTTGTTGCAAAGTGTGTCTAGACGTTTACTGTCCCCACCGAGTGTAAAAACCATGACATCCATGACAAGCCACTACACCGCTGAAGAGCGGGGTAAAAGAATTTTTGCGATTGTCGGGGCTTCCTCCGGCAACCTGGTCGAATGGTTCGACTTCTACGTCTATGCATTCTGCGCGATCTACTTCGCGCCCGCTTTCTTCCCCTCCGACAACCCCACGGTGCAGTTGGTCAACACCGCCGGTGTGTTCGCGGCCGGGTTCCTGATGCGCCCCATCGGTGGCTGGCTGTTCGGTCGGGTGGCCGACAAGCACGGGCGCAAGAATTCCATGATGATTTCGGTGCTGATGATGTGCGCCGGCTCCTTGCTCATCGCCTGCCTGCCCACCTACAAGGACATTGGCGTCTGGGCGCCGATCCTGTTGTTGGTCGCCCGGTTGTTCCAGGGCCTGTCGGTGGGTGGCGAGTACGGCACCACCGCGACCTACATGAGTGAAGTGGCGCTCAAGGGCCAGCGCGGGTTTTTCGCCTCGTTCCAGTACGTGACCCTGATTGGCGGGCAACTGCTGGCGGTATTGCTGGTGGTGATCCTGCAGCAGTTCCTGTCTGAGGATGAATTGCGCGCCTGGGGCTGGCGGATTCCGTTTGTCGTGGGGGCGGTTGCCGCGGTGATTTCGTTGCTGCTGCGTCGCTCGCTCAAGGAAACCACCAGCAAGGAAATGCGCGAAGACAAGGACGCCGGCAGCATCCGCGCGTTGTTCCGCGATCACAAGACGGCGTTCATCACCGTGCTGGGCTACACCGCCGGTGGCTCGCTGATTTTCTACACCTTCACCACCTATATGCAGAAGTACCTGGTGAACACCGCCGGGATGCACGCCAAGACCGCCAGCTACATCATGACCGGCGCGCTGTTCCTTTATATGTGCATGCAGCCGTTTTTCGGCATGCTGGCCGACAAGATCGGTCGGCGTAATTCGATGCTCTGGTTCGGTGCCCTGGGCACGCTGTGCACGGTGCCGATCCTGCTGAGCCTGAAGTCAGTCACCAGCCCGTTCCTGGCCTTCGTGCTGATTACCCTGGCGCTGGCAATCGTGAGTTTCTACACCTCCATCAGCGGCCTGGTGAAAGCCGAAATGTTCCCGCCGCAAGTGCGCGCCCTGGGCGTGGGCCTGGCCTACGCGGTGGCCAACGCCATCTTCGGCGGTTCGGCGGAGTTCGTGGCCCTGAGCTTGAAGTCGGTGGGCATGGAAAACTCGTTCTACTGGTACGTGACGGTGATGATGGCCGTCGCGTTCCTGTTCAGTCTGCGCTTGCCCAAGCAGGCGGCGTATCTGCATCACGACCTTTGACCGGCTGGCGCGCGCCTGAATCGGGCGCGCGCTGTCCGCACACCTGGCCCTGGCGGTCTCAAGGAGAAATCTGTGGCATTTGTACAATTGGCCGACGGCGAACTGCACTACCAACTCGACGGACCCGAACACGCCCCGGTGCTGGTACTGTCCAACTCACTGGGCACTGACCTGCACATGTGGGATGGGCAGATCCCGCTGTTTGCCGAGCATTTTCGGGTATTGCGTTTCGACACCCGTGGTCATGGTCGTTCGCTGGTGACGCCCGGGCCGTACAGCATCGAGCAACTGGGCCGTGACGTGCTGGCCCTGCTGGACGCCTTGCACATCGAGCGCGCGCATTTCTGCGGCCTGTCCATGGGCGGGTTGATCGGCCAGTGGCTGGCGATCAATGCTGGCGAGCGTCTGTTGTCACTGGTGGTGTGCAACACCGCGGCGAAGATTGGCGAGCCGGCGATCTGGGACCCACGTATTGAAATGGTCCTGCGCGAGGGGGCCGCTGCAATGGTGGCCCTGGGCGATGCCTCCATTGCCCGCTGGTTCACCGCGGATTTCGCTGCGGCCAACCCGGCGGCGACCAAGCGAATCACCGATATGCTGGCCGCAACGTCGCCACAAGGTTACGCGGCCAATTGCGCGGCGGTTCGGGATGCCGATTTCCGCGAGCAACTGGCGGCGATCCAGGTGCCGACGCTGGTGATTGCCGGCACTGAAGATGCGGTTACGCCGCCGGCCGGTGGACACTTCATCGAGCAGCGGGTGGCAGGTGCGCACTATGCCGAGTTCTATGGCGCGCACCTGTCCAATGTGCAGGCTGGCGACGCGTTCAGCCACTGTGTGCTGAACTTCCTGCGGGCCCACTGAGGCGCTGGAACCTGCGGCGGGTTCAGGGTTTGTCGTGACCCCAGATCCAGTTCCACGCCCCGGGCAAGCGTGCAGGCTCATCGGCATCGTGCAGGGTGCGAGCCATGGCTGCACGCTGCAAGGCGGCCGAATCGTCGTAGAACGGCTTGGCTGCCAGGGGCACGTGGGTCTCTCGGGCGCTGTCGAGCAGGATCTGCAGGTATTCGGCCATGTGCCGGGCGGTGTAGCGATTGAGGTCGTGAAAGGTCACCACCACCGGAATCACGCCATCCACTGTCGGCAACTCACCCTTGGCAATTCGCTCGCGGGTCTCTGACAACTGCCTGAGCAGGTTGGCCCGCCGGCGTGGGCTGGCGGTGATGCCCCAGACTTTGCCGTCATTGGCGCTCAAGTCCGTCAGCAAAACATGCAGGCCATGCCGTTGATAGGCGGCGAAGGTGCGCGCGTCGTAACTCCAGAACGGCGGACGCACCAGGGTCGGTGCTGCGCCGGTGATCGCGGTGATGTCGTCGGTGCCCCAGGTGAGCGCCTGTTCGAGTGCTTGCGGATCAAGGGCGCGATGATTGCTGTGCCACGGCGTGGCGGTGTGGAAGCCCAGGATATGGCCGGCCGCGTGTTCACGCAGCATGGTTTTGCGGCCCCGTTCACTGCCACCGGCCCGTGGCGCGCGGGTCTGGACAAAGAACACCGCCTTGATGCCCGGCTGAATCGGGTTGTTGGCCAACACTTCCATGACCGCCCGGCTCGGATTGGCCCAGCCGGAGGCGCTGGGACCATCGTCGAAGGTCAGCAGAAAGCGAATGGGCGCGGAGGCCTGCAAGCGTTGCTCGGTCTGCGGCGTCAGTGCAATCGGCGGGCCGATGCAACCGCTGAGGCCAAGCGTAATTGCGAGCACAGAGGCTAAGGTGAGGATCAATTTCATGGCGTTGAGGTGACCGGCGACAAATCAGCAGAGGGGCAACCTGTTGGCGTGTTGTCATTCAACACACGCCAAGGCGATCGCTCCCGGGGAAGTCCCCATAGGAGCGTCACGACACTGAAGGGTTCAGCAGGCCGGGACAAGTGTATCGAATTAGAGCAGGTTGACCGGATAGCAGGCGATCAACCGATTTTTGTCGAACTCGTTGTCGTCGCTAATGGAGCGGTTCATCAGGATCAGACTGTCATGCTTCACCGGGCGGTGAAAGCGTGTGAGTGCGGATTAGTATTTGTTTCGACGTTTCCAGCGTTGTGCGTGGGCAGTTGTCAACTATCAGACCTGCTAGTGGTTGTGATGAGCTTTATGCATTAGATTTTTATCGTGTTGTCTAGGGGGTTAACTAACGCTTTAAGTAGCAGGAGGTTGTCATGAAGTTTTCAAGGGCGGAGAACGGAGTGCCAGTTGTTGATGGGAAAGAAGTACCGGAGGTGCCGGGGAGGTTACTTGGAACTCTTAACGTGCAAGATGAAGACACCATTGCTGTTACAGCGACGAGTTTGCAGTTTTACTGGGTGAAGGAACACCCCTATTTTTTTCTGCTCGCAAAGGACGAAAAAATCGGGATGGAGTTGATTCTCATCGGTGACAAGCTTGAGGCTGGCAAAAGGTACGAAATTGGTATGGAGGCTGATCAGGTCGAGGCACAGTTCTCATGGGCTGGCTCTACGGGACATTCTCAGTCGGACAAGATCGGGGGGCTCAATGTCCTCTTCATTACTCCGGAAGGTGATTTTGAGAGAATCGACGGGTATTTCAGTTTTGGCTATAAAGAAATCGGTGTGGGGTTTGAGCGGCAGGTAGAATTTTCGTGTCAGTCTTTCTCGTTTAAAGTTCCGGTATAAATAATCGTGTGGAAGTGTGGGTTGTGATTTGTTCGGCATGTTGAATTTGCGAGGTTGATATAAGTCAGTGTATGGGTTGGTCAAGCCTGGTGGTAATAAAGGCCCGCGTCATGGAGCACATATAGCTCAATGGCGTGGGTTTTTTCGTATTGCCAGATCAGAATGTTTTAGTCGTCAATGTTTGTTCTTCCATCAGCTCATGTTTTTCCGGTTGGGTACTTGTTGTACGGATCGCAATGTTATCGACCGACCGGCTGTGGAGGGGGCGGGGTGGAAAGCCTGATCTCGCCCGCCACGCGGGCAGCAGGCATAAAAAAATCCGCAACCCTTGAGGGGATTGCGGATTGTCGTGAGGCCCGGGGATCAGTCGATCAGCCGGGTGCGCATCGGGCTGATCAGAACATCTTCAGCTTCGGTGCGACTTCTGGCACGGGCTCATTCTTCGCGGTCTGGGCGTTCCAGCCGCCACCCAGGGCTTTGTACAGGTTCACTTCGCTGACCAGTTGCGACAGGCGATCGGTGATCAGCGATTGTTGCGCGCTGAACAACTGACGCTGGGCGTCGAGGAAGGTCAGGTTGCTGTCGACACCAATGCGGTAGCGACGCTCGGCCAGGCGGTAGTAATCCTGGTTGGCCTGGACGAAGTCACGCTGGGCCTGCAACTGCTGGTTGAAGGTCTGGCGTGCGGCGAGGCCGTCGGAGACTTCCTGGAAGGCGGTCTGGATCGATTTCTCGTACTGCGCAACCGTGATGTCTTTCTGGATTTTCGAGTAATCCAGGCTGGCACTCAGGGCGCCGGCGTTGAAGATCGGCAGGTTGATCTGGGGCTGGAACAACCAGGTCCCCGAACCGCCCTTGAACAGGCCGGACAGGTCCGGGCTGAGCGTGCCGGCGTTGGCCGTCAGACTGATGCTCGGGAAGAACGCTGCCCGTGCCGCGCCGATGTTGGCGTTGGCAGCCTTGAGGTTGTGCTCGGCGGCCAGGATGTCCGGGCGTCGTTGCAGCAGGTCCGAAGGCAGGCCGGCCGGCACTTCGCTGAGCAGATCGTCAGCCAATGGCTTGGCAGTGGTCAGGTTGGCGGGCACACCGGTACCCAGCAGCAGGGTCAGGCTGTTTTCGTCCTGGGCGACCAGGCGGGTGTACTTGGCCAGTTGCACCTTGGCGTTTTCCACCGAGGTCCGCGACTGGCTCAGGTCCAGTGCCGAGGCCACGCCGACTTCGTTGCTGCGCGCGGTGAGGCGGTAGCTTTCTTCGAAGGTGGCGAGGGTGTCCTGCGTCAGCTTCAGCAGTTCCTTGTCGGCCTGCCAGGTCAGGTAGGCGTTGGCCACGTTGGCCACCAGGCTGAGCTGGGTGCTGCGCCGCGCTTCTTCAGTGGCGAAGTAGGTCTGCAGCGCTTGCTCGTTGAGGCTGCGAATACGCCCGAACAGGTCCAGCTCATAGGCGCTGACACCCAGGGTCGCCGAGTAGGAGCTGCTGATCCCGGCTTCGCCGGTTTGCGAGGCGTCCGCCGGGAGGCGTTGGCGGCTGCCGCTGCCATTGGCCGAAACGGCGGGGAACAGGTCGGCGCGGGAAATGCGGTACTGGGCCGCATAGGCGTCGATGTTCAGCGCCGCGACGCGCAGGTCACGGTTGTTTTCCAGCGCGGTCTGGATCAGTTGCTGCAGGGCCGGGTCATGGAAAAACTGCTTCCAGCCTTGCTCGGCGGCGGCCTGGTTCGGTGCCTGGGCCGGCGAGTAAGCCGGCCCTTGCGGGTACTGCCCGGCCACAGGGGCCTCGGGCTGCTGATAATCGGGTATCAGCGAGCAGCCACCGAGCACGAACGCGGCGACGGCTAGGGAGAGTAGCGACTTGCTCATTGGCCAGCCTCTTTAGGAGTTTCTATGGCGTCATCCTGCTTGGCAGTCTTGCGCTGCCCCATGGATGACACGGTGACAAAGAACAGGGGTACCCAGAACACGGCCAGTACGGTGGCGGTGATCATACCGCCGATCACCCCGGTACCGATGGCGTGCTGGCTGCCCGACCCGGCGCCAGTGGAAATGGCCAGTGGCACCACACCCAGGACGAACGCGAGCGAGGTCATGATGATCGGTCGCAGACGCATCCGGCAGGCTTCGATGGCTGCATCGCGCAGGGTGCGTCCCTGTTCATGCAGTTCCTTGGCGAATTCGACAATCAGAATGGCGTTTTTCGCCGCCAGACCGATGGTCGTCAACAGGCCTACCTGGAAGTACACGTCGTTGGACAGGCCGCGCAGGCTGGTGGCGAGCAGGGCACCGATGATCCCCAGCGGCACCACCAACATCACCGCGATTGGGATCGACCAACTTTCGTACAACGCCGCCAGACACAGGAACACCATCAGCAGCGAGAGGGCGTACAGGGCCGGTGCCTGGGAACCCGACAGGCGTTCCTCATAGGACAGGCCCGTCCAGGAAATACCTACCCCGGCCGGCAACTTCTTGGCCAGGGCTTCGACTTCAGCCATGGCTTCACCGGTGGAGTAGCCCGGGGCCGGAGCACCGAGGATTTCCATGGCTTCCACGCCGTTGTAACGCGCCAGCTTCGGCGAGCCGTAGATCCAGGTGCCCTTGGCGAAGGCCGAGAACGGCACCATGGTCCCCTGGCTGTTGCGTACGTACCACTTCTTCAGGTCTTCAGGGGTCATCCGCGAACCCGGCACACCCTGAATGTAGACCTTCTTCACCCGACCACGGTCGATGAAGTCGTTGACGTAGCTACTGCCCAGGGCAATCGACAGGGTGCTGTTGATGTCGGTCAGCGTTACGCCCAGGGCGCTGGCTTTCTCGTCATCGATTTCCAGCTGGAACTGCGGTTCGTCGTTCAGGCCGTTAGGACGTACCTGGGACAGCACCTTGCTCTGTGCCGCCATGCCGAGGAACTGGTTGCGTGCTTGCATCAGCTTCTCGTGCCCGATACCGGCGCGGTCCTGCAGGAACACGTCGAAACCGGTGGCGTTACCCAACTCCAGTACCGCTGGCGGGGCGAAGGCGAACACCATGGCATCACGGAAGGTGAAGAAGTGCTGCTGGGCCCGTGCCGCGACCTTGAACACGCTGTTGTCGGCGTTACGCTCGTCCCACGGCTTGAGCATGATGAACGCCATGCCCGAGCTTTGGCCACGGCCGGCAAAGTTGAAGCCGTTGACCGTGAACACGGAGGCAACCGCATCACCTTCACCGCCGTCCTTGCCGGAACGCAGGAGGTACTCGCGCATTTCATCGACCACCACCTGGGTGCGCTGGGCACTGGAGCCGGCCGGGGTCTGGACCTGGGCGAACAGAACGCCCTGGTCTTCTTCCGGCAGGAACGCGGTCGGGATGCGGGTGAACAGCCAGATCATGCCGACGATGATGATCAGGTAGGCCAGCAGGTACGGCGCCTTGTGCGTGAGGATGTTGCCCACGCCACGCTCGTAGCTGCGTACGCCGCGATCGAAGTTGCGGTTGAACCAGCCAAAGAAACCACGCTTGGGTGTGCCGTGCTCGCCCTTGGGAATGGCCTTGAGCATGGTGGCGCAGAGGGCTGGGGTGAAGATCAGGGCGACCAGCACCGAGAGGGCCATGGCCGACACGATGGTGATCGAGAACTGCTTGTAGATCACCCCGGTGGAGCCGCTGAAGAACGCCATCGGCAGCAGTACCGCCGACAGTACCAGGGCAATGCCCACCAGTGCGCCCTGGATCTGGCCCATGGATTTCTTGGTGGCTTCCTTGGGCGACAGGCCTTCTTCGCTCATCACCCGTTCGACGTTTTCCACCACGACGATGGCGTCGTCCACCAGCAAGCCGATGGCCAGGACCATGCCGAACATGGTCAGGGTGTTGATGCTGAACCCGAACGCCGCGAGGATGCCGAAGGTACCCAGCAATACCACGGGCACGGTCATGGTGGTGATGACGGTGGCGCGGAAGTTTTGCAGGAACAGGAACATCACCAGGAACACCAGCACGATCGCTTCGACCAGGGTGTGTACTACGCCCTTGATCGATTCGGTCACCACCGGGGTGGTGTCGTACGGGAAGACCACTTCCATGCCTTCAGGGAAGAACGGCTTGAGGCTTTCGATGGTGGTGCGCAGGGCTTTGGCAGTATCCAGCGCGTTGGCGCCGGTGGCCAGTTTCACCGCAAGGCCGGAGGCCGGTGCGCCGTTGAACTGGGCGTTGATACTGTAGTTCTCGCCGCCCAGGGCGACATCGGCGACATCCTTGAGGCGAACCTGGGAGCCGTCCTTGTTGACCTTGAGCAGGATTTCCTTGAACTGCTCGGCAGTCTGCAGGCGGGTCTTGCCGATGATCGTGGCGTTCAGCTGGGTGCCGGGCAGGGCAGGCAAGCCGCCGAGCTGACCGGACGAGACCTGGACGTTTTGTGCCGCAACGGCGGCCTTGACGTCCACCGGTGTCAGGTTGAAGTTGTTCAACTTGGCCGGGTCCAGCCAGATACGCATGGCGTACTGGGCACCGAACACCTGGAAGTCGCCGACGCCGGCGGTCCGGGAAATCGGGTCCTGCATGTTGGACACGATGTAGTTGGACAGGTCGTCCTTGGTCATGCTGCCGTCACGCGATACCACACCGATCACCAGCAGGAAGTTCTTCACTGCCTTGGTAACGCGGATCCCCTGTTGCTGCACTTCTTGCGGCAGCAGCGGGGTAGCCAGGTTCAGTTTGTTCTGGACCTGGACCTGCGCGGTGTCGGAGTTGGTGCCTTGCTCGAAGGTCGCGGTGATGGTCATGGTGCCGTCGGAGTTACTTTCCGAGGACACATAACGCAGGTTGTCGATACCGTTGAGCTGCTGCTCGATCACCTGGACCACGGTGTCCTGCACAGTCTGTGCAGATGCACCTGGGTAGGTCACGGAGATGGCGATCGCTGGTGGTGCGATGCTCGGGTATTGGTTGATTGGCAGCTTGAGGATCGATAGAGCCCCGACCAACATGATCACCAGGGCAATTACCCAGGCGAAAATCGGACGGTCGATAAAAAATTTCGACATGGTTTACTCCCCTTTGCCGCCTGCAGCTTTGTCTGTTGCCTGTGCAGGGGCCGGGTTTTTCGCGGCTACGTTGGTCGCTTCGCTGACTTTGACTTCAACGCCGGGCTTGACGTACTGCAGGCCTTCGGTGATCAGGCGATCGCCTGCCTTGAGGCCGTCTTCGATCAGCCACTGGCTGCCCACGGTGCGGCTGGCCTTGAGCTGGCGCAGTTCGACCTTGTTGTCAGGGCCTACGACCAGTGCGGTCGGCGATCCTTTGAGGTCACGGGTCACGCCTTGTTGCGGTGCCAGGATGGCGGCAGCGTTGACCCCGGCTTGCAGCTGGGCGTGGACGAACATGCCTGGCAGCAGGGTGTGATCGGGGTTGGGGAATACGGCGCGCAAGGTTACGGAACCGGTGGCTTCATCGACCGAGACTTCGGAGAACTCCAGCTTGCCCTGGCGCTTGTACTCACTGCCGTCCTCGAGGGTCAGCTTGACCATCGCGGCGTTTTCACCGGCTTTCTGCAGGCGACCACTTTCCAGTTCACGGCGCAATTCCAGCAGTTCCACCGAGGATTGCGTTACGTCGACGTAGATCGGGTCCAGTTGCTGGATCACGGCCATGGCGTCGACCTGGCCATTGTTGACCAGGGCCCCTTCGGTGACGTTGGAGCGACCGATTCGTCCGGTCAGCGGCGCCAGTACCTTGGTGTAGCGCACGTTGATCTGGGCGGTCTGCAGCGAGGCTTCCGATTGCAGGCGGTTGGCCAGGGCAGTGTCGTACTCCTGGCGGCTGACGGCTTGTTCGGTGACCAGTTGTTTGTAGCGATCGGAAATCGACTTGGTCGATTGCAGATTGGCTTCGGCGCTTTTCAGGGTGGCCTGGTAGACCGCAGGATCGATCTGGTAGAGCTGCTGGCCTTCCTTGACTTCAGCGCCTTCTTTGAACAGGCGCTTGAGGATGATGCCGTTGACCTGTGGGCGAACTTCCGCAATGCGGTAGGCCGTGGTGCGGCCCGGCAGTTCTGAGGTCAGGGTAAAGGCTTGGGCTTGCAGGGTTACGACGCCGACCTGAGGGGCTTGTGCAGCAGGGGCCGCCTCTTCCTCTTTACATCCGCTGAGCAGCGATGCCAGGGCGACGGCAGTGACCAGAGCGGTAACAGCTGGCTTGAATTGCATGAAGATCCTCGGGTCAGGCGCGCACAATGCGCACTAGAAAAGTGGAAAGATGAAAAAGTCGCGGTAAGTGGATAAGTAGCTTGCTAAGGAATATACTTACGTTCATGGTTGTTTGTAAACACCTTTGACCGCGTACACACCCGGTTACAAGAGCTGTTTCAAGGTGTGAATTGTAGGCCGGGGACCCAGCCCGTAAGAGGTGATCCCCACAATTGTTCAGAAGATGTTCAGGCATCGCTGAAGCATTCCTGATTGAGGTTTTACTGCCATGGTTCGTCGCACAAAAGAGGAAGCGCAAGAGACCCGCAACCAGATACTGGAAGCCGCCGAGCAGGCTTTTTACGAGCGGGGCGTGGCGCGTACTACGCTGGCGGACATCGCCACCCTGGCCGGAGTGACTCGGGGTGCTATCTACTGGCATTTCAGCAACAAGGCGGACCTGGTCCAGGCCATGCTCGACAGTCTGCGCGAGCCGCTGGATGAGATGGCGCGGGCGAGCGAAAGTGCAGACGAAGAAGATCCGCTGGGCTGCATGCGCAAGCTGCTGATTCATTTGTTTCATCAAGTTGCCTTGGACCCGAAGACCCGCCGCATCAATGAGATTCTGTTTCACAAATGTGAGTTCACAGATGAAATGTGTGATCTGCGCCAACAACGTCGCACGGTCAGTCTGGATTGCAACGTGCGTATCGCGCTGGCATTGCGTAATGCAGTGAATCGTGGACAGTTGCCGGAAAACCTCGACACCGAGCGTGCGGCGGTGAGTATTCATGCCTACATCGACGGCATGCTTTATCAATGGCTGCTGGCCCCCGAAAGCTTTGAGTTGCACCTGGAAGCCGAACGCTGGGTCGACACCGGGCTGGAAATGCTGCGCTTGAGCCCCAGCCTGCGACTGCCGGACAACATGCGTAATTGAGTCTGTCAGTGTCAACACTTAAGGTGAACACGGTCCCGACTGCATTCGCCTATTGGCGATGGGGTGCTTTTATATACGGACACTCGCCTGCTTGATAGATAGCGGGCTACGTATTTTGTAGGGAAATTGTGTCGAGTGTGTGAATGAGTGTGAGCCATCCGCTGTTCAAGACCGCCGAACAACCCGTCAAGGGCATTCTCCTGATTTGCCTGGCTGTGCTGTTGTTCGCCAGCCATGACACCCTGTCCAAATACCTCTCCGGTTTTTATCCGATAGTCATGGTGGTGTGGGCGCGCTACGTGGTGCACACCCTGTTGATGCTGGTGGTGTTTGTCCCGCGCAGCGGTTTTTCCGCGGTGGTGCGCACCAAGCGTCCCGGGCTGCAATTTTTGCGGGCCATGTGCCTGATCGGCACCAGCCTGTTTTTCACGACCGGGTTGCGCTATATCCCGTTGGCCGAAGCCACCGCCGTGAACTTCCTTGCGCCGCTACTGGTGACCGCGCTGTCGGTACCGCTGCTGGGCGAGCACGTGACCCGCCGCCAGTGGCTGGCGGTGCTCGGCGGTTTTGTCGGAGTGCTGATCGTGATCCGCCCAGGCGGGGCGCTGTTTACCCCCACCATCGTATTGCCACTGTGCTCGGCGCTGTGTTTCGGCTTTTACCAGTTATTGACCCGCAAGCTCACCGGCATCGACAGCCCGACCACCAGCAACTTTCTCACCGGCATTATCAACAGCCTGATCATGAGTGCGTTGCTGCCGTTTTTCTGGAGTACCCCAACCTGGTCCCATGCGGTGTTCATGGTTGGCCTGGGCACTTGCGGCATGCTGGGGCACATGCTGCTGACCCAGGCCTTCCGACATGCGGCGCCGGCAATGCTGGCGCCGTTCAGCTATGGGCAGATCCTGTTTGCCGGGATGTACGGCTACCTGATCTTCGACCATACCCCGGACGGCTACGCCATCGTCGGGATCGCGGTCATTTGCCTGAGTGGCCTGGCGGTCGCCTTCGGCCAGCGCAAACGCTGAAGAAACCCCGGAAATAAAGAAGCCCCGGTACGAACCGGGGCTTTTTTATTCTGGCTGACGGCTTACAGCGTCGGGTAGTCGATGTAGCCGACCGGCCCCTTGGCGTAGAACAGTTCCGGACGTGCTTCATTGAGCGGTGCATCGGCTTTCAGGCGAGCAGGCAGGTCCGGGTTGGCAATGAATGGCACGCCGAATGCCACTGCATCGGCCTTGCCGCTGGCCAGCCAAGCGTTGGCGCTGTCCTTGGTGAAACGCTCGTTGACGATGTACGGGCCACCGAAAGCGGCCTTGAGCTGTGGCCCGAGGCTGTCGCCGGCTTCTTTTTCCCGCGAGCAGATGAACGCGATACCACGCTTGCCCAGTTCACGTGCCACGTAGGTGAAGGTTTCGGCCAGGTTGTCGTCGCCCATGTCATGCAGGTCGGCACGGGGTGACAGGTGCACACCCACGCGGCCGGGGCCCCAGACTTCAATCGCGGCGTCCGTCACTTCCAGCAGCAGGCGCGCGCGGTTTTCCAGCGAGCCACCGTAGTGGTCGGTGCGCTGGTTGGTGCTGCTTTGCAGGAACTGGTCGAGCAGGTAGCCGTTGGCACCGTGGATCTCCACACCATCAAAGCCTGCGGCCTTGGCGTTTTCGGCGCCCACCCGGTAAGCATCGACGACATCGGCGATCTCGGCGATTTCCAGGGCGCGCGGGGTCGGGAAGTCGGCGAGTGGGCGAACCAGGCTGACATGGCCTTTGGGCTGCAACGCACTCGGCGCGACCGGAGCTTCACCGTTGAGGTAGGAGGGGTGGGAAATCCGCCCCACGTGCCACAGTTGCAGGAAAATCTTGCCGCCAGCGCCGTGGATGGCCTTGGTCACGTTGCTCCAGCCACGCACCTGATCGTTGGACCAGATGCCCGGGGTGTCCGGGTAGCCCACACCCATGGGCGTGACCGAAGTGGCTTCGCTGAGGATCAGCCCGGCCGAGGCGCGCTGTACGTAGTACTCGGCCATCAGCGCGTTGGGCACCCGGCCTTCGTCCGCGCGGCAGCGGGTCAGGGGGGCCATGATGATGCGGTTGGCCAACTCGAGGTCGCCCAGTTTGATCGGATCGAAAATAGTCGTCATGTAATAGCGCTCGTTTGCAGATCAGTTGGTCGCAGGGGCCAGTTCGGCGTCGCCGCCCTGGCGGAAGGTAATCAGGGTCACCAGCAGGGCGAGGACCGCCAGTGCTGCGGCCGCGAGTGGCACGCTGGTCAGGCCGAAACCGTGGGCGATCACACTGCCGCCGACCCAGGCGCCGAGGGCGTTGCCGATGTTGAAAGCACCGATGTTCAGGGTCGACACCAGGTTGGGTGCGGCCTTGCCGTAGGTCACCACGTTGACTTGCAGGGCCGGCACGGCGGCAAAACAGGCCGTGGCCCAGAGGAACAGGGTGATTTCGGTGGGGATCAGCGCAATGCTGGTCCAGGTCAGCGCGGTGGAGATCACGGCCATCGAAATGAATACGCCGATCAGCGTGGCGGCCATGCCTTTGTCCGCCAGCTTGCCGCCGATGATGTTGCCAACCGTCAGGCCCAGGCCGATCAGCATCAGGGTCCAGGTCACACCCCGGGGCGAGACGCCGGTGACTTCGCCCAGCAGCGGCGCGACATACGTGAACAGAGTGAATACTGAAGCCGCGAACAGTGCGGTCATGCTCAGGGACAGCCAGATCCCGGCGCCCTTGAGGGCTCGCAGTTCGGCGCGCATGTCGAGTTTTTCTTCATCGCGCTTGGCCGGCAGGAAGCGGATCAGGCCGATCAGGGCGATCACGCCAATCACGGTCACCGCCCAGAAAGTCGAGCGCCAGCCGGCCTGCTGACCGAGCGCGGTGCCCAGCGGCACGCCGAGCACGTTGGCCAGGGTCAGGCCGGTGAACATCAAGGCCACGGCCGAAGCACGCTTGTTGGCCGGCACCAGGCCTGCCGCCACCACCGAGCCGATGCCGAAAAACGCACCGTGGCAGAGCGCGGTGACCACCCGGGCAAACATCAGCACGTTGTAGTCGGTGGCCAGGGCGCAGAGCAGGTTGCCAACGATGAAAATCCCCATCAACGCCACCAGCGCCGCCTTGCGTGGCAGTTTGGCGGTGGCCAGGGCCATGAATGGTGCACCGATGGCCACGCCCAGGGCGTAGCCGGTCACCAGCCAGCCGGCGCCGGGAATCGACACGCCGAGGTCGGCAGCCACATCGGGCAGCAGGCCCATGATGACGAACTCGGTGGTACCGATGGCGAAAGCGCTCAAGGCCAGGATGAGGAGCGAGAGGGGCATGGGTGGAATCCTTGTCGAGCCGGTTAGAGCTCTTTGCCTAAGGTGTCGAGGAACGCCTGGATGGTTTCCTCGTTACGTTTGTAGAAATGCCATTGGCCGACTTTCTGGCTGCGGATCAGGCCGGCCCGGTGCAGGGTCGCCAAGTGTGCAGAGACGGTCGATTGCGACAGGCCGCAGCGTTGATCGATTTGCCCGCAGCAAACGCCGAAGTCGGTGCTGTGTTCCTGATCGGGGAACTCGGTCGCGGGGTCTTTCAGCCAGTTGAGGATGTCTCGTCGTACGGGGTGTGCCAGGGCTTTTATTATTTCGTCGAGGTCGATGGTGGACATGGCAGTGCTCGAATTGGGTAAAACGTTATATCGCGATGAAGCGAACTTTAAATCGGTACTTCGCGATATACCAATATGATTTTGATCTGAGGTCAGCTTAAATCGGTATATCGGGTTATAACGATATGTGAGGCGCGGTGCTAAGCTACGCGCTATGAACTATCTCGCACATCTTCACCTCGGTGGCCAGCGTCCCGGCCAATTGCTCGGCAGTTTGTACGGCGATTTCGTCAAAGGCCGCCTGCAAGGGCAATTTCCTGCGGAAATCGAGGACGCCATCACCCTGCATCGACAAATCGATGTGTTTACCGACCGTCATGGCTTGGTGGACATCGCGTTGTCGCGTTTCAGCCTGACCCGGCGGCGATATGCCGGGATCGTGCTCGACGTGTTTTTCGACCATTGCCTGGCACGGGATTGGGCGCTGTATGCCGATTCGTCATTGCCGGTCTTCACCGCGGACGTGTACCGGGTGCTCGCCGCTGAACCGCAGCTACCTGAACGCCTGGCGCGGATCGCGCCCTACATGGCGGCGGATGACTGGCTGGGTTCGTATCGCGAGTTTGCGGTGCTCGACCAAGTGCTGCGGGGGATCTCGCGGCGCCTGTCACGTCCCGAAGAACTGGCCGCCGCGATGCAGGAGCTGGAGCGTCTGTATGAACCGCTGAGCGAGGACTTTCGTTTGTTCTATCCAGAACTGCAGCGGTTTGCCGCGCAGCACCTGCGTACGCCTTGAGGCTCAGGCCGCGATCAACTCACCGGCAGGCCTTGGTCGGGCCGGTTGTGCCACGTCACCGAACAAGGCGTTGTGCACCGCTTGCTGGGCGGCAAACGCCAGGGCGGCGCGTTCCTGACCGTGGCAGCTTATGGGCTTGAGCAGGTGGATGTGCACGTCGCCCTGATCATTGGCGAACAGGCGCATCAGGTGCGACAGCAGGTCGTCATCCCCGATGAAGGGAGCCAGAGGGTCGATCTGCCCGTCGCGCAGGTAACGGATCGCCACCGGTTGCAGGGCGACATCGGCGTCGATGGCGGCCGAGAGCAGGCGGCCGTGGAAGGTGCGCAGCGAGCGACCATCGGTGGTGGTGCCTTCGGGGAACATCAGCAGCGGATGTTGCTGTTGCAGGTGGCGGCCCATCTGCTTGCGAATCAACTGGCTGTCGCCCGCGCCACGGCGGATGAACAGGCTACCGGCCTTGGCCGCGAGCCAGCCGGCGACCGGCCAGGTGCGCACTTCGGCCTTGGACAGGAACGACAGTGGAGTGAGCATGCCCAGCAGGGGAATGTCGGTCCATGACACGTGGTTGCTGACCCAGAGCATCGGTTGTTGCGGCAATTGTCCGTGCACCGTCACGCGAAAGGGCAGGGCGCGGCTCAAGCGCTTCATGAAAAAACGCGACCAGCGTTGGCGCCGCACCATCGAGTTGGCCACCCCCAGACGCTCGAACAGGCCAAACACCAAGGCCATGCTCAAGCCGAGCGCCACCACCAGCAACACCCTGGCCACCCGCGCGTACACCCGCAAGCGGCTCATTACACAGCCGCCTTGAAATGCTTGGCGTAACGCGGGCAGAGTTCATCGCGCTTGAGCAGGATGAACACATCGGCGACCTGGAAATCTTCGTCCCAGCACGGCTCGCCACAGATCTTCGCGCCCAGGCGCATGTAAGCCTTGAGCAATGGCGGCATTTCGGCAATCACGTTGGACGGGATGTCGAGGCTGGGCAGCGGTTTTTTCGGTTCGGCGCGCAGGTGCTCGGTGCACAGGTAACGCTCGCGCAGGCGCTGCATGATCGCGTGGGCCTGGATCCCGCCGTCCTGCATCGGAATGCTCGCGCAGCCCATCAGGTAGCTGTAGCCACCCTGGTTCAGGACCTCGGCCAACTCCCCCCACAGCACGGCGATGGTGCCGCCGTTGCGGTATGCCGGGTCGACGCAGGTGCGGCCGATTTCCAGGATCGGTCCTTGCAGGTGCACCAGGCCGTGCAGGCTGAATTCCTCTTCACTGTAGAAACGCCCCAGGCTGCTGGCCGCGGTGTGGTCGAGCAGGCGGGTGGTTGCCACCAGGCGTCCGGTGTTCAGGTCCCGCACGCCGATGTGGCTGCAATGCGCATCGTAGTCGTCCATGTCCAGACCCAGGTCAGCGCCTTTGAGTTTGGCGTTGAATTCGCCGCTAAAGACATTGAAGCGCAGGGCCTGGGCTTGCTGCAGGGCCTCGGCACCGATCAGGCGTTCGGCTTGCAGGCGGCGTTCAGTGCCGGTGTCGCGGATGCAGGCGATCTGGGTCATGGCGAATCTCCGTACGGGCTGCTCACCCGTCGTGGGTTGCAGTCGATCGACTTTGTTGTGCAAAGTCAGGCTATGTAGCCCCGGTGTCATCGCCATGAAGCTTTGGTGATGCTTGTATGACAGCCCTTGAGGAGCCGTATATGCCTTGGCAAGCCCTGCTGAACTGCCGCACACGATTGCCCGCAAACCCCGACCTGGCCGAGGGTTACGCCCAATTGCTGGAAACCTTGGGCGCGGTAACACCGTTCGAGTTGGCCGTGCGAGGCGCGCGCTTGATGGCCACACCCGGCTGGGCATTTCTGGTGGGTTACCAGGCCGCCTTGCGCATGTTGTGGCCCAGCGCCCCCCTGAGCCTCGGGGCGTTGTGTGCGACCGAACAGCGCAGCCTGCGCCCGGCGGACATGCAAACCCGCTTGAGCGACCTGCGCCTGAGCGGGCGCAAGGACTTCGTCACCGCTGGCGACGCGGCGGACTGGTTGCTGATTGCCGCACGCAGCGAAGATCCGGGCCAGTCCCCACGCTTGAGCCTGGCGGTGGTGTATCCCGGTGAGCCGGGGGTGCGCCTGGAGAAACTGCCCGCCATCCCCTTGATGCCGGACATCAGCCACGGCCGGCTGTTTCTCGACGGCGCCTTGTGCGAACTGCTGGCCGGCGATGGCTGGGATGCCTACGTCAAACCCTTCCGCACCCTGGAAGACCTGTATGTGCTCAGCGCCCTGTGTGCCTGGTTGTATGGCGTCGGCCAGGACAGCGACTGGCCGCAAGCGCTGCAACTGAAGTTGCTGGCGCTGCTGGCCGGGTGCGCCGAGGTCAGCCGGCAACCGCCCAACAGCAGCGCCGGGCATGTCCTGCTCGGTGGTCTGTTCGCCCAGTTCGACGGTTTGCGAGGCTTGCTGGATCAAGCCTTTGCCGATGGCCCGCCACAGTGGGCGGCCTTGTGGACGCGCGATCGAGGGGTACTCGACCTGGCGGCAGGCGCACGGGCCAAACGGTTGGCCAAGGCGTTGGCGGCGCCCTTGTAGAATTGTCACCTATCTGGACTAGGCTCAGCAGGTCCTCCTGCCGAGCCCCAGCCCATGTTCAAAGGCGTTTCCCTGCTGTTGATGTTGTTGTGCAGTTGCGCGGTGGCTGCACAAAACTGGCCCGCCGAGCAGTGGGCGCCCGGTCCACCCGGCAGTGGCCCGGCGCTGGCAGCGCTGGAGGACTACGCCTTTGCCAGCCGTGACGAGGCCACCCGCAAGGGTATCCGCACCGATGCCTTGTTGGTGATCCGTGACGGGCAACTGGTCTATGAACGTTACGCCGGCGGCACGACGGCCGACACCCCGCACCTGACCTGGTCGGTCAGCAAAAGCCTGATGGCCGCCGTGCTGGGCGTGGCCTATGGCGAAGGCCGGTTCTCCTTGCAGGACAAGGTGGCGAAGTTCCTGCCTGCCATGGTGCCTCATCCCGAGATCAGTTTCGCCGATCTGCTGCACTGGGCGTCAGGGTTGGATTGGCAGGAAGACTATGAGTACGCCCCCTTGAACTCATCGGTGGTGGCCATGCTGTATACCCGTGGGCATACCGATATGGCGGGCTTCACCGCCGCCCATCCGGCATTCGGCGCACCCGGGCAACACTTTCGGTATTCCAGCGGCGACAGCAACCTGTTGTCTGCGGCGCTGAAAAACATCCTGGGTGCGCAGCGTTACGCCGACTATCCCTGGACCGCACTGTTCGAACCCCTGGGCATTCGCAGCGCCGTGTGGGAGCGCGACGCCACGGGCACCTTTGTCGCGTCCTCCTACGCCTACATGACTGCCCGCGACCTGGCGCGCATCGGTCTGCTGATGCAGCGCCAGGGTCGTTGGGGTGAGCGCCAGTTGCTGCCTGCCGATTGGGTCGCGTTCAATCTCCAGCCTTTCGCCCACTATCAGGCCAATCAGGATGCCGCCGTGCCGGGTGGTCACTGGTGGCTCAATCGCTCGGTGGATGGCGCGCCGCGGCCCTGGCCCGATGCGCCGCCAGACAGCTTCGCCGCCTTGGGCCACTGGGGGCAGGCGCTGTACGTGCTGCCTGCCGAGAAGCTGGTGATCGTGCGTTATGCCGATGACCGTGATGGCAGTTACCGTCACAACGAACTGCTCAAGCGTGTCCAGGCCGCTTTCCCACCGCAGGTGCTGCCATGACCCGTCATTTTGTGCGGCGCCGACCGCTGCTCAGCCTGTTGCTGGTGTTACTGGTCCTGTTGCTGGGGTGGGGCTGGCAGCAGCGGGTGGCCTTATCGGCGTTCCCCGACATCCTCAGCGCCTACACCGCCAAGGAGTATTGCTCCTGTCGCTACGTGGCCGGCCTGTCGGCGCCGTATTGCCAGGGGTACGTCAAGCAGTACCTGCCCATCAGCGGTTTTGTCGATGACACCGAGCACAAGCAGGTCACGGCCAGCGGCCTGGGACGCACCCATATCGCCCAGTGGTTGGGCGTACGCGAGGGTTGTCGCCTGCTTCCGTGATCTTCTAGGTTTGCAATCGGCAGCGGGCCAGTTAAGGTTCGTTCAGGTTTATCGTCCCCACGAGTCTCTATGTTCAACCGCTCCCTCTATAAAGCAGTCGCGTTCTCGCTGCTGGCCGGCTGTGCCGCGTCGGCCCAGGCCAACTGGTACCTGGACGGCGAGTCCTCACGCTTGTCGTTTATCTCCACCAAGAACACCCATACCGCCGAGGTCCAGCGCTTCCTGGTGCTGCACGGCAAGGTCGATCCCAAGGGCCTGGCGCAAGTCGAAGTCGAGCTGGACTCGGTCAACAGTGGCGTGCCACTGCGTGATGAGCGCATGCGCAAGGAATTGTTCGAGATCGAGTCGTTTCCTGAGGCGTTGATTACCACCCAGATCGACCTGCGGCCGATCAACGACCTGGCCCCCGGCGCGCAGCTGGAGTTGCGCCTGCCATTGACCGTCAGCCTGCACGGCAAGCAACACCGCTACGACGCCGAGCTGCTGGCGACCCGTCTGGATGACCGGCGATTCCAGGTGGTGACCCTGGAACCGGTGGTGATCAGCGCCGCGGATTTTGACCTGGTGCCGGGGCTGGAACGACTGCGCAAACTGGCCGACCTGTCGGCGATCAGTCTGTCGGTACCGGTGGGCGCGGTACTGATTTTCACGGCGCGCTGAGATGGCCGGCGCGGTGTTCCCATGGCGTGACGGCAACCGCTTTGAGTTGCTGGTCGACGGCCCGCAGTTCTTTCCACGCATGCTGCAGGCGATTGCCAATGCCCGGGAGCAGGTCGAACTGGAACTCTACCTGGTGGAGGCGGGTGCCTGTGCCGAGGCCATGGTGCAAGCGCTGGTGCAGGCCGCCGAGCGCGGCGTGCGGGTGCGTTGCCTGTTCGATGACTACGGCAGCCTGGCCTTTACCCTGAGCTTGCGGCGCCGCCTGAGCGAGGCGGGTGTCGAGCTGCGTTTGTACAATCGCCTGAGCTGGCGGCGCTGGGTGCGCAACCTGTACCGCGACCACCGCAAGCTGCTGCTGGTCGACCAGGCGCTGGCGGTGGTCGGCGGCACCGGGGTCACGGATGAATTCTGGACACCGGGTCACGACAGCAGCGAATGGCATGAGGTGATGGTGGAAATCAGCGGCCCGCTGGTGCGCGACTGGCAGTTGCTGTTCGATCGGCAATGGCTTGCCAACCGCCACCGCCGTGCCTGGAAGCCGTCCTCGGATTTCGGTCTGCCGCGCCTGCCCCGGGTGCCGCCGATGGGGGATGGGATGGGGCGGGTGGCCTATGCCGACGCCGGCCAGCACCGGGACATCCTGCAATCGCTGTTCCGCGCCCTCAACAGCGGCCAGCAGCGCATCTGGCTGGCGACCCCGTATTTCTTGCCGACCTGGAAAATCCGTCGCTCCCTGCGCAAGGCTGCCGCCCGGGGCATCGATGTGCGCCTGCTGCTGACCGGGCCGCGCACCGACCACCCTTCGGTGCGGTATGCCGGGCATCGTTACTACCCGCGGTTGCTCAAGGCCGGGGTGAAAATCTTCGAGTACCAGCCGTGTTTCCTGCACCTGAAAATGGTCCTGGTGGATGACTGGGTGAGCATTGGCTCGTGCAACTTCGATCACTGGAACCTGCGGTTCAATCTGGAAGCCAACCTCGAGGCCCTCGATACCAGCCTGACCCAGGCGGTGGTGGCGAGCTTCGAGCGGGACTTCGGCCTGAGCCAGCAGGTCAGTCTGGAGCAATGGCAGCGCCGGCCGTTGTGGCGGCGAATCAAACAGCGGGTGTGGGGATGGGTGGATCGGGTGGTGGTGAACCTGCTGGATCGGCGGGGCTGAAGCCCAGCCTTGCAAACACCCAAACCCGCTGAGGGTGTCTGCACTGTGGGGGCGGGCTTGCCCGCCATGGGCATAGGTATCTACACAACTGTGGTGCGACGTTGTACCACGCTGGCCGAACGCAGGCTTGAAGCCGTGGGTAACCCGGCAGGACGCCGGGTTAGCCGCCCCGCGCCATGGA
>Ga0067045_1000114_pt1 | contig 23333 bp, 25 predicted proteins | sample TerdegcTABiofilm_FD_59184 | JGI IMG/M metagenome (GOLD analysis project Ga0067045, IMG submission 59184) | Combined Assembly of (Gp0054472, Gp0054536) Wastewater bioreactor microbial communities from Singapore -Terephthalate degrading...
CCTCCGGCCTCGTTGGCGGCCTCCGCTGTGCTGGTCCTGGTTCTCCTGGTCATGATAACGGCCGGCAGGCTTGACTCTCCAGTGCGGGTGCTCCCTGCCGGTCGCACTCTCGCCCCGGAGGTCAACCGGCAGGCCTGTATTCCGCTAAAGGCCCCCGCACCTGGATGTGATGCCGAAGGCTTCCTTCTCCATTACTGCCTCTCCCCTGGGAGAGGAGGAGCCCGGCCTGAAGGGTGCGGAGAGAGGGGGATACTTGCCTATCCCCCGGCGCGACGTAAGGGCGGGGGAGTGGGACTTCCGGCGACGTCACAACGGAGCCGGACTGGCCGCAGCGGCCCGAGCGACCGAAGGGAGCGAGTCACTGAGCGTCATCATTGTCCGGTAAACAGCAAGGAGCATGGTGCGAAGCACGATGCGACGAGCGGGATGGAACAGCTGCCGGCTAGGAGTGGAACGACAAAGCCGGGAGCGTCATCAGGAATTTGACCTGGAAGAGAAGCAGGGGCACGTTGCGAGAGAAGCGAAGCGGAACGAGCATGGTGCCCCGTCACCAGAATACAATCAGCTCCCGGGGCGGCGCCCACGCGGCGGGGGGCGAAGCCCCTCCTTCAAGCGTCAGAGTAAAAAACCACGACGTGGTTCCTTTCACAAAAAAATAAAAAGGTGAAACAAAACACGGGATAAAAGAAGAATTGAAGATTAAAGGGACTTTACGGCAAGTTCAATATCCTCTTCCTTGATGGTTTTCCTTCCTGCATGCATTGCAAGCTTATTTGCTTCTTTCACAAGACCTGCAATGTAATCTTCAGTCTGTGCTACGAGCGCAACTGCGGCGTCACTTCCGACCCGCTCTGCTCCATTCTTCTTGGCAATTCTTACAACTGCTGCAATAGGTAACTCTGCCACCTTGGTCACCTCAAGGAATTTGAGATTGAGATAGTATTTAACGATTCTCGTGAAATTGGCTTGGTATAACGAAAATGTAGCGAAAAAGATTACCTTTTCAATTTCGCCCCATGCGGCCATTGATTTATCATAAATTGTTTAAACACGCATATTGATACATCATAACAGGAATCATCGAGATAACATTGGGACGTAATAATGCAGCAGAGGACTGTTTCGGATACGAGGACGCGAGCGCTGGAGCATCTCATCCTTTTACTGCTAGGNGCCCAAAACAAAAAAATATCCATGCTTCATCTGGAAAAAGAAGNATTCTTTCTCTGGAATTTTCATCCCGATATTAAAAATTTCATGAAATTTATTTCACATTATCGAGGACCCTATTCTGAAGAGATTGACCAGGTAATCCGTAATCCCTTCCACTTGATTAATTGTTGGCACTACAGTCCACCTGACCCTGCTGACAAACTGACTGGGGGATTTGTGGAATTAACCCCCNTTGGTAGAGACGAATATGAGCGATTGTATAAGGCCAGTTCGGCAAATCCACAAATGANTCCNATCCTAGCAGCGATGAAGATGGTCCGGGAACTCTACGATAAACTCNCCCCTGAAGAATTGCTACTCCTTATTTATGATACGTATCCGGAATACAGGGAGAAATCTAATGTATATTATGGCATTCAAAAGTCGAAAAAGAGATTAGCGGAGAATCTCGTTAGGAAAGGCTACATCGACAACGAACGATACGAAAACCTCATCGCGAGCAGCTGAAATGAGAGATTCTGTTGCTGCAGATTCAACATTTTATAGTTGCTGCACTTGCGATATTAAACGGAAGGATATTCTTACAAATTTTTTACGGGCATACTCATTTTACGTTGGGAATAGAATTCTAAGTGAACTCCCCAATTCTCTTGTGAGTGATAATAACTTCATTCAAAGTATCAATGTCGCTAATTTTGATTATTACGAACTTATAAAACCATTTTTTGGCAGGAACCCGGATCATATCAACGATGGTGAATACGAGGCAATTGGAATCGGCTATATGCTTGATATGGAGGACAAGCTTCGGTTTTTAATAATTGATGATCGTCGGCCTTATAAATTCGTAAAGAGACATTTCAGTCACCTCGCATCAAGAATGAATGGGACTATCGGATTTGTCCAAAATGCGTGTTGTGAAGACAGAAGGATTACTCCAAACGAAGCTCTCGATTTTTTACTTGAGATAAAAAATGCTTTGAACAGAAGTGAAAAAACACGCCCATGTAGCATCAATCCTGATGTTTGCAGGACAATCCTTATGCCAGCGATTGAATATATAAGGAATTATAATGTCAGCGCGTGATTTTGATCCTCACCTCTCTGTTGAGCGGATCACCCACGCTAAGGATGGCGATTATTGTATCAAACAGATTGAGATTGAATATATCCGGCGAAAAATCGAAACCCCCTACAAGGTGCTTGTTGGGAGCGGCATCAATGATCAGGATGCCAATTCAATTTTAAAGGCTTCACTCCGACCCATCCTTGAATATCAAAAATTTGTTTCTGATATCCGTAGCTGGATATCGTTATATCGTCTGTTAACCGAAGCTGGGCCAGAAAGAGTTCATGGACTCGACTCCTTTTTTTCCATTAAAAAAAAGATGTGGAATTCTGCGTTGACAACGGTGTCTCTCGTCTTTCCGAGAAACCCGTTTAATGAATTCTCAACTGTAATCAAAGGAGAGAAGAAGATATTTCCTGGGTTTGATGAGAACAGTTATATCTGTCTTCTTGATTATATCCATTCGGCCTCGAAGGCATTCGTGTTATGTCCCGATATACGGTTGGAAAAAAGGGAAGATATCAATGTGACACAATATCTTTCCTTCATCGATCAGAGCATCCAAATATTAATGGACCGGAACAATCGTCCAATTTTTGCCCCTGTGCATATTGAATTGTCAAAAAACAATCTTGAAACGATTCTTTCGCACTATAAACATCAGCATTATGCTAATATCTGGGTTAATTTTGATGCCAAATCGTGCCATAGTACCTATTCTTCGCGGCTGAAAACCATTGTGCATCTTATTGACAAGATATTGGGGGATTTGAATGTAACATTATATTTCTCTCATATTAAGAAAGAGATTCTGCCAAATATCCAACAAGAAAAAGCGGCTGCCTCCGACATTCTCACTCAATTCTACGGAGCAGATTTTATCGGGACTGATCGGGAACCCTGGAGAAGACCGAATATTGACTGGAACAATGACGATTCTTTGAGGGAACTGGCAAGCACTCACAATTTTAAGTCCAAGGAAGAGTACCTTGAAGCACATGATCCTTCATAAACACCGGATTTTCGATCCAGATTCATATTATTATATGAACCTTGATCATTACCCCCAGAAACTGCCTATTCCATCCGACATTCTGTTGAAAAATAATGCAATTTACCAATTTCTTAATAGTGCCCTCATGCAGAATGAAGTAGAACGAACGAAACAGACTATCGGGGAGACGGAATCGGTGAAAAAATATCTTGAAGAAAAAGCGGCGATACGCGAAAATCCTGAAATATTAAATAACATCATTATCCCATCAAAACAGCCGAACCTAGTGGACTTTTTAGGTAATTTGTAAATTGATCGAATAACAAATTCAAAATTGTTCGAGTAAAATCACATGACCTGAAGGAAAATACTGACCTCTTTATGGCTCAGCCTGCCCCCTCCTGCCAGGAACAGGCTGCCCGATTTCCAAGGTCGTGAGGCGAACGGACACCGTTTTCTTATGGCTGCGATACAGGTGATAGAGATCCCGGATGAAGAANAGGGGTGGNGCAGGAGTGCACCACCAGCCTTCCCTCTGTGATGCCTCTTGGGAGAGGCAAGAGAAGATAGGAGAGGGAAGATAAAGGAGCCACCGGAGCGGTCAGAACCTTACGCCGGCTTTTCAATTCCCGATCCTTTCATCAGGCCATACTCAATCTCGTAGAACCCTCCGCCCCGGTCCTGGTAGGTGAGGTAGTAATGCGTAAGCCGCTTCTCCTCGGCCTCCTCAATCTGCCGGAGCAGGGTGGCCTGGTTCGTCGAGTCATGCCCGACCAGCACCCACCGGCGGGTTTCGTCGCTCATCTTCCAGGAGCGTGCCGGGACCGCCTCGGGCGGGGTGGTGACGGTTTCATCCTTCGGGTCGAAGAAGGCCACCACCTGCCGGGTCTCGTTCTTCGCCTCGATCTTCTGATTTCTCTGCCAGTACGCGATGAGCGCCGCCACCAGGGCGACGAACATCTCAATGATCTGCACGAGTTGCTGATCCATGTCGGTCTCCTTTCATGATGCGGTCGTGCTCTTCGCGGAGCCTGTCCAGGTCCTCGCACATCACGTCATACTTCCCGATCTTCTGGTAGATGACGAACAGTGCCGGGTAAATAGGCAGCACGGCGGCAAGCACGATCACGATACCATCTGCATCCATCGGACTCCCTCCCTCGCGGACAACGGGAGCCCTGGCAAAAGGGAATGGTGCCGGAAAGGGGAGGAGGGGACTCCCCATCCCGTTGTCAGAGAACAGCTCAGGCCAGAGCGGGCACCGTGTCGGCCCAGGCTTCGATGACCGCGAGAATGGCGTCGTCGCTGTAGGAAGAGACGCGGATCTGGTCCCGAGTGAAAGTCACGTAGTAGGTCTCCCCGGAGGGGTCGTGACACCGCAGAGCGACAGAGTAGCTCTCCCGCTCCTGGTCGTTCACCGGGTCGCCACCCATTGCAGCGGTCATCTCGGCATCGGCCAGGATCTCGCTCTTCATGGTTGCGAAGGCTGCGGTAGACGGTGCACGAACGGTCACGTATCCAACCGTCTTGGCGTCATCATCCTCGTAGATGACACGGGCGTTGTAATACTCCCGGGTCTTGGTGACCGGGTCCATGGTCACACCGCCCACCTCGTACGAAGTGCACCCGAAGGGGTTGGTGCTGATGACGGAGGCCACCACCGTGTTCAGCGCAGCGGCATCTGCAAACGGGGTGGTGAGTTCGCGAACGGCACTCTTGGTGACGCTCTGTTCAACAAAATCTGCCATGATTGATGCTCCTGCCCTTGATTGAGGGCTGTGAGCAGGTGGGGTGGAGGATGGTGATAAAGTTTGAGTGGGGTGGGGGAATGGGGGCTGATTATTAATTGAATTGTTATTTAAAACGAATTGAAGCATTTTAAAACTACAGAAAATTAGGAATCCTTGTTATTGTGGATGGCGCTCTGAAAGATGAGAATCAGCATACTGACACAAATTATGCGTTGTTTCAATCCTTGTTTTTCTGGATGACGCTCTGAAAGTCGGTGCAGATGATACAACCGCGTGGGACTACTGGATGTTTCAATCCTTGTTTTTCTGGATGGCGCTCTGAAAGCTATCTCGCAGAGACGTTTGATTCTTATGCGGATTTGTTTCAATCCTTGTTTTTCTGGATGGCGCTCTGAAAGACCTGGGCGAAAACCGGCGGGTTCTTGGTGGATATGTTTCAATCCTTGTTTTTCTGGATGGCGCTCTGAAAGACCTGGGCGAAAACCGGCGGGTTCTTGGTGGATATGTTTCAATCCTTGTTTTTCTGGATGGCGCTCTGAAAGCTTGTTTCGGTATAATAGTGAGTTATACCTTTAGATCTGTTTCAATCCTTGTTTTTCTGGATGGCGCTCTGAAAGTCGAAGTCTGGTTATCCGGCGAAGTGTGTGAGGAAGTTTCAATCCTTGTTTTTCTGGATGGCGCTCTGAAAGACTATTCGCTGCGGGTTGTAACGGTTCTCCCCGCGGTTTCAATCCTTGTTTTTCTGGATGGCGCTCTGAAAGACGGAGGTAGGAAATGCCTAAGCTCTGCCCATTTGAGTTTCAATCCTTGTTTTTCTGGATGGCGCTCTGAAAGGATGGTAATTCTTGATACTGGAGATACTCACTCAAGTTTCAATCCTTGTTTTTCTGGATGGCGCTCTGAAAGCTTCATCTCCTCCCGGGGCGGCCTCATGCCCTATAGTTTCAATCCTTGTTTTTCTGGATGGCGCTCTGAAAGAAGATAACAATCGCAAATCCTTATCTTTCTTGAGAAGTTTCAATCCTTGTTTTTCTGGATGGCGCTCTGAAAGCAGAATATGTAGAGAACCATGACCATAATTCAGGAATGTTTCAATCCTTGTTTTTCTGGATGGCGCTCTGAAAGATAATCCCGCCATTCGGGCGCGTCGTCCATCTTCCTGGTTTCAATCCTTGTTTTTCTGGATGGCGCTCTGAAAGCAGGTATCTCAGCAGCATTTAATCTTTATATTAGTGGTTTCAATCCTTGTTTTTCTGGATGGCGCTCTGAAAGCCCTTTGACAAACAAGAGTGCATAAAGCGCCAGTGGTTTCAATCCTTGTTTTTCTGGATGGCGCTCTGAAAGCCTCTATACTGTAACATTTCCATAGGTGTAACTGGTTTCAATCCTTGTTTTTCTGGATGGCGCTCTGAAAGTCCCCCGTCCGCTTTTCGGTGTGGAGGGTCTTTGAGGGTTTCAATCCTTGTTTTTCTGGATGGCGCTCTGAAAGTAAATCACTATTTAAGGGCTTTTGTATACTTATTAGGTTTCAATCCTTGTTTTTCTGGATGGCGCTCTGAAAGGGGACGTGGGGACATGCTTATGCAAATTGAACGAGTTTCAATCCTTGTTTTTCTGGATGGCGCTCTGAAAGCCGGAAAGAGTCAAAAGCTGACCGTTCTGCACATTCTGTTTCAATCCTTGTTTTTCTGGATGGCGCTCTGAAAGACTGCAATATATTCAAACTCATACCCATTTCTCCTGTTTCAATCCTTGTTTTTCTGGATGGCGCTCTGAAAGGCCGCCCGGGAGATGTGAACTATGCTCCTACCCTAGTTTCAATCCTTGTTTTTCTGGATGGCGCTCTGAAAGCTATGTAGTTCCGAAGGGCTCCTGGCTGGCATACCAGTTTCAATCCTTGTTTTTCTGGATGGCGCTCTGAAAGTTCTCGAATTGCTCCAGGAGGAAGCCAACCCCTACGTTTCAATCCTTGTTTTTCTGGATGGCGCTCTGAAAGAAAACCTCTTTACTGTAAGGAATATCCTCAACCTGGGTTTCAATCCTTGTTTTTCTGGATGGCGCTCTGAAAGTTTGTAATATCTCATGTTCCTAAATCTATAATTCAGTTTCAATCCTTGTTTTTCTGGATGGCGCTCTGAAAGATTCTATGAGGCAAATCCATGATTACAAATGAATGGTTTCAATCCTTGTTTTTCTGGATGGCGCTCTGAAAGATTACTCACTGCACTTGCACCAGAATTGCCGTAATAGTTTCAATCCTTGTTTTTCTGGATGGCGCTCTGAAAGGTGGGGGCAGGTCATGAGTATCAAGGAAAGCAAGCTGTTTCAATCCTTGTTTTTCTGGATGGCGCTCTGAAAGACTACGAAGTCCACATTGTCTTCTGCNACTATCGAGTTTCAATCCTTGTTTTTCTGGATGGCGCTCTGAAAGCAAATAGANCACATGCCCCGGGGCCCTGTATCGGGGTTTCAATCCTTGTTTTTCTGGATGGCGCTCTGAAAGTTTTCAGGCACCCCCGAGAATTAAATAATTAATTATGTTTCAATCCTTGTTTTTCTGGATGGCGCTCTGAAAGGTTCCTTTAATTCCGGGTGAAGCCGAAGGAAACAGGTTTCAATCCTTGTTTTTCTGGATGGCGCTCTGAAAGTCATGGAGAGCGTCTAATTCCTTGGGAGTCAATTGTTTCAATCCTTGTTTTTCTGGATGGCGCTCTGAAAGTATATATTCGCCGTCTATGCCCCATCAAATCTCGTGTTTCAATCCTTGTTTTTCTGGATGGCGCTCTGAAAGACCGCATTTTTTCGCCGTTTTTGACGTAAAAATGGCTAATAAGAAATGAATTTGCAATGGTATAATGCTTGTTGAAAAATTATGGAATTCAATATAAAGGCCAGAATATCAGACACAGATCGTCCTGTAACAGCAGTCAATGCATTTACTCTCTGACTTTCCTTTGGAGGGATAATATCCTTTGTCGATAATCTCAAGAATACCATTCACGACTGCTATAGCCCGGCTGAAATCATTATCCGTAAACCGTACCTCTTCTACACGACTATTGCTTCGTGTGAAGCATATGTATCCCCGGTTAACCTCCTTATGGTAATTCTCACGTATCATAATTGCGTGGAGCGCCAGCTGATTTTTATAGGTTTGAAAAATTTTCTCTTTGAATTCGGCAAATTTATATTCAAAAGGAGCAGCAGTGCCGTCTTCGAGAAACAATACCTCGTCTACAATTCCCTTGATGTGATAGTCTCGAGAAGTGAGGAATACATTAAGCTCCTTCGCAATGACATGCAACTTTTTCCTCAAGTAGTCTGGATTTGTCTTCATCTTCTCATCGTGGACTTCTCTCCCCCGCAATACCTTGAACCGTTGTTCTTCATGCTGCGGAATGCAGAGACAATGCATGTAAAAAATGAATTTTGGGCAGAATGAATATTCTAAAACATCCGATATCGTAATGAGCGTTTCAGAGTCCTCCATAATTATCAGAAAAATTTTGTCAATATCTCATCGCTGACGAGTTTCTTGTCAAACGCCTGGCCAAGTAATTTCACTTTTTTGAATGATTCGTTATCCATGGGGAATACATATACCGAATCGATATCTGGATCGATTACATATTCGCATTCAAGTGCAAGGGAATCACGTTCGTTGACAGTAAGGTCTCCCAGGAAGACACTCTTCTGGACCCGGTAAAGACCTTTATTAAGGCATATACGGGCGATCTTGCTCCGTGTCTTATTCTCCGCAATATCATACACCACCCATACCATGGTCATTCAGCACTCTCCGGTTTGATGAGTTGGTTTGCAATCCGGTGACATTCCATGGGAATAGTGTTCCTGATTTTTACGTTTCGGCCATGATAAAGAATATCTCTGTCGAACATATCGTTAAACGCGCCGATAAGCACCTTCTTCCCTTCCTGGTTCAGGTAAAGGCCCCCGGGAATTATATCGAATAGTTCTGGAGAGACCTGTTTTCTTGAGAAAAGGCCGATGACAGCCCTATCCACATGGGTTCGGAATAATTCGATGAGATCAAACACGAATGACTTTTTATTGTAATTGTCTGTGTGGAGGAATCCAATATACGGGTCAAGGCCTGCGATGATGCATGCCCGTTCAACCTGGGAATAAAGGATTCCATACCCATAATTCAGAAGACAGTTGAACGCATCGCGTGCGGGGTCTCTGCTTCGGCCTTTAAATTTCCATTGATCTGGCATAATCTCGCTGAGTGCAGAGAAATAGATCTGGGATGCCATCGCTTCATATCCCATGATAGTTCCCCTCTTCAAATCCAGCGACCCGGTCAACTCTGAAAGAGACTGGTGAATATCCAGCATTTTCTGAATTGAAATGTCAAGTGAGTTTCTTGAATCTGGGCGGTTCTTCTTCAGTTCTCTTAAAAATTCAATTTGATTCTCAATCTTCTTGGCTATCCAGTTCCGGGCAAAACGAAACCCAACGGAGTTTTTTTCGCCTTCGAGTTGTTTACGCCTGATACGAGTCGTGCTTCCTAATTTCGAATGCCATACTCTGCCAAAGGGATTTCCGAACTGGTTGAGGAAGATGATGTCAATATTCTTCGAAACGGCAAACTCAATTGCATCCGTGGTAATAGTAGCTGATGTGGTGATGAGAATGCTGTCAACCTTGTCCGCAGCGACCTCGAATACCTTCTCATCATTCTTGACCAAGAAGCATTGGGCATTCTTTTTGAGATATGATCCCCGGGTATTGATGACAAGCTGCATAGACTCAACAAGGTTCTTTTATTTTGTGCATTGTTTCAGGGCCCCAAACCCCCGCGAAACCGATTTGCCAATCCCAAGATAGTCCGGGACCTGGAAATTGCAGTAACATTTTCCGGTGAATGCCATGACATTCACATCCTTTAATCGCTGTTTAAATGGCCTGACCTCGACTTCTGTCCGAATTTGTCCGGGAACCTGGTACCCGAGTGATTTTGCCATGGAAAGAATGTTTCCGGTAAGCGTTCGCCTGAGCAGGTCGCGCCGCTCTTCGGCATTCCTGGTCTGATAGAATGCATGGTAATTCTCCTGGTTTAATGCAATCCAGGGCGTGACAAATTCATAGGTGCGAAAAGTGGTATCAAGGCCAAATGGAACCCGTCTCACATCGACACCCTCTCGGACAATACGGTAATCATCTTCACCGAGACGAATCGAGGGGGAGAGATGATATATCTCCTTCAGCAGATCAGATCCTTCGTTGATGCCGATGACCGTCGGAGTCCCATTGATGATCTTATACTGGACAAGGGGATATCGATAGACAAACTTGTCAGCGTGGTGATGATGAAGAAGGATGTATTCGTTGAATTTCGTTGCAAAGAAGCCGCGAAGCTGAAAAGCGCTCCCCTTGATGGGCCGATCTGACACGAGGGTGAGAGTGAAAATCTCCAGGTCGATCATATTAACATGTATGCAAGTTCTGGGGTATCCATAAATTGTGCTCCAATATCAGGATCATACTTCATCTCACAATAGATCACTTCATCCTCAACCATCCGATGTTTCTTGACATACCATGCGGGCATCTTCACCTCGTACCACCTTCGTTCCCGTGGTGTGCAGGCTCTCACCTCGTCACGGAACATATGAGGGATTACAGAAACATGCGGGTAATCGATCTTTCTGGTCACTTCGAAATGCGGGTCACGTTGTGGATTGTCAAAGATCGCCATACGCTGACTTTGGGACTGGGAATACTGGCCAATAGCCTCCTGAAATCTGTCATCATGCGCAATATTCCTGCCTGCATAGACAGACTCGACAAGAGAGATCAAATCTGCTTCAGTCGGACGAGAAGGGCCGTCGCGAAACGCCCCAAACGACTTTGCCAGCAAGCCGGTCTGGTCGGGATCGTATATCTTCTCCGAAACTCGTGAAGGCTGGTAGAGTGATATACAGGTGTTCTCTTTTTCGCGTCTTCGGTTCACCCTACCGGCCCGCTGGACAATCGCATCGGGGGGTGCACACTCGGTAAACATAAGGTCAAAGTCGATATCAAGAGACACTTCCACGACCTGAGTGGCGACAAGAAGCCGTGTGGCTGCAGATTCAATCGCTTTCTCCTTTCTGGCACGGTCACGAAGTGTAAACTTTGAGTGATAACAGACTGGATCGAGATCACAGTCCCTGAATGTCTTGTAAAGGTCCTGACATGCTCTTACACTATTGGCTACTACCAGGGTCTTTGCACCTTTATCCACCGCATCAATCACATCGTCGACCGCTTTTTCAATAGGAATATCCACGGTGAGAAACGAGTTCCTGGCCGAACCAAGAAGCGTGTCATCTCGGATGACGGATGCATCCGGCAGAACTGCAACGAAAAGGTCAAGAATATATCTCGGCAACGTCGCGCTCATGAGCATAAACCTGGCACCGTATTTCGAGAAATGCCTGATTGCCTCAATGAGAAGCCCGAGAGTCCAGGGGTCGTATGCATGGATCTCATCAATAATAATGGCGCTATTCATCACGTTTGACTCGACCACCGGCCATTTTCCCGTGTTAAATCCTGCAAACAATAATTGGTCAACGGTTGCAACCGTGGCCGGGGTTATGAATGTCTTGTCAAAGAGTGCGTTCCTTACGACAGCACGGTCTTCTTCTTCATCAGCAAAGAGGAGTGATGCAGTGGAATGGGTTAAGCCAACATTTCCCACCCCGAAAAATTCCCGGAGTCGGTGAAATATGCTGTTTGCGGTCACCATCGTGGGCAGCAGATAGATCAGCTTGCCGCCACCCATGTCCTCAAGATTGCGGAGTGCCCAGAGCAGGCTCGCTTCAGTCTTCCCACTCCCCGTAGGGGCAATGGCAATGCAATGTCCACGCACAGAGGCACAAGCATCCTGGAACGGTCGAAGCCCCGAAAATGGAATGCGTTTAACCGCGCACCGCGTTTCTATCCTTCCCGTAAGATCAGACACCCGGTCATGAAGCGCGTAATTGATGGAGACTCCTGCCGACCCATGCCAATCGGAGTAATGGAGGATCCCTTTGAGAAGCGAATACGTGGACCGCAAAATATCAGGGTCGGAAAATTTTTCATAGAACTTAGATAGAGCACCTCCAGGACCGATGAGATCCACCATGGGTATTTTGAAATCACATTTCGGACATTGAAAATCCGGGAGAGAATAACCCTCTTCTTTAAAAATCTCGGAAGCAAGCCCGATTGCATGCGACATCCCCTCATCGCAGATGGTTGGTGTAACCCCAGGAGTGAGTTCGCGGCTGAACGCAGCCATATCGGGGTTAATCGCTTTATGATGTCCCAGGATTGTAAATGCCTCAATCGGGAATGGGACTGGCAACAGGCTGCCCTCCTGCTTCTGGAGTTTAATACCTGCATCCAGAGCACATGCATAGGAAACAATCTCGTGGCGGTAATTATCCTCCGGATTGGGGCGTCGACCCTGCTTCACAATCTGCATCATATGCTGAAATTCCAGGGTGTTTTTTCCCAAATCATGGAGGATAACCGTGAGAAGAGAACTCTGGAGAAACCGGTCGGGATCAAACCCACAAATCCTGCCAGTGCGCTGAATCAGCCCTTTCTTTCCTGTGACAGTCTCCTTCCATGCCCGGTATGCCGCAGTGAGATGTTCGTCGTAAGTCTGATCTGGTTTCGCCCAATACTTCCGAATCATAGCATAACGATGTGTTTTCTGCCAATGACATAGCCAGGAAGAGGTGCCGCGAGGGTAACAGGAGACCCCACAAAGGTGAATGGCATCCGCTCGATAACCGTCCGCCGGTCTCCATTAAAGGCAAACTGCGTGGGGAGCAGAAATACCTGGGGGGTGTCCACAGTCTGGGTGACCGGAAGCGTGCGGAAATCAATTGCCGGTTGACACTCGGCAGAAACATCCCCTGGAAGGATGGTGTGGTCGAACTGCGTAATAGGCTCCTCATTTACCTCCTGAATTGGAGAGATTGCGGCGATTTTCAGAAGATCATCACTGTTCCCCGCCGTCAGTGCATACACTGGTCTTGCCATCGCATCACGAATATCGGCCAACGATTCCTTTGATGCAGCACCAAAGAAGAAGGTGAAATCGCAGTCAGTGAGGTACTCCCTGATGAGAATGCTGTAATGTCTCCGATTTTTGATATCGATGGGCGTGTAACTCTTTTCCTTTCCGGTCACCTTCCGATAATTCCAGAGATCTCTCATCAGGCCCTTGTGTGAACCATACACCCCAATCTGGATACCATGTGTGCGGGAATATGCATGGGCATCCTGAAGAACAAGCCCCAGCGCAGCACCCATCATACCGATAACTGTTGTCTTTGGTGGGAGGGGTAACGTCTGGTGATATGTATGCGTTTCCGGAACCCGGAATGAAGCCGTGGTTGCCTTTCCAGATACGAAGAAGGCGTACATTGCCCCCTCCTTACCGGTAGTATTGGTCCACCCACTTCACCATCGTATTAAAGGCGTCGCCTATCGTTACGGATCCCTCGATCTCCCCGTTAAAGGCCCCGGTCCTCACTCCGATTACTGATGCCGCAATCTCGTCCTGGTAGTCTTTGATAGTCTCCTGGACCATGCGGGCAGTTACCGCACCATTGTCGTCGACCTTGACACTTTCAAGAAAGATCGGAGTTTTCGCTCGCATCATTGCTGCCGCGATAAACTTGGGGGAAACATCGGCAAGATAACGGCTCTGCCTCCCCGGTACCCAGAGGTTCTTTACTGCGGTGAGAAGGCCGGTAACTCTTTTCGCTTTCTCAGTCGAGGGGAGATCCTTATCGAAGCCATCGCCAGAGCCAACACGATCGAGCTCGATGAGAATCGATCCTCTATAGAGCCCGGAATGGACCTCTGTCTCAAAAATATTCGGGTCTCCACCGGCCTTGACGCCCATGTAGTTCGTTCCGAAGTCAAGGTCCCCCTGGTAGGGAGTCAGTGCAATCAGCGGGGAAACCCGCACGACCGAAGTCCTCTTGGTCGCTTTCCCCTTTTTCCCTTCGCCCGCAGACTCAGTCCCCATGTAGCCAAACAGGTCATCATCGATGTACTTGTCCGGCTCCTGTTGTGTGGTCGCAGCGCCTTTCTTGATTGTTGCCGCAGCCCCTTCGGAGAGTGGCCATCCGAGGACTTCAAGCTGGTTCCTTAATGCTCGCCGGACTGCCTGGGAAGAGACATAGGGGTATTGATCAACCCCCATCGCAATCTTCTTGATACTCGATATGTTGTCAGCTTCTTTGTCGCCACCATTCAGCGACGCAAATGATACCGGGGTAAGATAGGTGATAGTCAATGCTTTTACCTGCTTCATGATTCTTCCTCACATTAACTCGAATTTTGTTTTCCTTCATCGCGCCTGTTCATTGCATTGTAGGTGTTCAATGCTGCAATCATGCAGAAATGTTTGAATTCGGTGAAATACTGTTCAAACGCCTCACCTTTAAGGTAAAGATCTGCAGTGACTGCCGCATCGTACTTCATCTGGATCCGGTTCACCTCGTTGAGAAAATCTCCAGGTCTCCTTGCCTTCCGGAGCCTGAAGAGATCTCCCTTCCCTTTCTTCCCCTCTGCACCAAGTTTCATGCCTATGGTCTTCCCCAGGCTTACTGCAGTATCAATCAATTCCTGTTTCATGCTATCTTTCTCCTCGTTGAGAACTTTTTCATATTCAACCACAAATTCAAGCACCGGTTTGATGTACACGCTTTTCGACGTGTTCACGTGAAACAAATGCTGCTCGACCAGGTCTACTACTCCCTGCTGCTTGAGGACCCTCTCGCAAATGCGGTTGCGCATCAACGTTTTATTCTCATCCTTCTTTTGGTCAAAGTCAATGAGAATCTGCATCACCTTTTGAAGGGATATTCTCCTCGTTTCAAGCTTCTCAAAGAGGCGGAACATGTAGACAGATTCCCTGAAAGGCCAGATCATTTTACCCATATAAGTATCGCCGAGAGTCTCGGTGTGAAGGACAACGAATTCGAGCGGTGCATGTGAAAGGGTCAATTCATACATCTTTTCGAAGTTAAATGTCGAGCCATTTTCCTCGGGGTTATCAGGATTCCCAGTGCTGAGTATTCTGCGATATACAGAGTAAAGGAATGAAAAGAATTGCTCATAGGGTTTTCTGAAATATCCCCCCAAATCCGGGTTGAAATTCCGAAGGAAATAGGGATCACGGATTTTCATTGATTCAAATGAGCGAAATACATCGTGCATCTTCGTAAAATTCACGGAATAGGGGAAATACATGTGAATTGCATTTCCATCGGCAACATAGAATCCCGTCACGGGAACAAATTTTGCAATGTAATCGCATTTCCAGCACACTTTTGCAGGATCTGTACATTCCGAATTAAACGTAAGCGCTCCTGATGACCCGGATATCATCGGGAATACCGTTCCCCCAATTTCACTCAGAGCGTGCGATGAATTGCCGCAAAGGAAACAATGTCCCTTCTTCTTCCCCTCTTTCGGAGAGATGTTTACTTTCGGTTGGTATGCGTTCGGCCCGTCCAGGAGAAGACTAGTTCCGCCGATCTTGAGATTATTGGAAGCGAGAAAACCATCTAAGCGATCCTGCAGGTGTGTATATTCAGGNGGTAATAGACCCTTTTTTACACCAGAATACTTCACTTCTCCAATCGTCGGGCGCGGAGCNTTGCTGAATATAAGCCCGGCGATTCCCATCGATTTCACCTTGGGGAATCTGATAAATGTGTCTTTTTTAGAGTCGTAGAAAAATCCTGCTTTCTCTTGCTCTTGTTTTTCGCTGGATGTATTGTAATATCTCTCAAGAAGGACCGTATAAATCGCTTGAAGATATGATTGAATATCCTCCTCTGTTCCTTTGACAGTTACACCTTTATCATCAATTGCGACACTGACGTTGGCTTTATCTGGGAGTTCCTGAGAAGCAAGCTCATAGAAGCCTAGGAGCCCTTCATCAATCCAGAAATGCCCAGTTTTTGGAAAACAAATTTCAATGAGTGTAGCGGACATTTCCAATCATTCATTTAAAATTTTTATTCATGGGTTATTATTGAAATCTTAAGAGTGTTTCGGTTTGTAGTGTTAAAAAATGAGATAAACTGCAAATCAAAAATTCCTTATGACACGAACAATAAAACCGCAATGAGAAAGCAATGGCCNACAATATTAAAATCTGGAGTATTGTAAAAGGAGAGACGCTNAGTGAAATACGACGTGAAAGACTTGATTTCGAACAAAGATTAGAGGACTGGATAGAACAGGATATTTCAATCCTATCAGAAGAATACCTGGTAATCGGGCGTCAGGTTCCCACGATTCATAACACCTTTATTGATATTCTAGCTCTTGATAGAGAAGGCGACCTCGTGATTATTGAGCTGAAACGAGATAAAACACCAAGGGATACTGTTGCCCAAGTGCTTGATTATGCCAGTTGGGTGAAGGATCTTTCCCGTGAGGAGATTATATCGATTGCAAATTCATATATGAAAGAGAAAGATCCACTTGAATCGGCTTTTTACCAGAAATTTCACGAAGAATTACCAGATGTTTTGAATACATCACACGCCATGCTGGTTGTAGCTACAGAAATTGATGCCAGTACTGATCGTATNGTAAAATATTTATCAGATACATATGGTNTGGGGATCAACATTGCAGAATTCCAATATTTTAAAGACAAGAACAATACCGAGCATCTCTCAAGAGTATTTTTAATCGATCCAGAAATTGCCACCACTAATGTAGAGCGAGTAAGATCATCTAAACGTAAACCCAATCTCACAAGAGCGGAACTCGAGGAAATAGCGAATAATAAAGGAGTAAAAGAATTGTATACTCCCCTTGTAGAAAATCTCCAGGAAAGCTTTGATGGTTTAACTACTACTATGTCTTCCCTGGGATTCTATGGAAAAAACATTGAAGGGGTGGGAAAGGGTGTCATTTTTAATCTTCTTCCTCATGAAAGCTCAAAAGAAAGTGGTTTAAAATTCCTGATATATTATAATCGTTTTACAGAGTATTTCGGGTGTGATCTTCAAAGTCTAAAAGATATTCTTCCAAAGGATAGGAAAGATTGGGTGTATGCGCAAAGCGATAAATCAAAACTCTGGGTAGGATATCAAGGATATTTTAAATCTAAGGAAGAAGTGGATGTATTCATCGAAGGAGTGAAGAAAATAAATAATTCTTACACTTGATTCCTCCCTACAAACACCGCTGCTTTCCTTGCCCTCCCATCCAGCACATCCATCACCCTGCTCAGTGGCGACGTGTACAAGAACGGCTCAATCCAGACGTTCATCGCCTTCCCCGAGGCCGACCGCTTCGCTATCCCGGCCTGGATACCGGTTGCCAGCAGCAGGACCGGCACCGCCTCGCCGGCCAGCACCTCGGCCACATCGGCGAGCGGGATGAAGAAGCTGTCACTGGCGGGATAATTTTCCCCAAATGTGGCGGAATAATTTTCCCCACCTGATCACATAATACACGCGGAAATCATCCCGGCAGCGAGTGCGTGAACACCCCTTGTTTCCTGCGCTCCTTGAGCCGGTAACTGTCACCCTTAATATTCAAAGTGGTGCAGTGGTGCAGGATCCTGTCCAGGACTGCGGCAGCGATGACATGGTCGCCGAAAATTTCTCCCCATTCACCGTATGACTTGTTCGAGGTAAAGATCGTCGAAGACTTCTCATATCTCCGGGAAATCAGGTTGAAGAAACAGTGGGCTCCTTCACTATTGAAGGGGAGATATCCCATCTCATCCACGATTAAGAGATGGAATTTCGTGAGTCCTTTAATACGCTCCTCAAGTTTGTTCTCGTACTTGGCTTTAATCAACCGTTCCATCAGGTGTGACGCATTTGCGAAGTACACCCTGAACCCCTGCCGTACTGCCTCGTAGCCCAGAGAAAGGGCGAGATGCGTCTTCCCCACGCCGGGAGGTCCAAGGAAGACAACGTTCTCGGCATTGTGGATGAACCGCAAGGAGGCGAGATCACGGATCACTGCAGGGTCGAGGGAAGGCTGGAAGCTCATGTCAAAGTCCTCCAGTCGCTTCTCCATCGGGAACCCCGCCATCCTCATTCTCAATCCGAGAGCTCGATCCTCCTTGCTCTTCAACTCCTGGTCAATGAGATAGTCGAGGACCTCCAGGGTGGACTGTTCCTCTTTTGCGGCAATCTCCAGGTAATTATCAAGGAGTGTATCAATCGTGGTCAGCTTCAGCTTTTTCAGGTTGTGGTGGACCCGCTCATAAGCCAGAGAATTCATTCACTTCACCTCACTAGAAAACCTATCATACACAGAGAGGGGACGGCGCTCTACCTCCGGCCCGACCATCCTGAAGAGATTTTTTGTGGTTCTCTTGCACTGTGAATTGCATTTCATGGCAAGTGAGAGGAGTCCCTTGAAGTGCTCTTTCTCCCGGACCATCCGGAACCTACCAGGGACCACTACGTGGGAGCAGAGACATTCAGAGCCCAGCCGAACGGTCATCCGATCATCCTGGATCTCAAGGAGAACAGACTGTCCTGCGTGGTGAAACGGTACAGAATAGCGGTTTCCCTGGTATGAGACATACCCATCCCTCGTTACTCTCCTGACTTCCTCCCTTCTCACCACATATGGCGGGATAGACATGAGCGTCTTCAGATTCTCGGATTTCAGGCGTTCCACGGGTATCTCGCGCGTGGTGCCATGAACGGACCCGTTGATGCGGGTAAGCCACTGTCGGAGCTGATGGTTCATATCGTCCAAAGAACTGAAGGCCCCTCCGAGAAGGAAGTCCCGCTTCATATACCCAATGGCATTCTCGATCTTTCCTTTTGTCTGGGGACAGTAGGGTTTGCAGAGCCGGGGGATGAACCCGTAATATGTGAAGAAATCTTCGAATTTCGGGTTCCATGTGTGCTCCTTTGGCTTCATTGCCCGTTTGAGGATGACCTGTTTGATGTTGTCATAGAGGATTTCTGACGTATATCCTCCAAAATGTTCGAAGGCATTTAGGTGACACTGGATGAGGGTATAGACATCAGTAGCGAGGGTGAATTCCATGTATCTCATGCGGGAATATCCAAGGATCATGCTGAAACAGTAGAGCCGTCGCAGCTGGCCATCTACTTCGATCCGATTACATTCACCCCAGTCCACCTGGGCCTGGACACCAGGCTTGGTCTCATACCGAAGTACTGCCGGTGTTCCTCCTGCAGGACGGATCTTTCGGACATATTCCTTGACGATTGTGTATCCTCCGGCGAATCCTTGTTCCTGGATCTCGCGATGGATTCTCGCTGCACTCAAGGGGTATTCTGAAAGGCGATTCTGGATATACTCTTTATAAGAATCGAGTTTGCTCGGTTTGGACCCGCGGGTCTGTGCCTTCGGCACGTATTTCGCTGAGGTATACTTCCTTACTGTTTTACGGTCGTAGCCTGTCCTTTGGGCAATCTGACTTTTGTTCAGTCCTTGATTGAATAGATCTCGAATCACGAGAAATTCCTCCATCTTCAGCATTGCCACTACCCTCACACAGTTGCATGAAGGTTATCTGGTGGGGATTTTTATCCCGCCGAAAGTGGGGAATTTTACACCGCCGATGACAAAGCCCCGCGTGTCCAGGTCGGATCGGATCACCAGGTCGTTGCCCTCCACATACAACCGCCCGCACTTCTCGAAAGGCGAATCTGTATATTCCGTCACTTCCCACCGGGAAAGGTCGACCGGCTCCTCTTGCAATTCCTGCTCACTCTCCAACGTGGTGGAGGGGGGTTCGGCCAGGATCCGGGAAGGGGAGCTCTCCGCCAAGACTTGGACATTTCTGGCCTCTCGGTCTTCGATAGCTTTTGCTTTCTCTTAACGTTCCCTTTAAATGCCCGCGTTTAATTCTTCTTTTTAATAGTTGAGGCTAAAAAGTTTACACCATTATGCCGAGGTTTTGTATTGTTCTGTATTGCTATTGATAGGTGTAACAGGGACGGTTATTCCAGGATGTAAAGTTCCGGGAACCGAAGTGGTATTTCCTGTGTATACTTCAGAAGTAAGGTCAAGTTGCGATGGAGATTTCATTGAGTCCGCAATCCGAATTAATGTTTCACTTTTAAAAGGACCTACAATCCACCGTTCGACATCCCCATCAAGCCATCGTAATTTGTTTCTATCTGATGAGGCATAATAAAATCCCGGTGTTCCGTTGATGCACACAAATTCCGGTTCCTGATCGACAAACTCCCAAAATTCCACATCAATATCTTTAGAGAAAGCAATATACATCTGATTCGATGAACTAAAAGCTACAAAGAATCCTTCATGTGATTTATTCACGAACACTAAAGATATTTTGTTTTCCTTATTATTCCATTCCGGGAGGGTTACATAATGGAAGTAAAAACCGTCAGGTATATATTTAGGAATTTTAAAATCAGGACCTAATTCATCCACCGCTTGCATAATGTTTAGCTCAATAATCGGTGTCTTTCCGCTATATGGGGTTTCTATTCGGGTTATCCTGAATACTTCAGTAAATCTTGTTTCATTGCACGAAGAAGATGGAGAATCTGATTTTATTGGTTCATTCTCAATCGAATAGAATATTCTGGGGGATGGGTTCTGTTGAATGTCATTAAAAGGTGTATTATCATCTGTACCTACTGATTTGTTAACATGATTCAAGCAGCCGGGGACTAGACAGGGAATTAAAAGCAATATAACAGCGATTACGATGAATGAACTTTGCATATTCATTTCCTCTTAAAACTGTTAAAGAAATTTTTTATATTTCCTTTATTGACTGTCACAATAGAGATAAGAATGAAAAGTCCCATATTCATCCCACATTGTCCACACACCTACATATGGATCTTCAGTACTACCGGAATAGATATACAATTCAATTGGCTTAAACCAAATATCATTGATATCTAAATTCCATTCATCACTGATTGGGGATGTACGAGCGTGGAAATAATAATTCAATGAATCCCAATCTAGCCATAATTCTGAAGATCCTGATATTCGTTTAATTTTTGTGCTAGGTGTTGAATCAGTGTAAAAGAATGCATACCAATCTTGTCCGGGTGATGCAAGTGGATCGTAGAACCACATTTCATACTCCCCCAAACCTCTCTTCCCCATGATAAAATAATAATCATATTGATGAGGTAAAGAATCCCTGGGGACATTTATATAACCCCGATAATCTTGCAAAACACCATCATATATTTTACACCATAATTTGATGTTATTTAATGGATAATCCTGATATTCAACGATAAATTCTATCACGTCATTGGTTCCGTCGAGGAATATTTCCCTTTCTTGATAAATGTAATATTCGTTCCCAGAGTTCGAATAACTTTCAGGTCTAATTTTTCCGGATACCCAAATTATCGAGTGTTCATCTGGTATTGTTTCATAAACTCGTGAACCATACCAATGCCATCTGGTCCTCAATTCATCAGGTATGATTTCTATTTTTGGTTGGATATTTATTTGGCATTGAGAGTCTGGAGAATTACTAATTGTTTGAAGGTTAAAATTATTGAGTTCGTTTAAATTATCAAATACCTTAAAATGATCACTAGGAAAATGAATAATTACTTTCTTGGGATCAGTATTTAAATAACTATAAATTGACTCAGGTACTCTTAATAAAGTCACATTTTCATTTGGTTTTATATCCTTGAAAAACAACGTTTTTCCTTCATTTTTTGTTGTTATCATTTGATAGTAAAACTCTGATGAATCCAGTGATAAAATCACATTTTGTTCATTCGTATTCATATTGTGTTTTATTATATATTCTTCGGGAATAATAATTGAGATGATTCTTTCATTTTCAATAGGTATAGCCGGAGGAACACTGCTCCAATTTATAAATGCTGCCAATTCAGGAGGTCTCTGTTGTTCGATTTTTAATGCATCAAGTGTATATTTAGTACTTTGACGATTTCCTGGAATTGGATTCAAATCTGAAGAAGGATTATCAGCATTTACTAATGGTATTATTATCATTTGAATCAGTACTAATATTGAAAATAAAGGAATTAGACCAAAATTATTTTTTTTCATAAAGGTTCTTACTCCCATTCTTTTTTTAAGGCATTAGGAAAAGATACCATTGCGAAGATCTTATTTCTATTATGCCTTTGTATTACCATAGAGTTGAAGTAAGAAAAACTTTCTGGTGTCATGAATTTGAAAACGGATGGCTATAACCTATTAGTTCGATGAATATGCTTCACAGCGATGAATATTCATCGTTGCGATTAACATGATTGATCATGTAGTTTTTAATAGTATAATTGAATAAACAGAGACTTCAACCAGGACCTCCCCGGCCGTCACCTCCTCGCCACCGGTAAAGAACCGGACGAGCCGGTCCCAGCCCTTGCGTATCACGTCGAGCACGGTATTGCCTCCCGGATGAGCAAGGTCTGTCCTGGCCGGACCGTTTTGGATTGCTTCCTGTTCCGGTAGTAGTGCCGGTTGTATTTTTGTATGTAGTCCGGGTGGGCTGCCCGGTATGCTTTCTGCCGGGCAATCTCCTTCTCGCGATGAGCGAGGTAATACCGCTTCCACTTCGGCAAGGCCTTGCGCTTCTCCTCGCCGATCATCGTAATCAGCCTGGCGATAGTGACGGTCCGGCGTTCCCGGCTGCCTGCATCCGCAGGTGGATGAAAGAGAATCTGCATAGCCCGCAGGTCGTAGACGAGCATCATGGGTGCTCTTCGACGATTTGTGAAGTTTCGCGCCTTAGTGGATTTGGCCCTTTTATAGCCCCTCCAAGGCATATACTCTACTGTTTAACTCTCAAAAGAATAGTAATACGAATATTCCTGCTCTCTCAAGAGTGAACTACCAATTTTCATTCAAATAACACGATATATCTTGGTAGTACCTGTCTGAAAAACTAATTTAACGCCTTCGTTTTGCATCAGATCATCCAGTTCCGATCCGTATTTTTGCCTCTCGGTCTCTCCCATGAATATATACGTCACATTATATTTCGCAAGGAGGGCACCAGTATTTTCGTCTCCGGTATACATGAGGTCCACGTCCGCACACCGCTGTTCGACATCCGGCCATTCCCGTCCCCACATTATTTCGTGGGTGCGCCACCCTATGACTGTTGGTAGTCCTGTGAAAGGGGGGTATCCTCGACGAGTAGGTGTATGCATCACCGGGTGCCTCCAGGATCACGTCTCCAGAATCCGCTGTCATGGAAAGCCAGCAGAGTGCTTCGTACTCATCAGGTTTCTGCTCCTTGAGCCACGCCATCCCGTCGAGCGTGAGATTTCCTGTTTTGCCCATATAATCCGCATTGGGCATGGCAACC
>Ga0067045_1029149_pt1 | contig 23331 bp, 13 predicted proteins | sample TerdegcTABiofilm_FD_59184 | JGI IMG/M metagenome (GOLD analysis project Ga0067045, IMG submission 59184) | Combined Assembly of (Gp0054472, Gp0054536) Wastewater bioreactor microbial communities from Singapore -Terephthalate degrading...
GATGATCCCCAGTAACCCTGAAATCCACCACGTTGTTGGAGTTGAGGTTGCATTGGTAGCTGAGACCTGTGCCATCATCCTCAGCATCAAACCTGTTTATTCCATAAGCATAGTTGCCAACACTTAGCCCTGTAAAGGTGTTTTTGTATATTATATCCTGATCGCACGCGCAGTTGTTGACGGCTACTCCCATGTAAGTGCCGGTAGGGGCTCCGGTGGCCTTCTGGAACGTGTTTTCTTCTATAAGAAAGCCGGAGGAGTTTTCAAGATAAATTCCATACGAGGGATTGCCTCCTTCACAGTTATCGCCATAATTGGGCCCGAGGTAGAAGTTGTTGAACAAAATGCTTTCGTTTTTCACCCCGTTTACATACACCCCTATGGCATTGTTGTTGAAGTTGGCCCTGATTATACTAAAGGTATAATTGTTAACCCCGGTATTGGCCGCATAAATTGCCGTGTAAAAATTGTTGAAATTACTCCTGTCATAACTTGTACAGGGCACAGTGGTGTTGGTGCAGGGAGCATCAAGCTGAAATCCTGCATTGTAACAACCAATGGCCATGTTATAGAGGTTAATATAACTGTAGATACCCGGCGGTATGCTGAAATCGCAGCCCCGGAACTTAAGGCCGTTAACTTTGCTTAAATCCACATGCTTGTAGAAAACCTGTGCCGGACTGCCTGGTATATACAAGGCAGTAATGTTGAAAGTACAGTTTGTAAAGCTACTTACATTGCTTACTAAAACTTTGATTATAGTATCATTTGTGGGCACATAATTATCGTATTCAAGGGCATGAAGCGATTTGGTGTTGTTGGTAAACCATGTGTTTGAGGCATTGATAATCCCGCCGGTTGTATTCCAATTGTCAGGTTGCCACAAAGCCACTGCACAGATAGCATCCTGAATGGTGGAGTTATTCCTGGTAATGAGTTTCCCCTGAGCACATTTGCCAGCAATCGTTGCCTGATGGGCTGTACGGTTTCCCCTGACTTCAATTCCCTGCCATCGATTATTACAAGCTGGCACCGATTTAAATGTTGTGGCATCAAGGATAAGTACTCCCCCACTCACATTAATAATTGGGTTGTTATTATTTTCAGAAATAACTCCCTGTTCAACAATCACCTTTGCCCCCGGCATAAACTGGTAGTTGCAATTGTTAAGGGTAACCGTTGTGCCTGCTTTTACAATGAAACCCTGTTCAAATATTTTGGTTTCGTTGGTATGCGTTCCTCCGGAAATATAATTCATTCCGCTTACTACCACATTGGGATCATAAGTAATCACAAGGGTTACCGTAACTGTATATCCATAAGCATCTGTTACTACACATTGGTAGGTACCCACGGCCAGATTAGTGACCGAAGCTGTGGTATATCCGGGCATAAGCACAGGTTGGCCGTTGTCGAGGTAGTACCACTGATAAGTGTAAGGAGCTGTGCCACCGGTGGCTGCCACAGTGGCTGTGCCTGTATTCTGACAGGGAGATGTATAAGTTGTGGTAAAAGTGGCGGTGAGGGTGCTGAGAGGTCGGTTATCATCAGGCAGATAAAACAATTTGTGCGTTACACCTCCTGTCGTTATTATGTCGTAATAGCTATTAAGCTTCATGTTGTCCGGAAATGTAAAAATATCTGCCTCAAAATTTCCGCTCTGTTGATTAATGCGTCCAAGTGCCCTGCCATCATTCCTGACAGCATAAATATGGCCATCCGGGGCTTTTTTAAGCCAGGTTCTGTTATATTCTCCCGAACCGGAAAGCATACCCAGTACTGCACCTGTAGTATAATTGACTTTATAAATCCCTCTGCCTGTGTAATTACTTCCGGTGCCTTCGCAGGCAATGTACACAATTGAGGGATCTACTTTAGAGAACGCCACACCGGTTATGGGGCCATAGTTCATGACAAATTCACGTTGGGTACTTCCATCCAGAATATATAAGTGGTTCAGCAGGTTGCTATAAAGTGCATTCCAGCCCGAGGAAGAACACCAGGCAAATGTCTCTGTACCGCTAGTGATGTTGGTTTTATGGCTCAGTTGCCAGGAGCAATAGGCAAGGTCTGGAAATAATCCTCCCGATGATGAATATACAGTACGCGAAAGCGGATTTACACCATTGGAGTCAATATTGTATCCTACCAATTCATAACTCGTTAAATCTTCAATTCCATAGCATGCAAACAATTTATATGTTCCCTGGTTGTCAGGGGTGACCGTAAAGGAAGCAAACAAATAATCGTGTACTGGTTGGGTCCAGGGGTTGGCCATATTAGCAAGTTCAATCGGATTTCCAAATACCCAAATCCCATTAATCAATTCTGCCGTCTGGCCAATTAAAAGGTGGTTATGAGCCGGTGTGGTTTCGTCACCATAAATAATATAAAAACGAGTACCCTGTGAGTTTAACGGAATAATTCTAAAACTGGAAGTGAAGCTTTTATTATACGCATTGGAAGTTATCCAGGTGGTTGTAGTTCCGTTGTGATACAATTTGTCACCCAAGATAAAGAACTTCAGTTCAGAAAAATTAGGATTGTAAGCACCTCCATAAGCTCCGATATATTCATATTCACGAGAATAAGGAAGTATGTTGTATGTTATATTTCCAGTGCTCGGGAAAAGTACTTCAAGGGTTTTATTTGTCAGAGAGTTTGTATAGTTATCGGTGAGCGGCATTACCCATTTGCCCGTATTTTGTCCGGCAAGCACCCATGAAAATAACGAAAGTATTGAGATTGAAAGTAGTTTTTTCATGTCTTCAAAAATTAAGTTATTTAAAAAAGTGTATTTTTGCCGGCACAGGCAGCCGGCGAATTGCCATTAGTAACCTTCCGATGCGCTTCGGTCGGGTTTCTCTGTCCGGCTGCCTTGTTATATCCCCCCGGGCTGAAAGTACCCATGCCCGAACACCTGCCTCAGGGCCAGGGAGTTTGTGGGGGGGTAAAATGCTGATAATCATTATATTATTCTTTTAACTCAGGATGAAATCCACGTAAGCATCACCACTGAAGTTACCCTCTATATTATATAGTTCCTTTTTTTGCCAAAAGGTAACCCTCGTCATGCCATTTTTTTCAACTTTTTTTGAAAAAGTTTTCAACCGTTGGGGATATAGCCGTTTGGCGCTCTGATGTTCTCAATTGGAATTAATTCCGCTTAACAAAGATATATTAAAAATCATTCGATGTGTACAACGGAGAGAAGAATCAATGATTTTTTTCAGCGCTTCAGGAATGATTTTATGCGATTTCCGGGGAACTAAATCAGGGAAGTACACACGATTGAGTTTATGGGATGTAGAAGAAACACTGACAAAACAGTGTCTGGCAGAAGTACGGAAAATGTTCAAATCACTGCTGAATAGCGATGAATTTGCAGCAGTACATCCTAAGTATTCCAGTTCCGAACGGAATCATTAGAGATTCTCACAGGTCATGAATAGTAATATGAGCCTAAGGAGAGGGAAACCTGCCTAAACAAAAAACCACCAGAATCATTCAATTCCGGTGGTTATTCCTATGGAAATTACAATTTACCGTTTCATGACTTTAATAAGATCATCTCCGACTTTCAGGAAATAGACACCCTTGCTCAGTGAACTGAGGTTGAGGGTGTTTGTGCCTGGTTGAAGCCTGTCTTTCAGGTATTGACGTCCGGTGAGATCCACAAGTTCGAAGTTTCGGCTTTCGGAAATTTCGATATGCAGGATGCCGGAAGTGGGGTTGGGCCAAACGGAAACATGATTGCCTGGTTTACTTTCTCCGACTCCGGTTATCGAGAAGGTAAATGTTTGTTCAGGGGCAAATTCCGACCCTTCGAGCGAAGGACTGATGGCCTGCACGCTCCAGAAATACTCTCCTTCACGCAGGTTTTTAAGAATATAAAAAGTATCCTGAGTTACATTTCCCATTTGATACAGCCTGAGGTTTCCGCTAATCGGGTCGCTGGCCGGAGCCATTATTTCCATACCTCCGGATATTACTCCGACCCTGAGATTGTAAGACCAGGTGGAACCCGAGTTGGCGCCCGAGGGACGATTCCAACTTAGGATAACATTCTGTCCTTCAAATGTATAGTTAAGGTTTTCAGGGGCAGCAGGTTGTGTAGCCGGAGTAAATATACCGGCTTTAAGGGTGTTTTCATAAAGGCGTGTTACTGCCGAACCCGAGCTATTGAGCCCAATCAGCAGCAGGTCATTATCGCCGTCGTTGTCGAAATCGGCCCACGATGCAAAGCTGTAGTTGAGGAAAATAAGACTGGTTGTGGATTGCCAAAAAGAGCCTGCTTTATTGTTGTAATAAAGTACTGTATTCATGGCACCGCAGCCGGGAGCTTTACCTGTGGCTACGAAATCCGGATAACCGTCGTTGTTGTAATCAGCTACGGCGAAATTGCCCAAAGACAATCCTGTCATACCTATAAAGAATTCCTGAAACTCTCCGTTGCCTTTGTTTTTAAAGGTTTTGAAAGAAGGAGTAAGTGAAAGGTCATTACCCATAAGAAAAACATCAAGGTCAGCATCGCGATCAAGGTCGAAGAATAGTGACCAGCCTGCCCCAAGTCCTTCGAGGTTGGTAGTTACCTCTGTAAAACCTCCCATGTCGTTTCGGTAAAGCTTGCTGTAATAAGCCCCACCGATATCGCCGCTAAGCAGAAAGTCGGCGTCACCATCGTTGTCGTAATCTCCAAAAGATGCCATGGAACTGATGGCACCTGCGATTCCCAAATTCGCAGGAGTGAAAGTCAGGTCGCCGTTGTTTTTGTAGAACGAAGAAAAGGCGTTGTATGAAAGCGTATCACCCGTCAGGAAAATATCCAGCCATCCATCATTATTGAAATCGGTGAAACGTGCCATACCATTGAAAATTCCGGGCAATTGTGTGTTGAGTTTGGTAAATGTTCCATTGTCGTTACGATATACATTGGTAACGGCCGTTGCACTCGCATTGAGCCCGCAGACCAATAAATCAGGGTCGCCATCGTTGTCAATATCACCCCATTGAATACTTCCGTTTTTTAATCCTTCCAGCTGGGCATTGATGTCCGTAAAGATTCCTGCGTTATTGCGATAGATACGGGTGGCGGGCATATTGTTGCTGAGTGCACCGCAAATGGCCAGGTCGAGGTAACCGTCGTTATCGAAATCGGCCCAGTCGGTTCCTCCTTGGTAAAACCCCGGGATGGTGGTATTGTATATGGTAAAGTCCTGGCCAGACAATTTAGCGTCGAAGCCAGCATTCAGAATGAAAGCCAGAAAAAGGTATGGAAATAAGGTGTATTTCATTGGTCAAAAATTTAGGTTTCAAGTTCCAAAGATAAATCAAAATGCATATGTAAATTAGAATTAGATTAAAATATCTTCTTGTTATATTTTGTGGCATTGAAAAACAGACGTTTAGGAGATATTAAAGAATCCGGATGGATGTAAATCCTATTTCCTTAGGTACTACCGACATGACAGGGACTTTGGAATGGCGTATAATCTGCTGGGCCTCGCTGTCGAGAAAGTAATCTACTATACCCAATTCTTGTTGAGTCATAATTACAACAAGATCAATTTCGGGGTGCTGTTCAATGTAATCAAGAATGATTTTTACGGGCTTTTCACCTTGAGCATCAATGAGTTCAGCTGCACATGGAATGTTGAGTTTTTCAATAAAGTTTTTAGCCTGTTTTTGTTGGATGGCCAGGGTTTGTTTTATTTCAGGGTCACTACTGGTTACGACGCTGATAGTCTTTATGGAGGCTTTGTAAAGGCGGGCAATTTCTACAGCCCATGAAATTTTTTGACGGCTTTCGGCTGTAAGGTCGAGAGGTAGCAGAATGGTACGGCAGCCGTCGTGGTAGCTTACACCTCTTACCGTTATCACCGGACATTTTGCCGATCTTACTACTTTATGGGTAGTAGTCCCCACGATTTCTTCGTCGGTGCTATTGGTTGTTCCCATAAAGATGAGCAGAGCATTCAGCTCGTCGGCCTTTTTCAGAATTACATCATGGGGTTTCCCTTTCTCTATCATTGCCGTAACTTTCACTCCTGATTTTTCTTCAGTTTGACGGGCCAATTCCTCAAGGTCGGCTGAAATTCGGGCTACAATTTCGGTGCTGCGATCTTGCCCAAGGAAACGAGCAAATGCTCCTGTTTCTTCAAAAACATAAAGGGCTACGATTTCAAGCTTAAGTAATCGGGCAAGGTTGAATGTCTGTTCCAGAGCTGTTAGCGAGGCTTTTTCAAAATCTACGGGTACCAGAATAATGCGGCTTTTCCTGTTCATGTTTCTTACTTTTGCATGGTCAAAGATATAAATTCACATTATAAAAATTTCTCATATGCATAAACCTAATGCGGCCGAATTGGTTACCAACCCCGACGGAAGCGTTTATCACCTGAAGCTCCATCGCGATCAGCTGGCCGACACAATAATTCTGGTAGGCGACCCGGGCAGGGTATCCGCTTTCTCAAAACACTTTGATAGCCTGGAGTTTTCGGGTAGCAATAGGGAAATTACTACCCATACAGGCCGGATTGGCAGTCGCCGTATAACAGTGATGTCGACCGGTATGGGGACTGACAATATTGATATTGTTGTAAATGAGCTGGATGCCCTGGTGAATATTGATTTTCAAACTCGTGAAGAGCTTAGCGAGAAGACCCGGCTTAAACTCATACGCGTAGGAACTACCGGCAGCCTTCAGGCTGACATTCCGGTCAATAGTTTTATAAGGTCGGATTATAGCATTGGCATTGATACGCTTTTAAATTTTTATACTACCGAAGGTTGCTGCTTTGAGCCGGAGATGGCCGAGGCGTTCCGTATACAATGCGATTGGCCTGCTTCGCTGGGGATACCTTATGCAGTGAAAGCCACAGAAAGCCTGGCAAAACTTTTTGAAGCTGATACAGTTGGGGGTATAACCCTTACCGCACCCGGGTTTTATGGCCCTCAGGGACGTCAGCTGCGGCTCCCGCTTGCCGTTCCGGATATGAATGAGCGTATTGCCAGGTTTTACTATCAGGGGAGGCGCATTACAAATTTTGAGATGGAGACCTCTGCCCTTTACGGCCTGGCTTCATTATTGGGCCACGAAGCCCTTACCCTTTGCCTGGCTATCGCTAACCGTCCGTTGGGGCAATTTAACGATAATTATAAACCCAAAATGGAACAACTGATTAAGCTGGTGCTCGAAAAAATTGTAACCCTCTGATGCTGAATATTACTGTACCAGCCGCCGTAGTGGATTTAGACAAAGTAAGAAAAAATATCCGGCGGATGAAACAAAGGCTGGATAAAGCAGGTGTGAGGTTCAGGCCTCATTTTAAAACCCATCAGAGTTGGAAAATTGCTGAGATTTTTTCTCAGGAAGGCATCCGGCAAATTACCGTTTCCTCGGTAACCATGGCTCATTATTTTGCCCGGCAGGGCTGGAAAGACATAACCATAGCATTCCCGCTCAACCTGCGGGAAATGGATAGTATTTTAATGCTTCCTGAAGATGTAACAGTGGGTCTGCTAATTTCCGATTCTTCAACCGCTTCTTATTCATTTCCAAAGTCTTTGCTGAAAAAATCGGTTTTCTGGATTGAGCTCGATACCGGGCATCACAGGAGCGGGTTTTCTGTTGCAGATTTTCATATCCTTACCTGGGTCATCGACAAGCTTTGCAGTACTGGCGCGCATTTGCAAGGCTTTTTGTTTCATGACGGACACACCTACAATGCTACCGGAATTGAAGAGATTAGAGAAATACGTTATAACACACTCTCCCGCCTTTCACTTCTGCGCGAATTTTTAAGCGAGAAATACCCGGGACGCAACTTCTTGTTTTCCGGAGGGGATACCCCATCATGCAGTCAGGAATTGCCTATGGAGGGAATCGACGAAATGCGGCCGGGGAATTTTGTTTTTTACGACCTGCAGCAACTTGCTTTAGGCTCTTGTCAGCCCGAAGATATCGCCCTGAGTGTTCTTTGCCCCGTGGTAGCCTCTTATCCCGATCAAGGCAGAGCTGTCATCTATGGAGGGAGTATACACCTGAGCAAAGACAAACTGACAGTGGGCAAGGAAACAATTTACGGTGTGGTTTGTTCAGAAGAAAAGCAATCGGATATGCGGCTTACTTTCCCCGGCGATTTGCCTTTTTTAACGGCTCTTTCTCAGGAGCACGGTGTAATTCAAGGTACTGCTGAACAGATTTTAAATCTGGTGCCTGGTAGTCTTGCCAGGGTGATACCTGTTCACTCTTGCCTGGTAGTGAGCAACATGAAACAGCTGGTATCCGCCGATGGAACGGTTTTTGAGACCCTGAACTTGCATTCCGTTGATTTTTAAGCTATCTTTAACCATCTAAACCTCGATATGGCAGGTACTTTGGATAATAATGAATTGAATGCACTCCTTCGCCTGATGGATGATCCGGATGAGGCTGTTTATCAGCGTATAAGGCAGCGTATTATTGATCTGGGAACTGATGTGGTTCCCCAGCTCGAGCATGCCTGGGAAAATACTTTCGATGATTTTACCCGTAGTCGTCTCGAAGAGATAATCCACACTATAAATTTTCAGCATATCAAAAACCAGCTCCTCATATGGAAACTCAATGGAGGTGAAGATATCATTGAAGGAGCTCTGCTTCTTTCAAAACTACGTTATCCTTCCCTGGATTTAGATCCACTGATCCGCGACATGGGTACCATTGCCCAGGATATTTGGCTGGAAATGAACGATAAGATGAGTCCGCTGGATAAAGTGAGGGTCATCAATCATATTTTTTTCGATGTTTATGAGTATAAAGGACTTAAGACTCAGCAGCTAAGCCTGAGCAATGCTTTTGTTCACCAAACCATTCAGCTTAAAAGGGGAGGGCCCACCACCCTTGGAATTCTTTACCTGGGCCTGGCCCAAAGCCTGAATCTTCCGGTTTACGGACTCGACCTTCCCATGAATTTTTCTCTCACCTGGCTTGAAGCCGATCCCGGGTATTACCTTGCTGAGCCGGAAAAAGATCCTGTATTGTTCTACATCAATCCATTTTTCAAAGGAGTGGTCTTTACCCGACGGGAAATCGATAAATTTATCAAAGAAAACAACCTCGATAGTAAAGATCATTATTATCACCCCTGCTCAAATGTTGCTGTATTGTTACGTTTGGCCGAAGAATTGCGTTTTTTAATGGATCAGGAGAATCTACATTCGTTGGCAGAGGAAATGAGGGAAATTATTACTATACTCAGGGGTAATTCCATTCAAGGAGATTAGTATATATAAATTTAACGGGGCGTATTACCTTTGTAGAAACATAGAATTATATGCCCATGCCCCTGACCGGAAAATTTTTTATCCTCGACGCCATGGCACTCATTTACCGTGCTTTTTATGCCATGGCCAAAAACCCCCGTATCAACTCAAAAGGTATGAATACAGGGGCCATACTTGGATTTGCCAACACACTTTATGAAGTATTACAAAAAGAAAACCCCACTCACATTGCTGTGGCCTTCGATATGCAGGCTCCAACCCATCGTCACGATGAGTTTGAAGCTTATAAAGCCAACCGGCAGGCTATGCCGGAAGACCTTGCTGCATCCATTCCGTGGGTAAAGGAAATTATCAGGGGCTTTAACATAGCTATCGTTGAAAAGGAAGGTTATGAGGCCGATGATGTAATGGGTACACTTGCCTTGAAAGCTGCGGCTCAGGGGATGATGGTTTATCTTATGAGTAGCGACAAGGATCTTGGCCAGTTGGTGAACGACAGAATTTTACTTTACCGGCCGGGCCGTTTCGGGGGAGAAAATGAAATATTAGGGCCGGCTGAAGTTTGCCAGAAATTCGGGGTTCAGAAACCTGAGCAAATTGTTGATCTATTGGCCATTATGGGCGATAGCTCCGATAACATTCCGGGTGTAAAAGGGATTGGAGAAAAGGGAGCCCAGGAACTTATTCATCAGTTTGGCAGTCTCGAAAATATTCTGGAGAACCTTGATAAAATTAGCAAATCCAAACTGCGTAGCCTCCTCGAACAGCAGCGCGAGGAAGCCTTGCAATCCAAAAAATTGGCAACCATTATTACAGAAGTTCCCGTTGAGTTTGATTTGCAGTCGTTTCGGCGTCGTGAACCCGATATACCCAGGTTAAAGGCCTTGTTTAATGAACTTGAATTCAGGACGCTTGCGAAAAGGGTATTTAATGAGCCTGAAGACGGGCAGCTGACACTGTTTGAAGAGCCGGCCGAAGAAGTCGAAAAAGCGGAACTGCGAACTATCCGAAATACGAAGCATGAATATTTAGTGGCTGATACTCCGGATAAAATAAAGGAAGTGGTGGAGCAATTATTACAGGCTCAGGAATTTTGCTTCGATACAGAGACTACCGGAACGGATGCCAATAATTGCGAACTCGTTGGACTATCTTTTGCCGTTAAGCCCCATCACGCCTGGTATATTCCTTGTCCACCCGATTACAACCAGACGCTGGAGATTCTGCAGATTCTTAAACCTGCTTTTGATAACCCCGGAATCCTGAAGGTGGGTCAAAACATGAAATTTGACCTTACGGTTTTGCATTATTACGATATACATCCTGCCGGGCCATTTTTCGATACCATGCTGGCGCATTATGTTCTTGAACCCGAGCAGCGCCACAATATGGATTACCTGGCCCGGGTTTATTTGAATTATGAACCTGTTTCCATCGAATCGCTTATCGGGCAAAAGGGTGGACGACAGGGCAATATGCGCGATGTAGAACTGTCTCTTATTAAAGAATATGCTGCCGAAGACGCCGATATCACCCTACAGCTTAAGCACAAGCTTTCCTCCCTGCTGCCTGAGGCTGGCGCAGAAAAGCTTTTCAATGAAATAGAAATGCCTTTGATGCCGGTATTAACCAGCATGGAAATTCAGGGAGTGAAAATTGACGTGGAAAACCTTCAACAGTTCAGCCGGGACCTTGAAAAAGACTTATTCTCTATTGAAAACGAGATATATCAACTGGCAGGAGAAAGGTTCAATATTGCCTCACCCAGGCAACTGGGAATTATTCTCTTTGAAAAACTGAAGATTGACGATAAACCCAAATTAACCGCTACCAAGCAATACGCTACAGGAGAAGATGTTCTCGAAAAGCTTTCGGGAAGGCATCCTATCGTTGAGAAAATACTGGATTACAGAGAGTTGATGAAACTTAAGTCGACCTATGTGGATACCCTTCCGCAAATGATCAACCCACGTACAGGGCGTATTCATACAAGCTACAATCAGGCGGTGACCTCAACCGGCCGACTTAGCAGCACCAATCCCAATCTGCAAAATATTCCCGTGCGCACAGAAAGGGGCCGGGAAATACGCAAGGCCTTCATTCCGCGCAATCCCGACTATATTTTGTTGGCAGCCGATTATTCCCAGATAGAACTTCGCATCATTGCCCACCTGAGTGGAGATCAGGCCATGCAAGATGCTTTTCGGTTTGGATTTGATATTCATGCAGCCACCGCCGCCAAAATTTTTAAAGTGCCTATCGAAGAGGTTACCCGCGAACAAAGGCGGGCAGCCAAGTCGGTCAACTTTGGGATTGTTTATGGTATCTCTGCCTTTGGGCTTTCACAAAACATAGGCATTTCGAAAAAGGAAGCCCAGCTTATCATTGATGAATATTTCAGGCAATATCCTGGTATTAAGACTTATATGGAAAAGAGTATTGCGACGGCACGCGAGCGAGGATATGTGGAAACCATTATGGGTCGAAGACGCTATTTGCCTGATATAAATTCGGTCAATGCCAATATGCGGGGATTTGCCGAACGCAATGCCATCAATGCTCCCATACAGGGTTCAGCCGCTGATATGATAAAAATCGCCATGATTAATATTCATCGGGAGCTCCGTAACCGCAATCTAAATTCCTGGATGGTTCTGCAGGTACACGACGAATTGGTGTTTGATGTTAAGCGAACAGAGATGGATGTTGTAAAACCTTTGGTGAAGGAAATGATGACGAATGCCCTTCCTTTAAGCATTCCTGTTGAAGTGGATATAAATACCGGAGAAAATTGGCTGGAGGCTCATTAAGGTTTTTGTGCAAATAATCTTTCGATAAGATTCCCCATCATCATGGCAATGACAGCTACGGACAGGGTGAGCCAGGTGTCGTCAACCGGAGGAAGTTTTATCCATTGGGAAACAATAAAATAGCTACTGGTGAAGATAGAAGAGATAAACGCCAGGATGACAGCCGTGTTGGTGAGCATTTTTCGGTAATAAATTCCTAAAACAAGCACTATGGCCCCGACCGAACGAATAGCATATGATACATAAGCTGCCTCAAGTATGCCGCTTCGAATGGCCACAGCAAGAGGAACAATGACCAAATTGATCAAAATAACCAACCTTTTTGCAGCCAATAAAACGCGGGCATCGCTGGCCTCGCGTCGTATCATGCCCTGAAAGATGTCTTTGGTTGCAATGGTAACAATGGCAAAGTTGACGGGTCCTGCCGTGCTGAAGATAGCCGCAAGTATACCGGCCAATGCAAGTCCGCCCCAAACCGGAGAAATAAATTGAGGAGAAAGCAATAATGCGGTCAGCGCCATCTTAGGGTTGGTGATTGCTGATGGCTGGATAAACATCCCTGACCTGGCTAAGAGACCGAGAAGAGCTGTTAAAAATCCAAAGGGTGCAATGAGAAAAGCTGATAGAATGGCTGCTTTTTGTGCTGTTTTTACATCTCTGGCAGCAAAAATGGGTTGAATGCTGGCTTGCGCTGCCATACCCCCAAGTACTCCGCCTACCACAAGGCTCATGGCCGACGAGAAGTTATGGCTAAAAGGATTGAACAGATTGTCAGGAGCTCCGCCTGCCAAAAGCGCCTGCTTTAAGGGCTCCAGGCCTCCGGCTTTTTTAAGTCCAATCCATAAAGCAATACCCACTCCCAGATATCTTGCAAACATATGCACAATGCCCGTAAGTGCTATGGCATGCATGCCTCCTGTGTAAGTATAAAAGGTTATGATGCCGGCCGATATCAAAACTGACCAGAACCAACTGAGGTTAAACAAAGGGGCAACAACGCCCGCACACGTTTGAATCTGAACAAAGGCCAGAATGATATACGCCACAAGAAAGGCTAAGGAAGAAATACGGCTGATTTTTTCTCCGAACAGAAATCCGAGCATTTCTCCCACTGTATGCACGCCACGGCTGCGGTAATGCCTGGCAACAGTGAATCCGATAATGAGCATTCCCAGCGAAGTTGCCAGATTATATAATACAGGTTCCAATGTACCAGTTGTAAAAGCTCTTTCGCTTACCCCAATGGTGCTCAATCCTCCCAGCCACTCGGCCGCCACTACCATGGCACATGCCCATACTCCCAGATTGCGCCCGGCTACAAGAAACTCAGTAGAAGATTGATGGGCTGCTTTTGCTGTAAAGAATACTGCCAGGTTTACTACTAAAAAATAGACCAAAATAAGGATGAGATGTATGGGCATAGCCAAAGCTTTTTGTTGCGGCAAAGATAAAAACCCACCCTGAAGAGGATTTAAAATAAAATTGTCGGTTTAGCCGACCGCCTGTAGTTGATTGCCTCCATATAAAGCAGCTAAATAGAGGTATTGTTATCAAAGAACCGAAGATGAATTAACTTTGCAGCATGGAAAAAACCAGAATACAGAAAATAGGCAGACTTATTGAACGCGAAATGGGCGACCTGTTGCGTGACGCAACGCCTTTTATAGGGTCAGGCATGATAACCGTGTCTAAAGTGAATGTGACTCCTGATTTGCAAATCGCAAGAGTTAATGTGAGTATATTCGGAGTGCCTGATAAAAAAGCAGCTCTCGAGCAGCTGAAAACGCATACCAAAGAATTACGTTTTGAGCTGGGGCAACGTATTCGTCACCAGGTAAGAATTATCCCCGAGCTCCAGTTTTATCTCGACGATTCGCTGGATTATATCGAAAACATCGACCGCTTGCTGAAACAATAGACTATGCATTACGATACCATAAAGCATCCCCTGGGAAGGTTTTTTAACCTTCATCCGCTATTGCGCATAATTTTTTATAAGCTATTGAACCTGTTGTTATTGCGCACATGGCATGTAAAAAAAGCGCTTCGTAAATGGGCCTCTAAACATCCGGGGCCAGCTTCCATACTCGATGCCGGAATGGGTTTTGGTCAATACTCTTATCTGCTGGCCAGGCTTAATCCTGATTATCAGGTTTTAGGTGTGGATCTCAAGGAAGAACAGGTGACCGATTGTACAGAATTCTTCAGAAAAGCAGGCCTTCGTAATGCAAATTTCCAAATGGCTGACCTTGAAAAGTTCGATATCAAAGAGCAATTCGACCTGATACTTTCGGTAGATGTTATGGAGCATATACCCGATGACAATGCGGTTTTCCGGAATTTTTATCAGGCTTTAAAACCCGGAGGGCAGCTTATTATATCTACCCCTTCCGATCAGGGCGGAAGCGACGTGCACAGTCACGAAGAAGAGGGCAAGGGCGAAAGCAATCGTTCATTTATTAGCGAACATGTGCGCGACGGATATAATATTGCAGGCATTCAAGAGCAATTGCAAAGAGCTGGATTTAGCCGTACTGAAGCCGTTTACACTTACGGCACCCCCGGCAAGATTTCCTGGAAACTCTCCATGAAATACCCTATCTTGATGCTCAACGCCTCGCGATTGTTTTTTATCATTCTGCCCTTGTATTATCTGCTGACATTTCCGTTTTGCTTGATACTTAATGGTCTTGATGTTAAAGGAAATCATCGGACAGGTACGGGATTGCTCGTTAAAGCCTGGAAATAAATTAAATTGACAAATTATGCGGTTTCCCCTTTTCGTTGCTTTCCGTTACCTGATTAGCCGCAAAGGGAGTTCTGCCATCCATATTATTTCTTTGATCTCGGCAGCCGGTATTCTTGTGGGCACAGCCGCACTTATTGTGGTTTTATCGGTTTTCAACGGCTTTGGAGAAGTTATCCGTGGCCTTTATAATTCTTTCGACCCTGACTTGAAAATTACTGCTTTGCAAGGCAAAGTATTCGTCCCTGATTCTTTGGCAGTGCATAAGATAAAACAGCTTACGGGTGTTGCCGGAGTTGTGTCTGTAATTGAGGATAATGCTCTTTTTCGGTACGACAGGCAACAACATATAGGAGTGCTGAAAGGAGTGGACAGTGATTTTGAAAAATTTTCAGGGATAGGTCAAAAAGTACTCAGAGGAACGTTTTTATTGGAAGACTCATCATGGGCATATGCCTTGGCAGGCGCAGGTGTGGCTTATTATCTGGGATTGAATCCCGACGACTTTTTTCATCCCCTGGAAATTTATGTGCCTTCCCGCAATTTCAATCCCACGGGATTGAGTGCAGCAAATGCTTTCCGTCGTCAGGCCCTGCCGGTATCGGGTATTTTCAGTATTCAACAGGATTTTGATGTGAAGTACATTATAGCCCCTCTGGAAATTGCCCGTAAGCTTTTTGATTATCCCCATGAAGTATCTGCCCTGGAATTGTACCTTAAACCCGGAACAAATAGCAGGGAATTGAAAAGGCAGGTAATTTCTATTCTTGGGCCTGGGTATTCGGTAGCCGATCGGGGTGAGCAACAGGCTATGCTCTACCGGATCATGCGTACAGAAAAATATGCAATCTTTATCATTTTGTCTTTCATTATATTAGTAGCAGCCTTTACTTTGATAAGCACCATTGGAATGATGGCTATCGAGAAGCAAAAAGACATTGCCCTTTTGCTGAGCATGGGGGCAACGGCTCGCCATATCCGCAATATTTTCCTTTACCAGGGGCTGCTCATCAGTTTTACCGGTGGGTTGGCCGGTCTCTCATTGGGTGCATTCGTGTGTTTTTTACAAGAGAAATTCGGTTTTATTAAAATTAACGCCAGCGGAAATTCCTTTGTAATCAGTGAATACCCCGTTCAAATGCAACTACCCGATTTTTTTGTGGTATTTGCCATCGTCTTGCTCATCGGTTTTTTAGCGGCAATTATACCTGCATCGCGGGCTTCCAATGAGCAACCGGCTTTTTATCTGCGACAAGAATAAAATTTTTGGGGTTGTTGTGTCTTTTTATCTGTATTTGTGATTATCTTTGAGAAATAACCAGGGCATGAAATCCCGCAAATCGATAAAGAAAAATAAACCGGAGGCTCGTAACCACTATGTCTCTGAAAGTATGTTAGTAGAATGCTTTGATTCAGTGCTTTATCCTGTAGTATGCATTAAGGAGAAAGCACTTCTGTATCAAAATCTAACGGCCCGGATGAACCGGAGCCTGGTATCAACGCTTGAGGAATTATTAAAGAAAAATGCTAATATCGATTGGATTATCGAGGAAACTGGGGTTTGCTGGAGAATCTTTAAACTGGCCGAACTGGGAGACAATGAAGTTTTGATGTTTGCAGAATGTAAAACGAAAGATAGCAAAGATGAATTCTATGAACAATTGATCAGGCAGTTAGCCCATGAATTTAGAACTCCCCTCAACAGTATATTGGGCTTCACAGAAATAATGTTGGAAGAGACGGATGATGAAGCCTTAAGAGATTATTTGATGACCATCCTTAAAGCGGGTGAGTCTTTGGTTTCGATGTTGTCGCAGGTATTGGATTATGGTAGCATAGCGGCTGGGAAATTTTCTGTGGAATCCTCTCCTGTGGAGATGCGAACTTTCGTTGAATTATTGAGTTTTTTCTTTTTACCCCAGGCTCGCCATAGCAATTTAGATTTCATTGTTACGGTTCCTGAAAACTTGCCCCAGGTATTGGTTTTCGATGCCGGGCGGGTGCGTCAGATTTTATTTAACCTGATTTCTAATGCCCTGAAATACACCACGAAAGGCTCAGTCAGGGTAGAATTGAAAATCGACAAAATCGAAAATGAGAATGTTTATTTGGTTTGGGAGGTAAGGGATACGGGCAGTGGATTGCCGCCTCAGTTTTATGAAAAGGGTATTGGCGAATATGAAAGGGGAGCGAAGGGACGGGCTTTGGCAGAAAGTGCTGGATTAGGTCTTGCCATAGCATTAAGAATGGCCCAGGCACTCAACGGGGAACTTACTTTTAGTCAAATTCCCGGGGGAGGTACCTCTTTTGTTTTCAGGATGAAAGCGCAAATTCAGCGATTGGAGGAAAAGGAATTTACAGGTACATCAACCCTTCTTGCCGGATATCGTGTTTTGATTGTTGACGAACTTTCGGTGACCCGGAACAGATTAAAATATTGGATAGAACAAGCCGGGGGCAAAGCCAGGGAAGCCAGCTCCATTTCGCAGGCCATGGAACTTGTTGGCTGCACCCCCTTTCATGCGCTTATCGTTGCATTAAATCCCTTACAGTTGGAAACACTTAGGGAGACGCTTATACGACTGAAACGCCCCCCACTCAGCGAAGTAAAACCTTCGGTTGCAATTTTACCTTATGGCGAAAACCGAAGGGAAATCATGCAGAATTTTGACCTGGTGATGTATCAGCCTATAAGTTGTGAATCGTTTATTGATAAATTAGCCTCTTCGATGGGCCCAGGGAATTTGCCGGAAGAAATTAGCTCTACTTCGCTCTCTAAGGTTATTAAAGGGTTTCAATCATCAGCTAAAGAAGATCTTAAGAATCTTATAGATAAATACTTACCCTCTGTTCCTGGTTTACACGATTTAGAAAAAGAAAGACAATTTGCCGACAAATTAATTCATTGGGCACTTCGGCAAAAGTCGGATATTTTTATTAATTTTGGTAAAAAGCTTTTGGTTCATCTTAATCGTTTTGAATTAGATGAATTTGAGAGTCTTATGTATCAATTAAACGAAATAGTTAATTATCAAACAAATCAAAATAGCTCATGAACAGCCAACCATTTATTTTATTGGTTGATGATAATCCCAAAAACTTGCAGATTCTGAATAATTTTCTGCGGGAACAAAATTATCGTACAGCGATTGCCAAATCGGGTGAGGCTGCACTTGCCAGTGTGCTTATCGACAAACCTGATTTGATATTGCTTGATATAATGATGCCCCTGATGGATGGTTTTGAAGTATGTCAGCGCCTGAAAGATAATCCTGAAACTGCTGATATACCCGTTATTTTTGTGACCGCCCTTACCGAAACTAACAATAAACTTAAAGGGTTTCAGGTAGGGGGAGTTGATTATATTACCAAACCCTTTCATAAGGAAGAGGTTTTGGCGCGCATAGAAACACACCTTACCCTGAAAAGGCAAAACGATGAATTACTGCGCTTAAATAAAGAGCTGGAAGACACCAATAAGAAGTTACTGGCTGCCAACGAAAGCAAAGACCGTTTGTTTTCCATAATTGGTCACGACATGCGCGGGCCGCTTAGTAATATACTCAATTTGCTTCGCTTGCTCGACGATGATGCTCTTACCTCAGAAGAGAGGAAGGAGCTTATTGAAGAATCGTTACGCTCGTTACGCTATACTTATGATATGCTCGAAAACCTCTTGTTTTGGGCAAAAAGCCAGAAAGCCGAACTCGTCATAAATACAGAGTCTTTAAACTTGAGTGAGGTGATTGAAGAAAATCTTGTGATGTTGGAATCCTTGGCAAAAGATAAAGGAATTATTCTATCTCAAGATGTACCAGATGATTTGGTAGTTCTGGCCGATCGTAATATGTTAAATATTATTCTAAGAAACCTGGTTTCTAATGCTATTAAATTTTCTTATACAGGCAATAAAGTTATTGTTGTAGGGAGTCGGGAAGCTGGAAAAGCACTTGTTAGTGTAAAAGACGAAGGGATAGGTATGTCCAAAGAAACGCAGATTAAAATTTTTCAGAAGCGGGAAGGATATTCCACCCGGGGAACAGCACAGGAGAAAGGAACAGGTTTGGGGCTAACGTTATGTGTGGAATTTATCAGAAAGTTGGGCGGTGCTTATTTTGTTGAAAGCCAGGAAGGGCAGGGCACAACCTTTTCTTTCACCCTCCCTATTAAGTAATTGAATTTCTCTTGTGCTTTTTAAATATTCTGCTTGGCAAAAAAAATTGGTGCAATTAATTTTGAATCTTAAAATCGTTAACACCTTCCTTTAATCAACGCATCCGCCATTGAAAATTATGGGTATTTACCCCTCGTTTAATTGGTAATTGTTTTTTCTGACACTGATAGTATTAATTTTGCACCAGCTTGAAATCCAATTAACCAATGAAAAACAAAATTTTTACCCTTATTCTGCTTTTTACTTTGCTGGGATTGAGCTTGGTTAAAGCTCAGCAAATTAATCTTGGCGGATCGGAGAATCGTTTTGGTGTCTCCGAAAATTCCTACCAGGCTTTGCGATTCAGTAATTCGCTGAATACCCTCAACTGGTATGATGTAGTTACCCAAAGAGGGAATTTTACCGAAATCACTGTTCCGGGTTATGGTTTTAGCAACCTTGTAGGTTATCCCAAAGTTCCGGTTTTAAAGAAACTTATAGAGCTACCCTTAGGAGCTCATGCAGAAGTAAAGGTTCTCTCGGCTGTTTACAAGGAGATAGACCTGGCTGCCTATGGCATCACCCATCCGATTATTCCGGCACAGCCTCCTGTTTCTAAACAGGACGACCCGGCTTCAGTTCCCTTTGTAATGGATGATGAAGTTTACTCGCGGGATGAATACCTTTATGAAGAGATTGTACGTATTGAGCCTGCCGGTATTTTGCGTGGGGTGAATATTGCCAACTTAGAGTTTTATCCTGTTCACTACAATCCGGTAAAGAATAAAATTAAAGTATTGGTTTCGGCCGATATTCGTATTTCTTTCAATGGTGGGGATATTACCGCAACCCTTGACCTTAAGAAAAGAACAGCTTCACCCTATTTTGAAGGTACTTACCAGCAACTTGCCAATTACAAGTCGTTACCCACGGATGAGCTAATTACTGCAGTACCCGTAACCTACGTGATTATTTCTGACCCGATGTTTCAAACCGCACTGCAGCCTTTTATTCAATGGAAAGTAAAGCGTGGTTACAATGTGATTGCCAAATATACCAACGATCCACAGGTGGGGAACACAGCTGCATCTATCAAAGCTTACCTGGCAGGTCTTTTTAATAATCCACCTGCAGGATACAATCCCCATAGTTTTGTGCTTCTTGTAGGTGACGTAGCCCAAATTCCTGCATTCAACGGAACTGCTGGAAGCCATGTTACAGATTTACCGTTTGTAGAATATACGGGTGATAATCTTCCTGAGGCTTACATAGGCCGTTTTTCAGCCAACAATCTTAATGAGCTTCAACCTCAGATAGATAAGACCCTGGAATATGAACAATATCTTTTTCCCAATGAAAACTTCCTGGGTGAAGCGGTTATGGTTGCCGGAGAGGATGCCAGCCATATGACCTGGAGCAATGGACAAATAACTTATGGTACAACCTATTATTTCAACCAGCAGCACGGAATACTTTCGCATACATACCTTCAGCCCGAACCTACAGGAGGGAACTACTCTCAGAACATTATTCAAAATATTTCCAACGGAGTAGGCTATGCCAACTATACTGCACACTGCAGCCCTTCAGGATGGGCCAACCCAAGTTTTTCCATTTCAAATATCCCTTCGCTGCAAAACCAAAGCAAATACCCCTTGATGGTGGGCAACTGCTGTCAATCGTCACAATTTAACACCACCTGTTTTGCAGAAGAGCTCTTGCGAGCCAACAACAAAGGAGCGGTTGGCTACATCGGCGGAACCAACAATACTTATTGGGATGAAGACTATTACTGGGGTGTAGGATTCAAGAGCATTGTCACCAATCCTCCCTACGATCCTAACCACCTTGGTGCCTACGATGTAACCTTCCACGACCATGGAGAACCCTCTTCGAGTTGGTATGTTACTCAAGGACAAATGGTTGTTGGTGGAAACATGGCCGTGCAGCAGTCGAATTCAACCATGAAAACTTACTACTGGGAAATTTACTGTCTGATGGGCGATCCTTCCTTGATGATTTATTATGGAATTCCTCAGCCTGTAGCCGCAAGTTATGATCCCACCTTGCTCATGGGTATGAATACCCTTACCGTTAATACGGAGGAAAATGCGTATGTGTCCCTCTCTTTCGAAGGAACTCTGGTTGCTGCTGCAATGGCAGGGCCAAACGGAACCGTGAATCTGAGTTTCAGCCCCTTCTCGGCTCCCGGGACAGCTCAGCTAGTTATTATTAAGCAAAACAGGAAGCCGCATATTGGCAATATTCAGATTATTCCAGCTAACGGGCCTTATCTTGTGGTTCAATCCGTCACGGTGAACGACTCGCTGGGAAATAATAACTTCAGGGCAGATTATGAAGAAGATGTTTTCCTTAATGTAACGCTGAAAAATGTTGGAACGGAGCCAGCTCAGAATGTGAATTTGTTAATGACAACAACCGACACTAATGTAATTTTAACGGATACAACCCATTTCGTTCAAAGCGTTAATTCGAATTCAACATTGTTGGTCAGAAACGCCTTCAGGTTGACGGTAAAAGCTGCAGTTCCCAATGCCTGCAACGTTCCTTTGAGTTTTTCAATGAGTAGCGATACCACAGAGTGGTTATCAACCAAAAATTTGAAAATCTTTTCGCCGGTGTTAGGTGCGGGTGATATCGTAATTGATGATGCCACCACGGGTAACGGCAATGGGATTCTCGATCCGGGCGAGACAGCGTATCTGATCATTCCAACAACAAATTCAGGTGGTGCCGTTGCAGTCAATACGGTTGGGCAGATCTCCTTCCCCCAGTCTGCTTCCCAATACATTATGGTTACAAACCCTGTTGTCAACCTTGAAAATATCGGCATTGGGGCAACTAAAAATGCAGTCTTTACCGTTATCACAAATATCATTACCCCGTTGAGCACACCTATTTCATTCACTTATACAGTTAGCACTGGTACACAAGGGGCCATGACATCGACATTCGATAAGCAGCTTATCATAGGAGCCACTCCCAATGTGTTGATGGCCAATGGAACAATGAATACCTGCAATGCACGGTTTTACGACAGTGGTGGACCAGATAACGATTATGGGCTGAATGAAAATTATGTAATGACCTTTTATCCGGGATTCCCTGGGGCTCAGGTTAAGATCAGTTTTAACAGCTTCAATGTTGAGCCAAACTCTTCCTGTAGCTGGGATTACCTTCTGATTTATAATGGATCCAGTGTAAATGCATCTACACTTGTAGGAACATATTGTGGTACAACGATTCCTCCCTCGTTTACTGCTACTAATCCACAGGGCGCCATTACCATTAAGTTTAGGTCGGATGGTGTGGTTACCAAGCCCGGCTGGGATGCAAATATTTCGTGCGTTGGGGGCAATCTATACAGTATTGCTGCAGCCTTCCCGCCTGAAATATGTGCTGGTGGTTCTACTCAGCTGGGAACTCTTACCCAGGGCGGAACAGGCAATTATTCTTATGTATGGCATCCCGGAAAGTACTTAAACGACTCCACAAGTCCCACGCCTTTAGCAACCCCACCGGTTACCACCGAATTTACTGTTGAAGTGTTTGATGGACAAAGCACAGTTACGGCTACGGCACTTGTGGTGGTGCACCCCCTGCCTGAAACTCCTGTAGTTGAATTACAAGGAAATATGCTTGTGTCGAATGCTGCATCGGGTAATCAGTGGTACGACGAAATCGGACCCATACCTGGCGCCACCGAACAAACTTTTGTCCCAACAACCTCGGGCAGTTATTACACTATCGTTACCAACGAATTTGGCTGTTCATCGCAACCCAGCAATAGTATTTATGTTGTTGTGACGGGTATAGCCAAAGAAGAACAGCAAGCCTGGTTCACCGTTTCACCTAATCCTTTTGATAACCAAATTCAGGTAAACTATACCGTCAAAAATGAAACACCGGTTAAAATTGAACTGGTGGATATTGTCGGTAACATCGTTGCCATTCTTGATAATCGCGCGCAAGTATTACCCGGATATTATAAAGTAAGCTTGAATACAAAAGAGCTTCCCTCAGGGGTTTACCTGGTTCGTTTTACAAGTAATTCGGGTAGCTACATTCATAAGATTGTGAAAATGGATTAATACATATTGTATCGATTTCAAACCAGACCCCGGGCGAAAACCGGGGTTTGTTTTTTATTTGCTGAAATTTATTACAAACGTTTGCATAAAGATGTTATTTTTGTCTTTTAAATATTTAAACCCAAATCCGTCAATAGGAGTAATCTCTAATGACCGTCATTAGAGGTTAATACTTATAAATAATAGATTATCAAAACAATAAAGTTGCTAAAGGAATAAAAAAAAGTACTTATTTAGTGTAAG
>Ga0067045_1029150_pt1 | contig 23330 bp, 20 predicted proteins | sample TerdegcTABiofilm_FD_59184 | JGI IMG/M metagenome (GOLD analysis project Ga0067045, IMG submission 59184) | Combined Assembly of (Gp0054472, Gp0054536) Wastewater bioreactor microbial communities from Singapore -Terephthalate degrading...
ATCGGATGTAGCGCACTATCATTTTGGGGTGTCGTTCACTGGCAATCTAATCGCAAAAAAGCATTACCAATCTTGATGATCAGTAATTTGTTATTGGCATTTTTCTCTGTTCGCGCCTCCGCTGCTTTAATCACGGTTTGTGCAGTATGGTTTTGGTTGGAACATATCCAACCTAAACTGACCATAAAGTGGCAGAGAATTGGATGGCTGTCGATTGGCATTGTCGTGATCGTAGGAATTGCATTCGGATTAAACTGGTTAATTAATACAGCCCGTTGGGACCTCTACCTGATGGAAACCAGCTCTGGTCGCATCCAGTTTGAATTGGATGCAATCGGCTGGCAGTGGCGCATTCCCTTTATTGTCAGTTATGGTCTTCTTCAACCGGTTCTACCTGCAGCCATCGTCTATCCCGGTATCACCATTATGCGCCTTATTGCAATCTTTCGTGCCATTGGATGGTATGTAATCCTACCTCCACTTGCCTTTGCTTTTTTTGCAGTCTGGAAACAAAAGCCGTTGAACGAAAGAGTAGTATTAATCTGGTTCATCATCGCAGTAGTCATTTGGACATTGATTTCCTCTATTCGTGCCGGTGGTGATCAATGGGACAATGTTCGTTATCGCGCCATATTCACCACGTGGATAACTTTCATGGTTGCCTGGGGATACCATTATGCGTTAATTCACCACTCTGCATGGTTGAAACGTTTTTATTGGATAGAAGGCATTTTTGTCCTGGTGTTTTTACAATGGTATCTTAGTCGATACCTTCATCTATTCGGTCGGCTGCGTTTCTGGCACATGATTTTATTAATCATCGTTCTTTCCATTTTCATCCTGCTCAGTGGATGGTGGTTAGATTCGAAGAAGAAGTCCGAACAAACTTCTCTGCCAAAATCACACAAATCCCAATAATGTCCGAATGATATAATCCCAAAACATCATCTGTTCTTTTAATTTTTCCACATCATGAAAATACACAAGCCTAACAGGTATGAAACTTTTCATTGGATATTTTTCACTGTCCTACTCGCTGCATTCGTGGGAGTCTGCCTAGACATTAACCAGGTGTATCAACCTCTTCAAAGAGGTTGGGACTTATTCCCTGATTCGTTATTTCTCTTATTATCACTTTCATTGCTCTGGCTTATGATAAATGCCCTGATTCTTTTAAAACCCGAAAGAATCATCAGGCTCAACCAATTTAAGAATCAGTACACAATTTTAAGATGGCTTGGCTTTTTCATCATTCCATTCAGCATTTCTTTCATAATCATTTTCACGATCTATGGCAATGTGTTATCGGGTTTTTGGGTGCGTCTCTGGATAACCACCATGTCCATTCTGACTATGGCGTGGTTATCAACTGCTAAACCTAAGGAATGGTTTGAATGGCAATCTATTTTATTATCCGCACTAGTTTTTTGTAGTATCTTCACACTTTCATCTTTATTCCAGTCAGTAGTGTCTTATCCATTTCCATTGTACTGGTCAGAAGGGAACAGATTTTGGGATTACTCATTGGTGTTTGGCCGCGACCGATATATTTACCCCTTAGACCAACCTATTCCAGCACAAGTAGAAGAATTACGTCAATTTATATGGGGATTAGCTTTCTTGTGGCCAGGACTTTCTATTCAGGGAATGCGTCTTTGGGATTCTCTCCTGATGACATTTCCTTATATTCTTCTTGGATTTTTTATTTTTAATCGTTCAAACAAACACCATTGGCTTCCGCTCTTATGTGCCTTGTGGTCTTTTCTCTTCCTTAATCAGGGGCCAATATACACAGACTTAGTGCTAGCTGCAGTACTGGTGGTCATCTCCCTTTATTTACCTTTGATACCACAACTTGGATTGGTTGGCATCACTTCATATCTATTGGCGATAGAACGAAATCATTGGATGGTAGCTCCCACAATCTGGTCAATCCTGGCAATATTTATCGGTGGCTTTTTCCCATCCCATGCCAAAGTGAAAAATCCCTGGTGGCGTTCCATCTCGGTTGCAATTACAGGCTTCCTTTTCGGTTTCATATTACCAATATTGATACATCATTTCAATAAATCATCAGCTGCAACATCTCCTGTCAGCGTTGCTGCTAGAATGATTGATATCAATTCAAGGCTTAACGCATATACCTTTATTTGGAACCGCCTGCTGCCAAACCCAACTAATCCTATGGGTATCCTACCCATGCTGGGTTTCGCCATTCTGCCAGTGCTGTTATTGATATTTCTATTTATCCGCGAAAAAACATGGAGATTATCTATATGGCAGTGGCTGGTTTTTATTTCTTTTAATGCCATATTATTTATTGTAGGCATGGTGGTCAGCGTAAAAATTGGTGCAGGAAATAATCTACATAATCTTGATATGCTCTTGATTGGCGTATTAATTAGCGCAGGTATTACCTGGAAAAAAGGTTTAATGAACTGGTTTCTGAATCCCGAAACAAAAAATATCCTGATTAAGTTGCTTCTATTAATCATAATTATTCTTCCCGCTTTTTCCGGCATCACTTCAGCCAGGCCATTACAACTGCCCGATCAGTGGGTTGTCAAAGATGCTCTGCAAAAGGTTCAGGATGCAGTTAATATCGCCCTTCCCAATGGGGAGATATTATTTATTGATCATCGCCAATTATTAACCTTTGGGGTAATTCAAAATGTCCGTCTCGTTCCTGAGTATGAAAAAAAACAACTTATGAATATGGCAATCGATGGCAAGCTGGACCGACTTCAAAATTTTTATCGAGACCTGATTAAGCGAAGATTTTCCCTCATTGTAAGTGAAGTGCTCGAAGTGAATTTTCAAAAAAGCACCAAGCCATTCAGTGAGGAAAACAACGCTTGGGTATCACACATCACTATGCCGATTATTTGTTATTATGAACCTTTTTACACAAATCGCGAAATTGGGTTGCAATTACTCATCCCTCGCGAGGATATCGCAATTGGTTTCAATGGTCGTCTCTGTCCTGGAGCAGCACAAGAATAAAATACCTGTTTACACATTTCTTTGGTTATAATGACCATTGTTTCAATGTAGGCTTCATGGAGGTGATATGAAACTATCCATCATCGTACCTGTTTTTAATGAGCAGGGTAATATCTTTCCACTATATAAAGCCATTAATAAATCCATTCAACCTTTAAACATTTCCTGGGAATTAATCATGGTTGATGATGGAAGCAGTGATGAAAGCCAAAAAAATATGCAGCATCTAGTTGCACAGGATCCCACTCATGTATCATTAATCGTGTTACGGCGAAATTTCGGCCAAACTGCAGCAATCGCTGCAGGGATTGATTATGCACATGGTGAGGTGATTGTGCTCCTGGATGCAGATATGCAGAATGACCCGGCAGATATCCCCGAGATGCTTAATAAAATAGATGAAGGTTACGATGTAGTGAGCGGTTGGCGTTACCACCGTAAAGACAAATTTATCACCCGCACTCTACCCTCCCTCATTGCGAATTGGTTAATTTCAATCGTAACCGGAGTGCACCTGCATGATTATGGCTGTACCCTTAAAGCATATCGCCGTGAGGTGATTACCGGTTTCCGCTTATATGGCGAAATGCATCGCTTTATCCCCGTATATGCTGACTCAGTAGGAGCCAAGATTATTGAAGTTCGCGTGAGGCACCATCCGCGACACTACGGCAAAGCTAAATATGGGTTGGAAAGAACTTTTAAGGTGATTTTGGACTTGTTCACTGTAAAATTCCTCACCAGTTATGCCAACAAGCCTATTTATTTATTTGGTGGCACCGGAGCACTTCTTATTCTGTTAGGTGGGGTAGTTTTGCTTTACCTATTTATCCGGCGTGTGTGGTTCAATGTTTCCGTTACTGCCTCACCACTCTTCCTAATTGGAACGACCGCTGCCATATTGGGTTTCCAGTCTATACTAATGGGTTTGATTGCAGAATTACTGGTGCGTACATACCACGAATCTCAGAAAAAACCAACTTACACCATTCGCCACATCATCCAGAACCCAAAAAGCGCTGTAAGAAAAAAATTAGTCACAAAATAGATAATTCAGTGCTGAAAGCGAATGAATTCATTCAATCATTGGTTTGTGGGATAATCGAAACACCAAGGTATAATGCACGGCTTGAGACCAACGCCAACAACCACTCCTTTAAAGATATTGATTATCAATAGCGAGTATCCACCCATAGGTGGAGGAGCTGGTACTGCTACGGCTAATTTGGCACGCTATCTGGCTGACCAGGGACAGGATGTAAAAATCATAACCGTCCGGTTCGGAAACCTTCCGGTAACCGAACACATTTCGGGATTTGAAGTCGTGCGTATCCCAGCCCGTCGAGATCGAGCTGATCGCTCAAGCGCAAGCGAACAGATCAGTTTTATGCTGGCTTCTCTTAAATACTTCATTACCCATTTTAAAAAATGGAAACCAGATGCCTGCCTGGCTTTCTTTGGCATTCCTAACGGAATTACTGCCATGCTAATAAAATGGATCTTTAAAATTCCTTATATCGTATCCCTGCGAGGAGGTGATGTGCCAGGATTTAGGCCTTATGATTTTAAACGCTACCACCGCCTGGGTGGTCCTTTAATAAAAATCGTATGGCGACAATCTTTTTGTGTAGTAGCAAATAGCCAGGGATTACGCAAGTTGGCAATGAATTTCTACCGCAAAGTTCCCATTTTAACTATTCCAAATGGGGTTGACCTCGAGTTCTATAAACCTTCACCCCGCCAATGGTCTCCACCTCGTTTACTCTTCATCGGGCGGATCGTGTACCAGAAAGGTCTAGACCTGCTGGTGGAAGCACTCAGTCATTTGTTGCATCTGGATTGGGAGTTAACCATTGTCGGAGATGGTTCTTTTAAAGAATTGCTATTATCGAAAGTAGATATGCTAAATTTGAGCGAGCGAATTAAGTTTTTAGGCTGGCACCAAAAAGAAGACCTGCTCCCATTATTGGCAAAGTCAAACATCTTCGTGAATCCATCCAGACATGAAGGTATGCCTAATGCCGTGCTGGAAGCCATGGCTTGTGGGTTGCCTATCATTGCCTCACGTATTTCTGGAAATGAGGAGTTAATCACCCATCAGCAGAATGGCCTGATGTTTAAGGCAGAGAATATTGCAGGGTTGGAGGCTGCCTTAAAGGAATTAATGACCAACCCTGAGCTTTGTGCAAAAATGGGTCGCCTGAGCCGAAAGAAAGTTGAAGAACACTTCAGTTGGGAAAGTTCTGGAAATCAGTACTTAACTTTGTTGCGTAAAAGTGTGGAGCGAAATTAATGTGCGGGATATGCGGTATGGTTCACCAGGATCAGTCTGTTATTGATACCGATCAGCTCGAACGTATGAATTCTAATCTCATCCACCGCGGACCAGATAGTTCAGGCATGTATGTTCAACCTGGCATTGGGTTAGCTATGCGTCGTCTGAAAGTCATTGACCTGCTTAGCGGCGACCAACCCATTAGCAACGAAGATGACTCTCTTTGGGTAATTTTTAATGGGGAAATCTATAACTACCTGGATTTACGTGACAACATCATGCAAAAAGGGCATCGGTTGAAAACCAACTCGGATACCGAATGCATCCTTCACCTTTATGAGGAGTATGGTCTCCATTTCTTGGACTATTTACGTGGCATGTTCGCCATTGCTCTTTGGGATCAGAAAAAGAGACAACTGCTGCTGGTGCGTGACCGATTGGGTAAGAAACCCCTTTTTTATACCCAAAGAAATGGTTCGCTTCTCTTCAGCTCTGAGATCCCCAGCTTGTTATGTGGATTAACCGGTACACCACCACCAGATATCACTGCGCTGAATTTATATCTTAGCTGGCAATTCATTCCTTCACCCCTCTCAGCCTTTCAAGGAATTTACAAGATCCCTCCAGCACATTACCTCCTCTGGGATTCCGGTGAGATTCATATCGAATCATACTGGGATTTAACGTACACACCGAAAATCCAGGGGGATGAATCAGAGCTTATTCAGGAACTAAAAACCAGACTTCGTGAATCCATTCAGCTTCGCATGGTCAGTGATGTACCTGTCGGTGTACAGCTCAGTGGGGGAATTGATTCTAGCCTGATTGTGAGTGAAATAGCAAATTTACAATCCTCACCAGTGAAAACCTTTTCGCTAGGGTTTCGTGAAGAACCATTCTCAGAATTACCTTATGCGCGCATGATCTCCGATAGGTATCATACCGACCATCATGAATTCATCCTAACCTATGATCACATCCCCCAAACGATCAGTGAAATTTTGCGGTTCACCGGTGAACCTCTAGCAGACCCTTCTGCAATACCTTTGTTTCATCTCTCCAAACTCACCCGCGATTTTGTCACAGTCGCAATTAACGGTGATGGGGGTGATGAAGGATTTGCCGGTTATTCACGATATTGGCTGGATCCATGGGCAAACCTGTATTGCAAATTACCCGGAATAATTACCAAGAAAGCGATGCCATCCCTGGCAGACCTGTTCGCAGATAGATCGGATCAACCTACTGGCAAAGATTTAATTAACGGAATAAAACGGCTAAAGACCCTTGTTCAAATTGATCCGCGAGCCAGCCTCCTGCGCTGGGGGTCATACTTTCCACCCCAGGTTCTAAAGGAATTATGGCAGTCTCCTTTTATTCAGGAAATTAATCCAGCCCATGCGGAAGAAATTTCAATTCAATGGTTTGAGCGTGCCCACGCCTCCTCTTTCCTGGATCGGACGCTATATACTGATATCCACACCTACCTACCTGATGCATTGCTTGTTAAGGCAGATCGCATGAGTATGGCACATTCACTGGAAGGGCGCTCCCCTTTTCTGGATCATAAGCTGCTTGAATGGTCTGCCAGGCTACCAGAAAAGTACAAAGTGAAGGGTTTAACAGGCAAAGTGATTCTGCGCAAAGCGTATCAATCATCTCTACCTGAACCAATCTGGCAGCGAAGAAAACAAGGTTTTGGCATTCCCATCAGCGCCTGGTGTCGTGGTCCCTTGCTCCCTTGGTTGAAAGAAACATTACTGAATGCCAGACCGCTTTTTAAGAGCTGGTTCAAAGCGGACCTAATCCAACGCATGATCAACGAGCATCAAACAGGTAGAATGGATCATGGCAAGCGGCTATGGGCGCTGGCGTTACTAAGCAAATGGAGTGAAATATACTAAGTAGCATGAAACCCCAAAAAGAGATAGCCAATAAGGAATATTACGAGAACGCATGGTCTCAATGGGATGATATGAAATCATTTGGTCCTGGTTCTCGCCATGTGCGCAGGCTCGTCTTTCACATGCTGCAGGGCATCCAGTTTTCCTCATACCTGGATGCAGGTTGCGGGGCAGGAACTCTACTTTGGGATATTCATCACAGATACCCATCGGTAGAGGTCAGCGGGGTGGAATTCGCCGATACCGGGGTAGAGATATCAAAACAGAAAAATCCATACGCGAAAATATATCAATTAAATCTAGAAAAAGAAGCGCTCTCAGATACATTCGATCTGGTCACCTGTGTGGACGTGTTAGAACATATCCATGATGATATCAGCGCCATACGCAATCTGAGGAAAATGACTGCGAAATATTTACTGGTGGTTGTACCCACCGGTCCCTTATTTGAACAGGAGCGCCTCAAAGTGGGTCATGTGCACGGTTACTCGCGCGAAGAAGTGAATCGAAAACTGGAAGATGCAGGTTTCACCCTTCTGCGCAGGATGGCATGGGGGTTTCCATTCTATAACCTCTACCGCCGTTTGGTGATGAACCTACCTACTGAATCGGTAAGCGGTAAGTTTGATTTTAAAAAACAATTGATTGCCAAACTTACTTACTGGTTGTTATTCTTTAACCTGCCATTCTGGGGTGATCGTTATCTGGTTTTATGCGAGGTGAAATCTGCCATATGAGAAAAGAAATTTCAAACCTACCCATTTCGAAAAACCTGATGATCATTGGGTGTTCAGGTTTTCTGCTCCTCTGCTTGGTCGAACTAAAGGCAATCTATTGGGGGGGATTGGACTATACCATCCTGACAAAACCGGTGAATATTATCTTTTTTCTCGTCTTCTTTATGATTCATCTAACCGCCCTGATCATTTTGTTTCTTTACTTTTACAAAGAACATCGACTTCGCTTGCTGCGTTCGATGCTTCAGTCATTATCTCCATCTCACTGGTTGCTCGTTATTTTCCTTGTAGTTTTCCCTTCTGGTTTCTTCTTATTCAGTGCCTGGGGCAATATTTTCATAAGCCCTGTCCTTCGTATCTGGCTTTTCATCAGCCTATCACTAATTATCACCTTCTTATTAAGTATTAGGAATACTGAATATTTCCAATTTAACTCATTGTTGGCCACCTTAATACTCCTATGTGCTGTTTTTTTACTCGCAGATAAGTTTAAAGAAGTAGTGAACTATCCTTTTACCCTGTATTGGTCGGAGGGCAACCGTCTTTGGGACTACTCCCTTCTGTTTGCGCGTCAGAAATACCTTTACCCTGATAATCAACCCATTTTTGCTTTCATCGACCTTGGGCGTCAAAGCCTATGGGGATTGCCATTTTTATTACACAACCCACCCATCTGGTTACTACGTCTATGGAATGCGCTTCTATTTACTGTGCCTTATATAGCCTTGGGGTGGGTCATTTTTAAAAAGACAGATGTGAATCCTTACATCGCTCTTCTTTGTGGTCTCTGGTCCTTCCTTTTCCTCAACCAGGGCCCAATTTATGCACCATTAATTTTTGCCGCCATACTAGTTGTAACTGCCTCGAAAATCCCTCTAGGTTGGGCATTTCTACTGACCCTGATTGCTGGCTATTACGCCAATCTCACGCGCTATTCATGGAGTTTTGCACCCGCTATTTGGATCGGTTTATTATCTGCGTTTCACAACAGAAGAGGAAGTAATACATTACCCTGGACCAGGTTGATCTCATTGACTTCCTCTGGATTGGCAGGTGCTTTGTTAGTTCCTATCCTTTTTCCTCTCACCAGGCTCATCCCAACCCAACTCCAACAGCAATCTCTTTTCTCCTCAGCACAGGTGACCTTGCAAAATCAAGCGCTTATCTGGACACGTCTGCTCCCCAATCCAACTTATCCTCCAGGCATTATGCTCGGCTTGCTGCTCGCCACTGCTCCATTAATAATCTTAATTATTTTCACGAAATCACTTAACAAACAAAGAAATTTTTGGCAAATCTCTGCAGCTCTGGGCTCTTCATTCCTTTTTTTTATTATTGGCCTAATTGCCAGCATAAAAATAGGAGGTGGCAGCAATTTGCATAACATGGATATGTTCCTGATTAATCTACTTCTACTGGCAGGCATATCCTGGTCACACGGTGCCGATCGGTTAATTATTGAAAAAACCCACAAGTTTCTCTGGCTATGGCCATTGCTGATCTTTATGGTGCTATATCCTGCTTTTCCTACACTCCTTGAAGCTGTACCGCTGAAACTTCCCTCTAAAACCGACCAAGAAAATGCGCTTAAGGTTATTCAGAAGGCAACTGATGAAGCTAAGAATATCGGGGATGTGCTATTCATTGATCAACGCCAGCTGCTCACTTTCAGTTACATTCAAAATGTCCCCCTGGTGCCTGAGTACGAAAAAAAATACCTGATGAATGAGGCAATGAGCGGTAATCAGCTACTGTTCGACCAGTTCTATCACGATCTAAAATCCCATCGATTTTCGTTAATAGTGAATGAACCCATCTTTATCGATTATCAGGCTGAGGATTACTACTTCGGTTCCGAGAACGATATCTGGGTTCAATGGGTATCAGAACCTCTGCTTTGTTATTATCGACCTCTGCACACATTTAAAAATCTTGGTGTGGAGTTACTCATCCCGCGAGTAGCACCCCCTGATCCCGCATGGAATTGCCCGGATTGACAAATTAAAGAGAAAGAGAATGAGACTTCATTATATCTTACCCCGCGTGGTTCGTCATTTCCTCCCCGAAAGGGTGATCTCATTTTTGCTTGAAAAACATTGGATTATTAGACCCGGATTGGAAACCGAATCCCCTCATCAGGCAGTTCAGCGCTATCAGGGAAAATTGGCAAAAAACCACCTTTCATTACAGGATAAAAAGGTGATGGTTTTTGGTTATGGTGGTAATATCCTCATTGGATGTTTACTCCTACAGGCAGGGGCACAGCAGGTTGTTCTGTGCGAACGACAGGGCTTTGAACCCCGCTCAGACATTAAACTTTTAAGTACCCAATTTCCAACATTTTTTCTCGAGCATAGAGGGATTATTCTTCCAAATCCTGAATATATTCGTCTATTACACGCAGATATCCGTCAACCTGAAATTCAAAACACCATCACAGCGCTTGATCTAGTATTATCTTCCTCAGTGCTGGAACATCTAGAGCAACCCAAGGAAATGGTTACCGCATTATCCAGATTCACTGCTGCTTCTGGTAGTCAGCTCCATTTTATTGACCTGCGTGACCATTATTTTAAATATCCTTTCGAAATGCTCTGTTATTCAACCTCGACTTGGCAAAGATGGTTGAATCCCACTAGCCATCTCAACCGCTTGCGCATTGGCGACTATCAGAAAATTTTTGAATCCTGTTTTGAAAATGTAAATATCGATTTGGAATCAAAGGCTCCTACAGATTTTCAACAAGTGAAGAATCGTATCCGGCCTGAATTTTTATCCGGTGATGATGAGTTGGATAGCACCACTCAAATCTGCCTGTTCGCCTCTCGCCCTAAAATTCAGGTATTACATTCACAGGTCATGACTGCATGAAGAAAAAAATTTTAGTCTTTTCGCATGAATATCCCCCGGTTGGTGGGGGTGGTGGTCGTGTAGCCCAAAACCTTAACCGCGGGTTAACAAAATTGGGTTATGAAATTCAAGTCATTTCAACTCACTTTGGTGATTTGCCATTTAGAAAAGATGAAGACGGAATTCTCGTTCACCGCTTACATTGTTACCGCCGGGAGATCTTTAAAGCCAGTTTTCTCTCCATGATGTTGTTTGTCTGGAAAAGTCTTTGGAAAGGTCTCAGCATCATCCGGCAATGGAAACCCGATGTGTTGCATGCCCATTTCGCTGTCCCTGCCGGTGCCTCGGTTTGGGCACTCTCACGCTTAACCAACATTCCTTACGTTATTACTGCTCATGGAGGTGACGTACCCGGTGCAGTACCTGAAAAAACTGATAAATGGTTCAGATTCGTCATGCCGTTCACCTACCCCATCTGGAAACAAGCAGCTAGGATCGTCGCGGTCAGCGATCATTTTGAACAATTAGCCCGCAAATATTATCCAGTAGAAATGGTACTCATTCCCAACCGCTTTTCGCTGGAGGGCATCCATCCAGAAAAAATACGACTTAATCAACCACCGGTGATCATCTATGCAGGGCGCTTTTCGCCCGAAAAAAATCCAACCATGGTTGTGGAGGCTTTGGCTGACCTAAGGGGGTATGATTGGCAGGCGGTCATGCTGGGTGACGGCATTCTAATGCCCGAGGTTCAAAGCAAGGTTAAGCAATGGAAGCTAAAAGACCGCATCCGCTTGCCCGGCTGGGTGAGCGAGCAGGAAGTGCAAGAATATTTCTCCAGGAGTGATATCCTCTTCATGCCCTCCCTTGCAGAAGGGTTGCCTTTAAGTGCTTTACAGGGTCTGGCCATGGGGTTAGCCTTGGTGCTTAGCCGTGTGGGTGGATGTGTAAATTTGGTAAAGCCTGGTAGAAATGGTTATTTAATAGAACCTGGTGACCTGAAAGGTTATGTTGATGCCCTGCGTAAATTACTCTCACAACCTAATCTGATCATGAAATATCGCAAAGCCAGTCTGGAATATGCCAGGCAGTTTCAACCTCAGGTAGTTATTAATGCGTATGATGATCTCTTTATGAAACTTCAGTCTGAGAAGTAAATAGGATAGCCCTTTCATACTGAAATGAAAATCGCTTATGTCACCCTACACTGGCCGCGTACCCGCTCCAGTGGAGTGGGTCGCAAAATTGCCAGCCAAATCGAAACCTGGCGCAAACTCGGCCACACCGTACGGCTGTTCATGCATACACATTCAATTGAAGATCCTTCAATTCTTCTTCCAGCAGAAACCTTTTTTTACCAAACATCAAAGGGTTTGATTGGAAAAATCAAAACTGAATTCTCTCGTGTGCATGCAATCCGACAATTAACACAAGCGTTAAAAGAGTTTCAGCCTGAAATCATCTATCTACGCTGGAGTATGTATGTATATCCTATGCACAATTTAGGAAAAATCGCGCCTATAATAATTGAAATCAACACCAATGATATCTACGAACATCAATTACTGGGACCGGTCCTAAATATATACAATCGGCTCACCAGAGGGATTATCCTACAGGTTGCATCTGGGTATATCATTGTCACACACGAATTAGCAAACTCACCACAATTTAATCGCTATCACAAACCAATACAGGTGATCTCCAACGGGATCGATATTTCTGCCATTCCATTTCAATCCGCACCCAACAATCAAACCCCTCACCTGCTGTTTATTGGTTCACCCGGAATGCCTTGGCATGGGATTGAAAAATTAGTAGGTCTGGCAAGTGATTTTCCCGACCTCGAGATTGAGATTGTCGGCAGTGGTTCAATTCCTGGTTTTACCCGATACCCCAAAAACATACATTTACATGGATTCATGGAAGGTGAGGATTATCTTGCTTTATTAAGGAAATGTGATGCAGCCATAGGAACATGTTCTCTTTATAAAAAAGAAATGAGTGAAGCTGCACCTTTGAAAATCCGTGACTGTGCTGCTGCTGGTTTGCCTCTCATCCTGCCTTATATCGATACTGATTTTAATGACCTTGAAGATGAAACTATCCTAAAATTACCAAATAATGAGAATAATATTAAGGCAAATGGGCAACGCATCCACGATTTTGCCTACTCCATGAGGGGCAAACGAATACCAAGGGAATTAGTTAAGGGTCGTATCGATTTACATCAAAAAGAGGTTGAACGGCTGAAATTTTTCACATCAATACTTCAAAGAGATAAAGAAAAAAGTCATAAACCTCAATGAATATTTTCTTCTTTCTGGCGAGCAGTGCTATACTATGAATAATAAAAGAGGATTTGCATGGATGATGTGACCTGCCCAAAATGCAACGGGCTAAACCCAGTGACCGCTATAACCTGTCGCTTCTGCCATTCACCCCTGCCTAAGAAAAATCTCTCATCTCACAGCACCACAAGTTTTTCCAGTCACTCAATCTCATCTACTATACAATCATCCTCGCAAGATCAGGATGAGAACAATATCCCCGAATGGCTAAAAAAGGTTCGTGAATTGAAAAAAGCGGATGAGGAGAAAGAGCGGGAAAAAGAGCAATGGCAGCAGCAAAGCTTCTTAACTCCAAACAGTGAAAGCCCAGCCAAACCAAAAGCCTCTGCAGTAGCAAACAAACCTAAATCTTCTAGGAAAATCTTTTCATCTTCCAACGGAGGTAAACCTACCCAGCAAAATGCTCCCGTAAAAGATACTGATGCATACTCACCCGCGACCGAAATGAGATCTACACCATCTGATGAGGATGAACCGCTAAGTGCAAATGACAACCTGCCTGAGGGTTTCATCCCTTTGTAAAAATAATCTGCAATAAAATATCAACATAAAAGGATGAATAGATGAACAACCAATTTGACAAATTCATTCCTGAGGAGGATAACCAAGCGGATGGACCTTATTATCAACCACCATCACCAAAAGGGAAAAGAATTCTAAGAAAAATTTTACTCACCTTATTCATCCTTGCCCTGCTGTTTCTGGGTGTTGTGTATATTCAACAGACCCTGCTCGAACTGGAAGCAAAAGCCCAAGTCTACGCGACACAAACTGCCGCTGTTCTGATGGAAAACTCGAATCCTTCTCAGGCGCAATCACCTACCCAAACAGCCCTACCCCCTACAAGTACTGTAACCACCACGCCATTACCACTCACACTCACTCCCACCTTAGATAGTAATGCTATACATACAGCTACCATCTCTTTTTTATTAACACAAATATCTGATTGATCGTTGTAGGGTACTAATTTTTTCCCCGAATTTTAATATCTGCAACCTAATAAAAATAAGCCGCGGGATTTGATTTGCGAATCAGGGGTTAGATTTTTTTACACTTCGTTGGATGAGATTCAAAAATTAGTTCAAGTTCACAAAACTTAATTAGTGGAAAGTTGTTAGTTTATATTCTCCTTTCAGGTCACACCTGCAGCAATCTTTTCTCCAAACTTTATCAATTCCTTTACCATCTCGTCTGACCGACCTTCAGCATAAACACGCAGGATAGGTTCGGTTCCTGAAGGGCGAATAAGCAGCCAGGAATCGTCTGCAAGAATGTATTTCACCCCATCAAAAGTAGAAAGCTCCACCAGCTTTTCACCACCCAATTGCGCTGGGGCTTCTCCTTGCAGGCGGGTTGTGATTTCCTGTTTGGATACCGGTTTATGCAGACGCAGGTCCATGCGCTGGTAAATTGCTGGACCGACCTCATGCAACAGGTCGCTCACCAGATCGCCCAGCGTGCAGTTAGCCTCAGCCAGCATTTCAACTATCAGCAAGCCCATTAAGATTCCATCACCCATGGGTATGTGACCTTTAAAGGAAATCCCTCCTGATTCCTCACCTCCAATAAGCACATCTTCCTTCATCATATATTCAGCAATATGATTGAAACCCACAGGAGTTTCATATAGTTTTAAACCATATTTCTTTGCCAGGCGATCCACCATGCGGGTGGTGGAAACCGTACGCACCACCGCTCCTCGGTAATGACGGTTCTCCACCAGATATCGCAGTGCCAAGGATATAATTTTGTGCGGATCCACAAACTGACCGCGTTCATCCATAGCGCCAATGCGGTCTGCATCCCCATCTGTGGCTAACCCCAAATTACCTTTACCGGTAGTAACAGCTCCACTGAGGGCATGTAAATAACGCTCAATCGGCTCTGGGTGCACTCCCCCAAACCCCGGATTCATCTCATTGCGAATTTCAAACACTTCACAACCAGTGCCGTCTAGCATGCTTTTAATAATCCCGCGCCCTGACCCATACATAGAGTCCACCACAAGGTATTGCGGGTTCTCGGCAATCACATCAAAATTAATCAAGGTGCGCAGGTGAGATTGATATTCCGGCAATGGATTAAAACGGGTGATGAGTTTCTTTTCTCTTGCTAAATCGTAATCAATCAGGTTTGGACCCCGTCCCTGGATCTCATTATCATTCAGATATACCTCAACTCGCCTACATTGCTCGGGAGAGGCAGAACTCCCAGAAGGAGCTTTTACCTTTACTCCATTGTAACGAGGTGCATTATGCGATGCTGTAATCATAATGCCAGTGATGGCATGCCTATGGAAGACACTGTAGGCAACCGTTGGGGTGGGAGAATCAGATTGGCATAAGAACACATTGAAGCCATTAGCAGCCATCACCCGGGCAGCCTCACGAGCATAACGGTCAGATAAAAATCGGGTATCGAAACCAATAATCACTTTTTTGGGGTCTGGCACATAGGTAAGTTGCATACCATTCGACCAGCCATCTGAAGCCACAGCATCTGCAATCGCCTGCGTGACCATACGCAAATTATCAAAGGTAAAAGTATCTGAAATAACCGCTCTCCATCCATCGGTGCCAAAATGTACAGGCATGCTCAACTCCTTATGAGAAAATTTAAACAAAAACCCAAATGAATTTTTTTGGGGTTTTACAAATATTCCAAATAATTAATATCGTAATTGCATCATGAACAACAAGTTGTTTTTCCACAATGATTATATCCTAAACGTGATTCTGATAAAAAAGGGTAAAATACGCTGGCGAGGTTTGATTTCATGCCAAATTCATTGATTAAAAAAACCATCAGTTTGTGTCTTCTTTTCACATTGCTACTCTCAGGCTGTTCCCTGATTCAACGTTTCCAACCCACCCCAACTTCAACATTAATACCTACACCCACCTATACTACCACGCCGGTAGTAAAACGAGTGATATTGGTAGCTCCTGAATCTCTGGATGACACTCTGGTGAGTGAAGCGCAGTCAATACTAGCAGAATTATCTGCCTCTTCAGGTATTCAGCTCGTAACCCTGACCCAGATTCAAGAAGACAATCTGACCCCGGATGTAAGCATTGTGGTCTTTCTCCAGCATCCCGAAAATTTGGGCACACTAGCCAATGCAGCACCCCAAACCCAATTCGCTGTGGTCAGCAGTCTAAACTGGAACCCCACCGGCAACATCACGATCATTCGCGAGCGTCCTGAATATGTCGCCTTCCTTGCCGGCTTAATCAGCGTCATCCTGGATAGCAACTTTCGCGGTGGTGCTCTAATGACATCTGAAAATACACTGGGGCAGCAGGCGTTTCTCAACGGCGGGCATTATTATTGCGGATTATGTGCATCCAATATTCCCCCATACAGCAAATATCCATATCAGGCGATTCAACCATCAGATAGTCTGGCTGTCAACTGGCAAACCGCTTTCGACCAGATGAATATCAATTTGATAAAGGCACTCTATGTAACACCAGAGGCATATAGCGATGAACTGTTTCAATATCTAACCACAAAAGACCTCATCCTCTTTGGTTCCCACACCCCCCCGCAATCCGCCCGTTCACGCTGGGCAGTCACCTTGCAGCTAGACGGAATTTCGCCCCTGCGTGAAATCTGGCCTGATCTAATAGCTGGCCAGGGAGGAAAAACCGTGTACGGTGGGATACGGTTTTCTGATGTGCAACCTGAGTTGATTGGTCAAGGGAAGCTGGAATACGCACAGAGGATTCTGGAAAAACTACGAGCTGGGTTAATTAACCCCTTGGATGTTGCCCTGGATTGATTTATTAGCCTGCTTTGCCGGTAAATTTTGGCATAATTTCGTTTTCAGCTGGTGAAATTCCTTCACCGGTGAGCACCTTCCAGATGGTCATAAATAGAATTTTAAGATCAAGCCAGAAGGACCAATGATCCACATACCAGACATCTAACCGAAAGCGATCTTCCCAAGAAAGAATATTGCGTCCATTTACCTGCGCCCAGCCAGTGATGCCGGGGAGCACCTCATGTCGTCGTGCCTGCTCGCTGGAATAGCGTGGTAGATATTCCACCAGCAGGGGACGTGGTCCCACTAGGCTCATATCACCTCGTAGCACATTGAATAGTTCAGGAATTTCATCTAAACTGAATCTTCGCAGAAAACGCCCAAATCCAAAAAGTCGCTGCTCCTCCGGCAAGAGTCTGCCGTGTTCATCCTTCTGTTCACACATGGTACGGAATTTGAAATTCTTGAATATTTTCCCATTTTTCCCAGGGCGATCCTGGGTAAAGATAACCGGCCGTCCATCAATGATGAAGATGATTAATGCAATGAGGCACATAAATGGAAATAAGAGCAGCACAGCCAGAGCACTTACCAACAGGTCAAAAAGACGTTTAATTAAAGGTACACCTTTAGGAAACAACAACAAGCTCATTTCGACATTGTACCAAAATAATCGGTTATGATTTTGTAAGATATAATTTCAAAATTCCAGGAGGATGATATGCCATTCAGAATCACTATTGAGTATTGTGCTTCCTGCCATTTCGCCCAACATGTCACCAGTTTGGTTGGCGAGATTTTAAACCTATATGAAAAAAACCTAGAATCAATAATGATCCTGCCGTCTTCCGTGATTGGCGATTTTGAGGTGAAACTGGACGATAAGGTGATCTTCTCCAAACGAGCTAAAGGTCGCCTGCCCAATCCTGGTGAAGTGGAAGAATTGCTGGCAGCTGGATTATTCGGAGGTTGAGAATGAAAAAAGGACGAGTTTTTTCTGGCGCACGGCCAACCGGCCGCCAGCATCTCGGCAACTACTTGGGTGCCATCCAAAACTATGTGGCTTTGCAGGATGAATATGATTGCATCTATTGCATCGTGGACTTGCACGCATTGACCACTATGGAAGCTACAGAAGAGATTGTACCGAATACCTACGAAATGGCATTGGATTGGCTGGCAGCTGGCATTCGTCCGGAGGAGACAGTTGTCTTCGTTCAATCTCAAGTTCCTGAAGTGACCGAGCTTCACACAATTCTTTCCATGGTCACCCCATTGGGCAAACTAACCGATTTACCTACCTTTAAAGAAAAAGCGCGCGAGCAGCCGCACAATATCAATTATGGTCTAGTCGGTTACCCAGTGTTAATGGCTGCCGACATCCTCTTATATAAAGCCTCTGTTGTTCCGGTAGGTCTAGATCAAGCACCACACCTAGAATTTACCCGAGAAATTGTCCGTACATTCAACCACCGTTATCACACCCAGGTGCTCATCGAACCACAAATGAAGATCACACAGGTTCCTAAAGTACTGGGTATCGATGGTGTGCAGAAGATGAGTAAAAGCCTGAATAATCACATTGAGATGGCAGCCACCCCGGAAGAAACCTTAGAGCGGGTTAAACAGATGGTTACCGATCCTGCGCGCATCCGCCGCAGTGACCCGGGCAACCCGGATGTGTGTAACGTCTTCTCGCTGCATAAATTGTTCTCCAGTGCAGAGGATATCGCTATGGTTAACACCGAATGTCGTCGGGCTGGGATTGGTTGTGTGGAATGCAAAGAACTTCTTGCCAAAAATATTAATTCCCATCTAGCTCCCTTCCGTCAGAGAAGATTCGAAATTAACCAAAATCCAAAAATCGTGCAGGAAATACTTCAGCAGGGTGCCATGCGGGCAAGGGTAATAGCACAGGAAACCATGCGTGAAGTTCGTGCGGCTGTTGGCCTTTCTGAACGGACTACCTGATTTTGGTATGCGCGCCATTCTGCAGCGTGTTACACACGCCCGAGTAAGTGTTGAGTCTCGCACTTTGGCAGAGATCAATCTCGGATTAATGATTCTACTGGGTGTGGAAAAAGAAGACACCCGTGAAAAAGCGGACAAATTAGCCCAAAAGGTTGCAAATCTGCGCATCTTTAACGATGCCGCGGGCAAAATGAATCTTTCGGTCTTGGACGTCCATGGTAATGCTATCGTCGTCTCCCAATTTACCTTGATGGCTGACACACGAAAAGGTAATCGTCCCTCATTTGTTGATGCGGCTCCCCCTGAGCTGGCAAGCCCTCTGGTGGATTATTTCACCCAGCAACTAAATCAGATGGGTGTGCCTGCACAGTCCGGTGAATTCGGTGCCCACATGCTGGTGGAAATCTCCAACGATGGTCCGGTGACCATAATGCTACAATCATAACTATGAAATTATTAATAAACATCTTACGTAGTTTATAGTTAAAAAGTGCTACTTTAACTATAAGAGGAGTAAATTATGAGAATAACTGATATCTTAATTGGAGTATCCATTCTGTCATGGATGGGTGTAATAGGTGTGATTGGATTGATTTTTTACCAGTCCAGCCGGGGGCAAAGAGTGACTAAAAGCCGCACGATCATCCTTGCTATGGTAGCAGGTGCCATCGTGCTCACCATTCTTAGTGCTGGTCTGGTATTCATTGAGCCAGAGGAACGAGGTGTGGTAGTCTCTGCACTTTCACCAAAGGGGTACCGAGAATCTGTTTTACAACCCGGCTTGCGCTGGATTATCCCTTTTGTGGAGCGTGTAGTAATCTACCCCATCTCCAAACAAACCTATACCATGTCAATTATTCCAGAAGAAGGTCAGCGCTTTGGGGATGATTCCATCTCAGCCCGCACCAAGGATGGCCAGGAAGTCATCATCGATGCTTCGGTAATATTTCAGGTGGATCCCGCTAAATTGATTGATGTTCATGTACAGTGGCAGAAGCGCTACCCTGAAGACCTCATTCGACCTCAGGTTCGCGGTGTCATCCGTGATGGCATCTCCCAATATGGCGTGGAAGAGGTGGTCTCAGATAAAAGATTTGAGATGACCAAATACGTCGCCCAAACGCTTTCAGAAAAATTTGCACAGAACGGGATTATTATGGTGGATTTCGTCTTGCGCAACATCAGTTTTACCGATGAGTATGCCGCATCAGTGGAGCAGAAGCAGATTGCTGAACAGCAGGCTAAGCAGGCAGCTTATGTGGTGGAACAACGCAAACAGGAAGCCCAGCAGGCCATTGAGACTGCTAAGGGTCAGAAAGAGGCAGCTATCATTGCGGCGGAAGGCAAGGCAGAGGCTCGGCGGATTGAAGCACAGGCGGAAGCGGATGCACTAAAACTGCTCACCGAAGCCCTGCGCGGGCGCCCGGAACTGCTCAGCTATCAATATATCACCAAGCTGGCACCTACCATCCAAACTATGTTGCTGCCCAGCGGTGCTCCCTTCGTCTTCCAGTTACCCAGCATCGGTACCACCCCTTAATTAATAATTTGATTAGTGATGATGAGGTGTGGTTTCACTCCACACCTCTTTTTTTACAACTTGACGCAAATTTAAGGACGTGCTACTATTTACTTGAAAATTTTTTCTATCTTTTCTAGAAGAAAATTGCATACGGAGGAGTACACACAATGAAAGGAAAATTCACCCCCTGTTTTATTTTGTTCACAGGTTTTATTTTTCTCATTTCAGCATGTGTTAGGCCAGCTTCTGGTGGTCCGGTAGCGATTCCCACCACAACCGGGATATCCAATCCCGTAGCCACCCAGTCAGCATTGATGAAGGAAATCATCGCTGGCACACAGACCGCCATGGCACAGGCATCCAGTGCAGGCACGCCTATCCCTACTGTTTATGGTGCCACGCCTGGTGCGGGTGCCACTACAACTACTGGCATTAGCACTAACACCCCCATCTACCCCAGTCCCACTGCTAATAAAACAGTACTGGCATTGCCCACTCAGACACAAGGTCCACCACCTGAGGTTGAAGCTACCTATATTTCAGGCTATTATGATCCCAAGAAATATGGTGATGGCAGTATTCGAATTGAAGTGATTAAGGTTGTACAGGCGCAGACCATTACCATACAAATGGATAACTTCCCACCAGACACCACATTTACTATAAAAATGGATGTCTATGGGAATTCCGGTGTTGAGGCAGGACAGAACATTTATGCTCTCAACGGCATCATTGTTGGCTTCACCAATTCTGGCAAAGGTGGTACTCTCCAGGCAACGTATACGATTCCAGATGCCTTGCGTCAGACACCTAAAATCCATATTCTGGCTATCAGTATGCCATATTACGCCTATGCCTACACTGACAATGTAGATTGGACAAAACCATAATCCTGAACTTCAATGGGCTGATCCTAGTCAGCCCATTTTTAATTTAAGGTATCAAATCGTAATTTCGGAGGTTTTTTGAATCCAACAATCCTATCGCATCAAGTCGTTTACCAAGGCAGACAATTTACAGTTGAGACACTTTTACTCCACTTGGAAAACCAAAAAGAACATCATTATGAACGTGTAAATCATAGAAATTCAGTCACCATTCTGCCAGTGAATGATCAGGGACAAATTCTATTTGTCTCCCAATACCGTGTCGGAGCCAACCATAAGGTACTGGAGTTGCCCGCTGGGGTGATAGAAGCCAATGAAGACCCCAGGACATGCGCCTTGCGAGAAGTGCGTGAGGAAGTGGGTATGGCAACCGACCTGCTGACCAGCCTGGGATCGTATTACCTGGCTCCCGGTTACTGCACTGAACTAAATCACGCCTTCCTGGCTCAAAAATTACATTTTGCACCATTGAGCGCTGATGAGGATGAATTTCTAAACCTAAATGCCATCCCCATCAAACGAGCGTACCAGATGGCTGAACTGGGTGAGATTCAGGATGGTAAAAGTCTGGCAGCCATGTTGTTAGCCAGACCCATTATATACAATTAATCTTACCGGTAATGATATTTCAATTCTTTAAATGAACGTGGTAAGATTAACTCGATTTTGACTCAGGACAAGTAAGTTTCAAAACGAACTTAGTGTACCCAGTACACTTTATCTCTTTCTTTAGGAGCACGTTATGACTCACCATACAGAGATGATGGACGGCAATGAGGCGGTTGCCTCCGTCGCCTATCGAACCAATGAAGTAATTGCAATTTATCCCATTACTCCCTCTTCCCCTATGGGAGAACATGCCGACGCCTGGTCTGCCCAGGGTAAGCTAAATATTTGGGGGACTGTGCCCACTGTAATAGAAATGCAATCCGAAGGCGGAGCCGCCGGTGCGGTGCACGGTGCATTGACCTCCGGTTCACTCACCACCACCTTTACCGCTTCACAGGGTTTGCTGCTCATGATTCCCAATATGTATAAGATTGCCGGTGAACTAACTCCGACCGCGTTTCATGTTTCCGCTCGCACTGTTGCCACCCATGCTCTTTCCATCTTTGGCGATCACTCAGATGTGATGGCTGCTCGCCAAACAGGATTTGCCCTGCTCGCCTCACGCTCAGTTCAGGAGGCACACGATATGGCCTGCATTGCCCAGGCAGCTACACTCAAATCGCGCATTCCCTTCCTGCATTTCTTCGATGGTTTTCGCACCTCACATGAAATTAATAAAATCGAATTATTGAGCGATGATGATCTGCACAACATGATAGATGATCAATTGGTCATCGCACATCGCGAGCGCGCGCTTTCTCCGGAACATCCTATGATCCGTGGCACCTCCCAAAACCCGGATGTTTTCTTTCAGGAACGGGAGACCGTCAATACGTTTTACGCGCAATGCCCTCAAATCACTCAGCAGTGCATGGACCAATTTGCCAAGCTCACTGGTCGCAAATATTCCTTATTCGATTATGTTGGTACCCCAGATGCTGAACGGGTGCTGGTGCTCATGGGTTCCGGTGCAGAAACTGCGGAAGAAACCGTTCGCTTTTTAAACCAGCAGGGAGAAAAAGTGGGGGTAGTTGTGGTACGCCTGTATCGCCCATTCGATGTCTCTTCATTTCTTAAATCATTACCAGTAAGTGTGAAAGCCATTGCCGTGCTCGATCGTACCAAGGAACCCGGGGCGGATGGCGAACCATTATATAAGGATGTGGTTACCGCTATCAGTGAGGGACTTACATCCTCCACTGCACCTTTCACTGCGCAACCAACCATCATCGGTGGCCGTTATGGCCTTTCCTCCAAGGAATTCACCCCGGGCATGGTCAAAGCTGTTCTGGATGAATTAACCAAACCTTCACCCCGCAACTTTTTCACCGTGGGCATTCAGGATGATGTTACCCATACCAGCCTGGATTTCAATTCGGAATTCTCCATAGAGCCACCAGAGACGATTCGCTGTGTTTTCTTTGGCCTTGGCTCGGATGGCACGGTGGGCGC
>Ga0067045_1029152_pt1 | contig 23312 bp, 22 predicted proteins | sample TerdegcTABiofilm_FD_59184 | JGI IMG/M metagenome (GOLD analysis project Ga0067045, IMG submission 59184) | Combined Assembly of (Gp0054472, Gp0054536) Wastewater bioreactor microbial communities from Singapore -Terephthalate degrading...
CCTCGACCTCACACCAGAAATATTTCGCAACCCGTTTGGTGGCCGGTACCATCCAAAAAAACGAGAATGAAAAATCATACAAACTTGCACCAGGAGGTGCGGAATGTGAGTTGTAGCGTTGGCATCTTGCCGGTGATTCTCAACCAATAGGCGATTGCGAGAATCGCGACGATGCCGGCGCTACGGGAACCGCTCGCTCTGACGTTGATCCTCGGCGAAGCTTCTCGGCGCGGTGCAAAAGGCTCGGTGTGCAAATTCGGTTTCTGGAAATAGCTGAAATCTAGCTCGGTGAGCCCATCCGAGACATGAGGATATGGGAACCGCGGACCAGATCGAGTCAAGAAACTGTCATCGAGGTGCCAACAGAAGGTTGCCCAATACTCCGGGCTAGGTCATAGTACATGATCCTTGTTTCGTTATCTTTGTCGGTATCAGTCATGAAAGCAAAGTAATTCTTTCTGTACATACCTATAGCTTCTTCTGTATTGTACGCGTCCACCGTGATGAATCTGCACCCCGTCCTATTGTTGGTCAAGAACAACAGCTTAGTTATATTCAAGAGAGCCGATCCGACCCCCTTTCTCTTGTATCCCTTCTGGACACCCAAACGAGCAATCTTGACGCCAGGCAGTGCACTGTACCGCTTCCGGAATGGCACCTCTCTAACGACCTTCTTCCATTCCCCTCTTGTGAAACGAGCCTTGAGCCCAGCATCATTGCAGAAACTGATAAAAGCTGCCGGAGGCTCCGCTTCTCGGACGGTGGCACCCTCAGGAAAAAAGATGTACGACTTGGTTATCAACTCCTCTTCGTGCTGCCAAAGCTCATCTCTGAAAAAACTGTTCAAGTCCTCATTGCCGCAGTCAAAGTCAAGAAGAAGAGCTTCAGGAGTGATCGGCTCCAGCTTCCAACCGAGATACAATATGCTATTTCTTTCGGCGCTCAGCATTGGCAAGGATTTCCCGGCGAAGCTCTTCCAGTTTAGGGGTCGGAACAAGATCCAGTTTGTAGTCCTTCTCCGATTCGACTTTGCTCCAAAACTTCTCCGCTTCTTCTCCTTCGAGGACCGGGGTAGGCGTGATTGGCATAGCCATGACAGATCTCCTCTCGCTGTAACCCATGGTTCCTGTAAACACATTAGCTCAAAAACGATCCTCACTCAAGGTAATCCAATGACCGGGAAAAGTGCTCCCACGCCGAGACTCGAGCCGTATGGACGCCTAGGCACTGATCGCAGGGAACTCGACACGAAGAGCAGCGGAATTCCTACGAAGCTATGAGCCAATACCGGGGTCGCCGTGGGAACCCGACACACCAGACATCTCGGACAGAACACTGGGAAATGACTATAATCCTCGCGAAGATACCCGCGAGACGGCCGTGCTACGGGAAACGGTTCATTCTGACGTTGGTCCTCGACCAAGTTTCTAGGCCATCCACCCAAGGCTATGCGCGACGGGCGAGCCACGGGGTCAGGTGACCAGAACAGCCCACATCTCAACAATACAGGCGGGTTGTATCCCCTGAATGTTTCTGAACCGATTCTTGGATCGTCTCAAGCAACGCGACTATATCGACGGGCTTCGCGATTACCGCGTCGATGCCCAGCCTATCGATCCTCTCGTCTCTCCGAATCTGGTCTGCCATCGCAGTCACGAGGAAAAACGGTGGCCTTTTCGCCTTTCCGTTCTTGCAGACCTCATGAATCACGCGAGCCACCATCCACCCGTCCATCTCGGGCATGTTCAGATCACACAGAATTGCGTCAATGCGGTTCTCGTTGAATAGTCGGACCCCATCCCTGCCGTTGGACGCGGCGACGACTGTGTGTCCAGCGGCGACAAGCATTTCCTCTAGAATCTTGAGGACTGAGGGAACATCGTCTATCAGGAGAAGAGTGAGAGACCCCGACGCCCCGTAAGCGGCTCCATATTCCTGACTGTCGCTGATCGATCTTCGATCTTCCATACTTCCCCCCCGGAAGACATGCCGTCCCGTGACATTCGAGGTGGCCGGTTTTGGAGAAAAGACTTCCAGTACCTCCCCCGCTGCCGTTAGGGACTGCCAGTTGATGTTCTCTACCAGTTTTAGAATATTCTGACCAGTGGTTTCTTCGTAGCCCTTACTGGAATTTCCGTTGGATTCGCAACCGAGGTTTTAGAGACTGCCCCACAATCGGGCAAAATCTTCAATGACGGGAAATTGTTGTACGGGACTCCTAGCAAGAGAGTCCTCATTCTTCCGGTGGACGAGAGAGGAGGGACCCGGGTCACACGCTTCCCTTTAGAGATCGTTTCGGCTTATAGAGCTTTCGACAGATATCGCACCGGTAAGCCTCGGAGCCGTCCTTTAGCGTTATCTGTTCGAGAGGATTTCCGCACACCTTGCACGGAACCTGAAACATGGCGACTGGCTGTCGGCCGGAAACTTCCTCACGGGGGGTGCGGTCGAATAGATTGCTCGTGGCGTCAATCAGGTCCTTCAGCGTTTCGGCCACGACATCGATTTCCTCCTCCACAAGGTCGAACGCTGAATCACAGGAGCATTCGAAAAGCACATTTTCAATTTGAATCATTCCGTTGTCATATTCCGAAAAATGAAAATCGCCATCCTCAACGAGAGGCAGCTTTCCAAGACCATCGAGAATATCTCTCGCCACCCCGCGCTCCACCAATTTCGTCGCGTTACACTTAAGGCTCACAGACACAACATTGTCAATGCTGAAGCTCACCTCGTAGATCGCCCGTCCTGGACCCCACACCACCTTCGCAGGATCTCGCAGGAACCATAGCCAAAACCAGGGACTACCCGACTCGACGTTTCTCACTTTCCGGTCCGACGCATCCGGCGCCCCGTTCCCGCAGAGCTGTTTGACCCGCACCAGCACCTGGCGACAGAATTCGCTAAGGATGGCTTCTCTTTCCTGGATTTTTCGGCTCATCGGCATCGCACTGAAGGCGGTCACCGGAAAATCCGCGAGTTGCCTGAGAAGTTGAGCCGATCCTGCGTCCAGCACCGCGTTGCGATCCCCGCGAAAGAGGATGTTTGTGAAAACATCAACAAAGGCGACCAACTCACGAGCACTCTCGGCACGATCCACTCCATTGGCGAACAAGGCAAACTCCTGATCCATGATAAGAACTTCCCCTGGATCTCTCAGTCGTTCCTCCATAAGCCGACCGAGAGCCTTTCCATTTGAAGACACGTTTCGGAGTAGCTGAAATACCTTCGGATATGCCATATCGAGACATATCATTCCGAAGAGAAGCTTTCGGCTGCGCGCAGCGTCCTCATTCTCGGGCTCCAGGCCACTGCCCGTTGCAAGGAGCGTCCTCAATTCAGCCACGAGCCTGTTGAAGACGAGCTTTTCCCTCCTGGGGTTAAGGCCAACGGAGTGCGTGAGAAGATCCACGTAATCGTTCACGTCGTGCTCTGCGTCGCGGAATCCGGCAATATGGAGCAATCCGGTCAGCCTATGCTTCGCGGATTCATAATCCGACCGAACAGAGACCGAGAGCTGGAAAGCTCGCTCTGAGCGGGAAAGAGGCTCGTCCGCAGCCATTTCCTCACCATAGGTAGCACCAACTGGGCTTTCCACGATTTCAGAGTCGCAGACGATCAGGAAAACGAGACCTTCGAGGTCCAGGAAGCGACGCATGGCTTCCAGGAGCTCCTGTGCAGTTGTAGAATCCAGGCGGTCCGCGTCGTCCACCATCACACAGATTCGCTCCGCAGATGCGGCATACAGAGCGGATTCGACGAGAATGGGCAATTCTTTTTTCAACAGAGAGATCGCTGCGACGACACTGGGGTCCTCAGCTCCTTGCCTTGCCAGCGCAGCGGTCGGCTCCTCTTCTTTGGACCACACATCTGCATGAGCAAAGAGCTTCAAACGATCTCGTATGTGCGCGGCAAGCACCGCCAAGTCCGTATCCCCATTTGATGAGGCGATCTCTTCGAGACCGGCAACAAACCCTTCCAAGAATAGCCACGGCACGGCGCGGTGGGAGCCCATTTTCAGATAATCGTCCGCGGCCAGGCGCATTGAAGCCACCGTATCCGGGAGGAGCGCTTCAACGGCGCGAAGGAGGGTCGTCTTGCCGGTCCCTGCAGCTCCCCGAACTGCTATGCGCATGGGAGACTGGCAGGTCTTGACGATTTCAGCCAAAGTTGCCGCTTGGGTGCTCATTTGGGGAGTAAGCCTGTTGAGGTCTTTCCGTTCCAACGGCGTATCGGCGAAAGCCCCTGGGAAGCCGAGCAATTCAGTTGGGCTAGGCTCGACGGGCTCCTCCTCGCTGACCTCCTCCGTCTCGATTTCCTTCTGGAGAGCCACTGGGGACTGTTGAGAAGGGGTCTCGATTTTCTCGGAATCCGTGAATTCGGGAAATCCGTAAGCCCTCGCGACCTCGCCGGAAGTTACTGCTGCAGCCTCTTGATCCGATGCGACAGATGATTCTTGCTCCCCCACGATAGCAGTCTGAGGGGTGCTTTCTGCGACCAGGGGACCCCCATCCTGAGGCTGGCTTCCACCTTCGTCGTCTTCAAGATCGAGCTCAATGTCATTGTCGTCTTCATCGCGAGTGGCCGACCTATCATGCACATGCTGGGTTGTTCCTTCGCGCTCGTCCTGGCGCAGTAAGGGCTCCATAGCAACCCTATCGGGTGCGACCATCTCGCTCATGGTCGGTGCAGGCTGTTCTGCCTGTTCCGACGCATACGCAAGAGATCTGATGTCCGCCGGCCCTTCAATGGTTTCCAGCTCTGTTCCTTGGAGAGTAGTATCCTCCGGAATGAGATCCAGCGGGTGATCAGATCCACGGTCGTCGGGAGAGAGCGCTTCAAGATCTCTCACTGACAGGGCCACTGTGGATATTTCGTGCTCCGGAATGTCCAGCTCGAGCTCCACTGCGTCAACCTTTTCCAGTACAGGGACAAAAGCGCGGGCATCAGACCCTCGGGGAGGGTGCTCGGGGGCTTTCTCTTCGGTCTGTTGCTCAACGGCCGTGCGCTCTAATTTCTTGTTTTCCTTCTCCTGTTGAGGCGTTTCGGGCTCTTCTGCCCGCTTGAACAACCTGCTGAAAATTCCCTTCTTTTCTCCGCCAGCCATGAGCGGACCTCCGGGTCACGATTGCCTTTCCGATTCGATGGGTGTCCGAGGGCTCGGTGCGCAATCGTGTTAGTCGGCAACCATTGCGCTGGTGCGAAGGATACTGCAAATGGAGTGTTGTAGCAAGGATTCTGTATGAATTTCTGAGACTTCAGTCGTCCTTGCCGGGTGAGATGTGCTGTTCGAACCGGGACCTTACCGATTTCTCGTCGCTCATTCAAAATACCGGACGAAACGCTTTACTAATCCCAATCCCGCAGCTTCGAAACATCACCGCTCGGCAATCCGAGCTCCATGGCCCGGAGGGCTCTCCTGACGAGCTTCCCCGACCTTGTCTTTGGGAGCTCGTCCACAAACACAAGCTCCGCGAGTGTTATCTCCTCCGGGAGATTGGTCTTCACGTACGCCCGAATTTCATGGTTAAGCCGTGCAGAAGCCGTGAACCCCTGGCCTATGGTGACAAAGGCCTTAAGCGCCGGAGCTCCCGACCCGGGGGTCTTGGCAATGACAGCGGCCTCCTCCACCGCGGGATGGAGTCGCAAAATGCCCTCGATCTCGTACGGCCCTATGAACTCCTGCCCCGCTTTGATCAGGTCATCGTTGCGACCCTGATGGTAGTAGTGTCCATCTTCGTCCTTAATCACCATGTCGCCGGTCATAAACCAGTCCCCCCGGAAATACTGGGAGTACCGGACATGGTCTCGCCATATGGCTCTCATCATCGACGGCCATCCCACCTTGAGGCCGAGCTCGCCGAGGGTGAGAATGGGGAGCTGCTCCCCCTTGGGATCGAAGACGGCAGCCTCAACTCCGGGAACCGGTTTTCCCATCGAGCCGGCCTTGATCTGATGGGATGGATAATTGGCTATGCAAATCATTCCGGTTTCGGTCATCCACCAGGTGTCGTGGACGGAGTGCCCCAGGTTCTTTCTGACCCAATAGAATGATTCAGGAGGCAGAGTCTCTCCCACGGACGCGATGTGACGAAGATGGGAAAAGTTGTACCGTGCAGGGAGATCGTCACCGCTTTCCATGAGTCTTCTGATAGTCCTGGGTGTGGTATACCACACCGAAACCTCATGCTGCTCTAGGGTCCGGTACCACGTGGATGCGGAAAACGGATCAGCCTGCACAACCGAAGTGGCACCGCACAGCCAGGGAGCGAAAGCTCCATACACGGTTCCTGTAACCCATGCAGGACTGCCGTCTGTCCAGAGAATCGATTCGGGGGTGAGATCGAGCACGTACCTTCCCGTTACCAGGTGGCCCACCATGTCCCGATGGGCGTGAACGACGCCCTTTGGCGGTCCGGTCGATCCCGAGGTGTAGAGGAGATACAAAGGAGTATCAGGATCGACAAAGACCGTTTCAGCCTCTGTGGGCATTCGTCCCATAACTTCTTCGACCACCACTTCCCAGGGGAAGAGAGAGGGAGCCGGACCAGAGGTGTAGAAAACCACTCTAGACTTTTTCATGGAATCGTACGATATCACTTCCGCCAAGTCGAGATTGGTGAGAATGCCCCGGGGTTCGGCATTGAAAATCCTCCAGTGCAGCTCCTCGAATCCAAGTGAAGGATAGAGATTGGAGAAAACCACGCCGAGCCTTGCGCATCCAAGCATGGCGAAATAAATCTCGGGACAGGGGGGCAAGAATATGAACAGCCGGTCGCCCGTCTTGAATCCATGCCTGGAGAGAAAATTGGCCCACCGGCATGACTGCTCTTTCATAGCCCTGAACGTGAACGAGGTGACATGTCCTGCCGTTTCATATACGAGAGCTTTCTTGTCCGCGGTTTCTTGTCGATCGGCCCACTTGTCGATCGCATCGACCACGATATTTACCTCACCTCGCGCGGTGCGATACAACTCCTTTTCCGCCTTGTCCCAGGAAAAGGTTCGATAGGTCTCGTGATACGACCTCATGTTGGCCTGAGGATTCTCAGCAGGTACTCGTGCCTTGATCATTAATTAATTCCATTCCCCATGGTATGACGCGCCCGGGGCGCCACGTCTCTCTTTTCGCAGACCCCATGGCGCTCCGGACCCGAACGAGCACTCTCATGGTGCTTTCCAGCCGCCCACCGTCTCCTTATCATTTGGTCCACACACCATATTGTGCATGAACGCTCCTCGCCTTTTCAACCAATTGTGCAGCCTTGCTGGTCTTGAAGGGGGGTATGCGCTCCCTACGGCCTTCTGCACAGAGAACTGCAAGCACCTCTCTCACGGAAGCTGCCAATGCAAAATTGTCGTATCCTCCCTCCAGGGACAAGAGGATCGGGGAGCTCCCGACTGATTCACTAACCTGGAGCACAATCTGAGTCAGCCAGCGAAAACACGTCTCCGTGAGGCGTGTTCTCCCGAGCGGGTCCCTGTGGTGAGCGTCAAATCCCGCGGCGACAATGATCAGCTCCGGTTTGTACCTCTTGACTATCGGCAGGACAAGGTCACGATACAGGTGGATCATGTCCGCGTCTTCCAACTCTTTGAATACTGGGACATTGACAGTGTACCCCCTGCCTTCTCCCGCTCCGGTTTCCTCCCAGTCTCCCGTATGGGGGTACCACCCCATGTAATGGGTAGAGAAGTAAAGGACACCCGATTCGTTGTAAAACAGATCCTGTAGGGCATTTCCGTGGTGTATGTCCCAGTCTATTATGAGTACCCGCTTCAGACCATAGGCCTGCATGGCATATCGTGTGGCCACTCCCAAGTTGTTGAATATACAGAACCCTCCTGCCCGATCGGGAAGAGCGTGATGGCCTGGCGGCCTTACTAGACAGAAGCAAGCCCTGCACTGACCGGACATCACGAGGTCGATTCCTTTGATGCATCCCCCGACCGCAAGCCAGGATGCCAAATAGCTCCGCGAGCTCACCGATGTATCAGGGGCCAGGGAAGTGAACTCTCGATCCGCGGTCTTAAGAATTTGCCGGATATACGCAGGGGTATGGACGAGCTCCAGGTGCTCGAGGGTCGCGGGCTCAGCGGAAATCTCCACAAGGCGCCCCGAGAACTCCTTGTCCAGCATGCGATAGACGCTCCTTAGGCGACCCGGGCTTTCCGGGTGCACGATCCCCGGTTTGTGCTCCAGATATCTCGAGTCGCGTACTACTCCCACTGTGAGGCTCAATCTACACCTCTTGCGTTCCGCTGTCGCGACATCTCAGTTCCAACACTCCTTCTTGAGGCGGTGTACTACAGTGGATTCGAACCATTGCTATAGAGCATTCAGCAAAAAGCCATCATGCTCTCTGCTCGATGACAGCTTAGACGTTCATATCACAACTGCAATATCATGGCGCGCTCTCCGTTCCCCTCGTCCACAAATCGAAAACCGGACTTACGATATACCCGTATCGCCCGAAAGTTGAAAGCCTCCACGGTGAGCCATACCACGTGGAGGCCCTCGTGTCTCGCCTTCTCCATCCCAATCTCCGTGAGCGCACTGCCAAGGCCCTTGTTACGGTAAGGCTGGAGGACGAAGACAATGTACTCGCCGTCAGATCGGATCCGGTCGGGGATGATAGCGGAATGTCCCACAACCTTCCCCTCTTGTCTGCAGAGGAAGTTCCACCCTGTGGCGAGGAGATGCTCTACCCATGAGATTCGATCGGACTCCCTTGCCGGAGGCAATCCTTGACTCTCAGCTTTTGGATGAAACTCATCGTACATCCCCTTAAGCTCTTCGGAACATTCTTGTCCCTGCTCCCGGATTTCGTAAGGTGCCCCCTGTTTGTCAAATCCTTCTCTGCGCAGTCCCACTTTCTTTCTTCCCGTCCAGTCTTTGCCCGTACTGCCGGCTTTGTAGCTGCAACGGAGGGTAAAGCTCCGGTTCCTTACAAAAAGATGTGAGGAAGTCCCTTTCCTGGGAGATGCCGCTTCCTCCCCCTCTTATCCTGGCGCCTAATCATCAGCAGTTCAGAATTGCAGGCACCGACTACTTATCGGACCCACTCCAGTCGGTGCTTCCTGTCGTGTATTCTGATGGAGGACGAGGAAACGGTCAACACTCAATTGCGAACGAGCAATCTGAACGCTGCGATGCCCTCCCTGTGCTTCAGACGGTCGACGAGCTCGTCGGCCTCGTGCTGGGAGGAGAACTTTCCGAGGTAAAGCCTGTAAATTATTCCTGTCCTTGGTCGAGCCACTGGACGCAGAGAAACGTTGTATCCCCGTGCCTTCCATTTCTGGGCCCATTGCTGGGCCACAGCCGGATCGCTGAATGCTCCCACCTGAACCGTGTACAGTGCGGGTCCCGGCTTGGACCGCGGAAGCGCAGTGGGGAGCTGCGCTGTTCCGGGAGACATGGCAGGGGAGGAAAAGTTCTCCTGAGCCGCGGGTTTGGCCGATTTGCCCCCAGAGGCTTGATTCTCAGCGGCAAGCTCTCCGGAGGGGGGCGGCCTGTCCAACGAGGACGTGTGCTCTTGCACTGGGGAGGGCGTCTCGTCCACCTGGGTGAGTTGGCGATAAAAGGTGATCTTGGGTGGCGCGCTGCAGGATGAAGGACTATTTGCTTCCGGCCCCTTCGATGGCTCGGTCGGGACGAATTCCGGCCCGGACTCGGTCGAGGTCCCAAATGCCTTACCACACACAGACGGATCGCTGATCAAGCGGTAGTTGAGAATACTCAGAACAACCCCGAGAACTATGGTCCCGATGACCGCCAGGGTAAGAGGGCCATTCTTGGGGCCCGTCGAATGTTGCGGAAGGCGTGGGGACGGCCCTTGCCGCGAAGTATTACGTTTTCTGCTGAAGATGCTCAACAATCCCATCGCAGTCACATGCGCTCCGGGGCTGACACCCCGAGGATAGAAAGCCCGTTGGCAACGACCTGACGCACCGCCTCTGACAGGTAGAGCCTGGCCTTTCTGAGCCGGTCGTCCTCGATCAGGACCCGATTGTCATGATAGTAGGCGTGAAACAGCTCGGCCAGATCGGTAAGGTAAAACGTAAGCCGCTGCGGCTCCAGAGATTCGGCAGCTTCAGTGAGCATGTCCGGGAAGTCTGCAAGATGTTTCATCAGCCGAAACTCTTCAGGAAGCGAAAGCACGGTTAGATCCGGCGAGCTCATATCCGCGTCTATTCCCCGTTCGGCTGCAATACGGAAGATGCTAGAAACCCGGGCATGCACATACTGAACGTAGTACACGGGGTTCTCACGTGATTGCTTCTTGGCGAGCTCCAGATCGAAATCCAGGTGGCTGTCGCACCGTTTGCTCAGGAAGAAGAATCGGGCAGCGTCCACTCCCACCTCGTCGAGGACCTCCCGCAGTGTCACGAATTCCCCGGACCTTGTGGACATGGAGATCTTCCGGCCTTCTCTCACCAGGGTTACAAACTGGACCAACAGTACGCGCAAGACATCGGGGGAATATCCGAGGGCCTCAACAGAAGCCTTGACTCGCGGGACGTACCCGTGATGGTCCGATCCCCAAATGTCCACCAGCAGGTCATAGCCCCGCTTCAGCTTATCCCTGTGATATGCAGCATCAGCGGCAAAATACGTGGGCTCGCCCGAAGCTCGTACGAGGACTCTATCCTTGTCGTCCTCCTGTCCTTCCATGGTGAACCAGAGTGCCCCTTCGTTTTGTTGCGTCTTTCCCCTGCGGGAAAGCTCCTCGATTGTCTGCGTCAGTGCGCCGCTTTCATGGAGAGATCGCTCGCTGAAATACCTGTCGTACGTTACGCGGAAATCCGCGAGGTCCTTTTGAATGCCTTCAAGAATGGTATCGCAGGCATACCGTGAGGCTAGATCCACGGCCTCTTCTTCAGGAAGGTCGATCAGCTTCTGTCCCAGGCTCGTGCCCCGGAGCAGGGCGGCGAGCTCTCCGATGTAATCCCCACGGTAATGATTTTCGGGAAATTCGATCTTCTCTCCGCAGAGCTCTTTGTACCGGTACAGGACAGACCTGCCGAGGATCCTCATTTGATTGCCTGTGTCGTTAACGTAGTACTCTGTCTCCAGGTTGTGTCCGCTGGCGCGTAAGAGCCGCGCCAGAGTATCTCCCACCGCCGCGCCTCGTCCGTGCCCAACGTGGAGAGGACCCGTAGGATTGGCACTGACGAATTCCAGAAGAATCCTTCGCGGGGACTCAACGCGGTTGTGGCCGAACAGGTCCTTCTCCCGGTGTATGGTGTGCAGCAGGTCACGCCATACGCCAGCAGCAAGAAAGAAATTTATGAATCCCGGCCCAGCCACCTCTGCGCGGTCGAGCACTTCCTCTCCTTGCGGGAGGTGGTCAACAATGATTTGCGCAAGGTCCCGAGGCTTCATTTTGGTCCCTGAGGCCAGGACAAGGGCTACGTTTGACGCGTAGTCTCCGAAACGCGGGTCCTTGGATCGCGAGACTTCGATTTTGAGAGAATCAGGCTCGGGAAGGGACAGAAAACCGCGGTCAGCAGCATTGTGCACGGCCACGGTAATCAGCTTTTTAACAACGTGTTTCATAGTAAGCTCTCATGGCACACAAATCATAGGGAATTGTGAAAGTCCGGGCGCACATTCGTCGCCTGTTAAAGTCACCCCGCACATGAATCCGATTCTCGGAAAACCCCACGAGGGACTCTGAGAAGAAGGATTCCGCTGGGGCACGGATCGAAGCATTATAATGAGGAATAGCCTCTTGTCCAGTATTCTTAAAGAACAGCGTTCACCACGGCTGGGAATACGGACTTGACACCGGGGGATCCCTGCGTGACGTGCCCTTGAGCCGCCGCACGCCTCACGGGTCTCTTTCCGTTCGACTTCCTTTTCGCTTTCGACGGCTGTTCTAAACGGTTCCTTCAACGGTGCATCTCTGGTATACTTTGGCAAGCGGGTCGTTGCGGTCCCGTCGACCGGAGATTTTTCCTGAGGGCTTTTCGCTGCGCGCAGTCAACTCATAAGGATCCAGCATGTTCCATCACTCGGTTCCTCGACGTGAAATTGGTGTATCAATTCTGAGGGTTATGGTCAAGGCCTTTCGGTGTGGTTAAAGGTCCCGAGGGCCGGGCGCGCGGTTATTGATGGGGGTAGCTCCTGGGTCGGCGGATATCGGGGGAGAGATGGTATTCCGGAATACTCTGGACGACCACAACGTTTTTTTGTTAACAATGACCTTGCAGGAGTAGCTCATGCAGATCGTGGACCCTGAAAAACTACGTCTTGTACCGGGGGAGAGCATCCACGCCATGTTCGGATCCGGACCCGATAACCACGTGGAAATAGGTCTCTTCGTGCGAGGCGTTACAGAGCAGGACAGCTTCGCAGGGACACCGGAGATCAAGCAGCGAGCCGGCCTGATACGTTTTAACGATGTCCTCCTCGTGGTTACCATGATCAAGGTAAAAGGCTTCGAAGAGGAGCTGTTCGACATATGGTGGAATTACCACGCTCCGGACGGCATTCGGTATTTCGATCAGATGGGCACGCAGGAACGGCTCACTGTGCACTTCTACAATGAGCGCGGCAAAAAATTCTCTGTGGACATGCAGAACGGGTTCAAGAAGTTCTTCAGCGATCTCCATCCTGTTTTTGCCAAGACCGACCCGTGGACTGAGGTTGAGTTTGACCGAGCCGTCCGAGGCTTCTGTGCCCGGTCATATCCCAAAGAGAATCTGTGGCAGATGATGGAGGTGGGCGTCCAGCCTGCCCGTGCTCCCGAGCCACCCGCGAAAACCGGGGGGGTTGAAGATTACCCAGGCCAGATTCCCGCGGAGCTGGGCCGGTTCTACACTTACGTACCCGATCTGGGGCACTGCATCCGAGTGATACCATCCATGTTAGAGCCTCAAGCCGTGGAGGGAAACCCCGAGGACTTCCTCCACCCCGCTCCGGTCAAGACCGTTCTGCGCTGTGGTATTCGGTGGACTAACGGATTCCCCGTTGCCCCCATTCCCTTTATTCCTGGCCATGGATTGGCCGTCCCCCCTGAGGATACTGAAATGTGAAGGGGGGCCGGCTCCGTTTTCGCTATACCTCTCACGCAAATCGACCCCCGATCTTGGCGAGCGATATAGTGATTGCCAAATGTCTTGGTCGACTTCCCTGTGTCGAGGACATTTTTTGGGGGGGATGCATACCGGTGGGACGGGCCCTCGTCTGTTATTGTCTATGGCGGTTGCAAAGAGATAGCTCACCTGTCCTGGATTCGCCGGTATTCTTCCAAGACGGCTCTTATCTCCTCTGTGTCCGCGCCTGAAGCACGAAGCACGTGTTCAACTTGGGACGGTGACAGGGAGCCAGCCCGCACTTTCCGGACGAGCACAAAGTCGTCGACATACCGGTGCACGATTCGGAGCACCCCGAGACTCAGGGATTTCGTATTGCTGTTGTTTCCGCGTACCGGCGGTTCCAAGTTTTCCCCCGATAACAAGAGGTTCTTGCAACAGGGTCCGTACTGCGTCAGGCGTCACGCCAGTAGCTGATGAAACACCTGAGGACGATTTTGTCTTCGGAATCGAGAGCGTCAAAATCCTCCCAGAGCTTTTCCCCGCCCCTCTGTCGTTCCCAAAACAGCCGCCATCCTGGCTCTTCCCACGGGTCCTGGCCGCTGTATCCCTGCCATTTTCCCCACAGTTTATGAGCCCTCTTCAAATCTCCGTCCATGAGGAACCGGGCCCACTGTCGCCGCAGGATCTCCAGATGGTCATCTGCTTCCGAGTGAGTGAAAGGCGCATTGGAGGTGGACCGAGCATTCTCCTCATCGCACCAGGGGCCTCGGTATTTTTCCGGAATGGATTCTGTGTAGCGTGCCATAATCATCAACCCTCTTGGGACGGACACGTTCTTGTGCCCGTCCGTGATCTTGAGTGTGAATATAGTTCCTTCATCTGAGGCAGGCAACCCGCTCAGAGGGAATCGAATAGAGGCGGTCATCGGTTTTGGATGAAGGCCGAGAAACGGCAGTCTAGCGCAACGCGGGACCACCCTACGTGGCTGAATGCGGCCGGCCACGGCTGTAGCGCACGCATGAAGCGCACGCTTTCAAGCGTGCGTCTCAAGAAAAATGGCAGCCCCGCGCGGACCGCGGGGATACCGTGCATGGCGGGAAATGGCAGTCTGGAAGAAAATGTCTCAAAACTCGGGACACACCAAACATCGTAGCACGATTTTGCGTCGATCGGTGGAAAGGCACCCTCACCCCAACCCTCTCCCAGAGGGAGAGGGAGCCGGAAGAATCCCCCTCTCCCCCGCTTCGGGGGAGAGGGTCAGGGTGAGGGGGTGTGCCACGATTATCACGGACTGCCGGCTTTTGAGACACCTTCGGAAAGACTACCCTACTCCTTCGACCCCAGTAGGAATAGAAAGAGCCCATTTAGGTGTTGGCATCTCCATCATCCTTAAGAATCAACCATACGCAATTTTCTTTCTCAGAGAGAAAAGGCTTGCGAACTGGCTTGCCGGAATGTCAAATGGGCGCAAAGGGTCGTGAAATAGAGCCCACAAGCTTGGCACAGTTGTGGCAGAATCAAGCGGAGCACACTAGTCAAGCACCTTGTGAAGCACGGCGCGGAACTCCTTCGCGAGGCCAGGAAACATAGCATTTTTGGACGAAAGGGAGCGATGACTGCAGTTCCAAGGCACGCGGAGATTATGGACAAACTGGCTCGCAAGATCTGTAGAGACCTCGACATTCCTTTCATGAGGTAATCATGGAGTATCATGCAGTAATCGAGGAGGCTGAGGGTTGGTGGATCGGTTGGCTGGTCGACCTCCCCGGCGCTAACGCGCAGGAACGGAGCCGTGAGGAACTGGTGGAATCATTGGCGATTTGCGCAAGGGAGCTCCTGGAGTCGAAAGGAATTCACGACCCACACGTGAAAATCCTCATCTCACCTGAGTTGAATTCCTGCACGTCTCTGTGCAACGAACCTCAAGAGGGCAATCTTGGCGTCTGAATTGTTGAAGGGTTCAGACATGCCATGCTCGTACAGAAGTAGAACCGTCGTTCTGGCGATTTCTCCCCAACCTTGAAAACGTGAGGATTTTCCTCAACTAGCCCAAGGGCAACCGTCTTGCCTCCTCTAAGCCCTCAGCCCGCAGAGGCGTGTCCTTCTCGTTACCTGCGAGTCGTGCTCGTCAATGTCTTCATTCTCGAGGACAGGGAGCCACACAGTGAACACCGTGCCGGCTTCATCCGATTGGACCGATATGGAGCCTTTGTGGGCCTCTACGATCTTCTTCGAGACCGTCAAACCGATACCTGTCCCATAATTTTTCGTGGTGAAGAACGGGCTGAATATTCTCTGGATGTCTTCTCTTTGAATGGGAGGACCGGAGTTGCGAATCTTCAGTTGAAAATAGCAGTCTGACTCGAGCCTTCCGATCTCGTGGGCCTTGTCCCCTGGGATTGAGAACGTGGTTTCCACCTCAAGAACGCCCCCGGGAGGAGACGCATCAATCGCGTTGGACAGCAAATTGCGAACCACCTGCTCGAAGCCCCCGGGATCGAGAGGGATGCTCCCCAGCTCCTCCCCGAGGTGGTCCACGATTTTCAGATTCTTTTTCTTCATCATGGGGTCAAATACGAGAAGGACTTCCCTGATGATCTTATTGGGATCGCTGTTCTCCAGCTCGATACTGTCCAGCTTGTTATAAGCGATAAGGCCTTCGAGAATCTTTTCGAGCCGTTGGATCTCGGAGCTGATAATTTCCGCGGGGTACGTACAGCCCTGAAGATCTTGGTTTCCCGCGGACTGCAGCTTCCGCGCCAGTCTGCGGGCAAAACCCCCGATGATAGCAAGCGGCTGTCTCAGCTCGTGGGCCACCTCTGCGGTGTGATCGGCAATCGCTCTGGCTTTGCCAAGCTCTACGATATGGGCGTACAGGTCATCGATAATTCTGATTTTTTCCAGGAGCTCATTCCGAGAGGCTTTCAGCTCCCGTTCCAAGGTCTTGCGCCTCGTTATGTCCCTTAGCACCCCTTCCAGCTCCAGAGGACCGTTCTCGTCCTCCCGTAGGACCCGGCAACGGATTCTCGAAAACTTCATCCTCTTGTTGGCATCGATCAACCCGATTTCTTCATCCCAGATTGCGTCCGATTTCAGGGTAAACAGCTCTTGGATCTTCTCGCGATCTTCAGGAACGACATAGGTCTTGAGCTCACTTCCCAAGAGATACTGGAGGGACCATTCGAAGAATTTCTCAGCCTGCGTGTTGAGGAACGTAAATCTGCCATGACGGTCGAGCACGAATATGACGTCGGGAACCTCTTCCACCAGGACGTGATAGAGGTGCTCGGACTCCCGCAACTGGCGCTCTACCTCGATGCGGTGAGCTATTTCCGCTCTGAGGTTTTCGTTTGCCTTGACAAGCTCCGCGGTCCGTTCACGGACCCGCAGCTCAAGCGCATCGCGGGTGTTCTGCAGCTCTATTTCCTTGCGTCTCTTTTCGGTGATGTCCGTGCCAATCCCGTAGAAGTACTGGAAGCGTCCTTCGATATCGAAGACCGGGAGTCCTCGCCATTCCACCAGGTATCGAGCTCCATCCTTGCTCACCACGTAATTCTCATTAACCGTCTGTTCATGGCGGGTGCTCAAGGTGCTGAAAATCCCAGCGAGCTCTTCCCTGCTCTCCGGGGGTACAAAACTCGCCAGATAGTTCTTGCCGATGACCTCTCCTATCTTGTACCCGAGGGTATCGAGCATGTGGCGATTCATAGCCAGAGTTTTGCCCTGAGCATCTATTGCCACAAAGAAGATCGGTGCGTTTTCGAGTATGTCGGAGGAAAATTTTCGTGCTGCTTGCACCAGTTTCGCAGCCCGTGTGGTGGAGGTAAGATCTCGCGCAACGGTGGCTGCACCGATGATTGCGCCCGATCGATCTCTGATGGGAGTGACGCTGAGCGAGACCGGTACGGGGGTACCGTCTTTTCTGATCCGGACGGTTTCCAAACGAACTACCCGCTTTCCCCTGGCTATTTGGTCGAGAATCAGCCGGAGCTCGATGGCTCGTTCGGGCGGAACGATGGCGAGCAACGACTTGCCCTTCATTTCCTCGGCTGAGTAACCGTACATCCGCTCTGCGGCTCGATTCCAGCTCAGGACGATCCCGTCGAGGGTCTTCCCGATGATCGCGTCTTCAGTGGCTTCCACTACAGCAGCGAGAACGGCCTCTTCGGATATGTCCTGAGGTTTGATGACCTGATCGACTTCCACTGCACAACACTCCATTCCCCGAGTTACAGGAGACGTAAGACCATGAGAGTCAATTGTACGTTGTGCACCCCCTATATCCTGTCAACGGAATCTGCACGAGACGCGTTCGCAAGCTAAACCACCAGGTGTGCCCTTGTCCGCAGTCCCGCATCTGCCTGCAGCATCAGGCTTGTTCCTTTTTCATGGCCTTCTTGATCCGTGCTATGATCTGCCCCTGGGAAAAGTCCGAAGCATGAATTCTCCAGATATCGGGCTTTCCTGCGTGCGATTCCAAGGTCACGATCATCAGTTCATTTTCCTTCACGACGATCACAAATTTCGATTGCTCTTCTTCAATAGTACAGACCCAGTCGTTTCCCGAAGCTCGGACAGTTGGCTCAATTCCCTCGGCCGCAGCAGCTTTCAATCTTGTTTCGATCCTACTGAGTGCCTGTTGTACGGTCATGAGTCCAGCCTTGCCTCCCCGTTCACTATCAATACGATATGCATCGAGGAAAGGTCAGTCCATGAGCGAGACCATGGAGGCATCAATGTAGTGGAAAGTCAGGCCGGACGGAATCTTACGCTGCTCAACGGAACCGTAATCTGAAGCCGGTCCTCGTGTCGAGCCGAGTTATTCCTTCTTCTTTGGCCATTTCGATGGCGTGTGCGTATTCCTCTCGGTTTATCGACCGCGCTATGTCGGGATCCTTGAAGGCTTCTCCGCAGGGCCTGTACTGGTCCATGATATTGACGTACGTATTGGGAGAGATCTCCCGGGCGAGGAATCGCATGATCTGGCGGGTACCGGCGAGGTCCTTGGGCATGACCAGGTGGCGCACGAGAAGCCCGCGAGTGGCGATGCCATTCTCGTTGATCTGCAGGTCTCCAACCTGCCTATGCATCTCCCGGACAGCACTGAAAGCTATTTCGGGGTAATCTTCCGCGTCCATGAGTTTTCCCGCGATGGTCCTGTCCGCGAACTTAATATCGGGCATGTAGATGTCCACTACCCCGTCAAGGATTTTCAAGGTTTCCAGGGAATCGTACCCGCCAGTGTTGTACACGAGCGGCACCTGTAGGCCGCGGTTGGCTGCGAATTGCAGCGCAGCAAGAAGCTGCGGTACCTGGTGGGATGGGGTTACGATATTGATGTTGTGGCATCCCATATTCTGAAGTCCCAGCATGAGCTTGCCAAAACCCTCGTCATCCATTTCTGCCCCGTCCATGAGGTGACTGATTTCAAAGTTCTGGCAAAACACGCACTTGAGATTGCAGGATGTCATGAATATGGTGCCTGAACCATTGACGCCCACGAGAGGCGATTCTTCGCCGAAGTGAGGGGAAGCGGAAGAGATCACGGCATTGGCGCCGATGCCGCAGAAGCCGAGCTCGCCTCCGAGCCTGTTGACATTGCACAGCCGAGGGCAAAGCGTGCATGATTCCATCAACTTGCGAGCTGCCGCCACTTTTTCTTGCAGCCGGCCTTCCCTGAGGGTCTTCAGGTATGCAGCCTCAAACATCGGATCATCTCCAGTAGGTGGATTCAGGCAGACAGCCCTTCCTCTGCTCTGTACACGTCATCGTACTCCACCGACGTAAGGCACAGGCCTCGCGAAGGTGCTGTCGGGCCTGCAAGAGACCGATTTCGGGAGCCCAGTACTCGGGAGAAGTCATCCGGCGACATCTTCCCGCGCCCCACCAGCACCATGGTACCAACAAGAGATCTTACCATGTACCTGAGAAACCCTGTGCCTCGAATCGAGAACGAAAGGATCTCATCGCGAGGATCAATTTCCCAATGGGCTTCCCGAATTTCACGCACGGTGGAAGGAGTCCCGTCCGTGGGGGAGCCGAACGCTGCAAAATCATGGCTGCCGAGCAAGTGCTCTGCAGCGCGGTTCATTGTCCGTATGTCCAGACGATCCGGGATGTGCCACATATAAAGGCGTGCAAGCGGAGAGGCAACAGGTCGAGACAGGATAGTGTACACGTAGGTCTTTGTACGGGCCGAATGCCGCGCATGAAATGATTCTGTAACAAGCTCGATCTTTCTCGTCACGATATCGGCCGGGAGAAGAGCATTGCATGCACGCAAGAGAGCGTCTGGGGAGTGTCGCCACGTGATATCGAAATGAGCGACTTGACCCAGTGCGTGGACTCCCGCGTCGGTTCTCCCTGCGCCGTGTACGCGTGTGGGAACGCGCACTATCCGCTCCAGCGCCCGTTCCATTTCCCCCTGAATGGTGGGCAGGTCTTTTTGGAGTTGCCAGCCGTGGTATGCAGTTCCGTCATATTCCACGACCGCTTTGAATCTTTGCATGAGTGGAGACTCGTGGCAAGGGACAGCGGTAGGATCGGCCGAGGTGAACGGAATTCCTCCTCCACGCAGACCCTACCGAGCCGGTCACGACGTGCTTTCTGCCGCCATATTGAGGAAATACCTATGTACCCGGTCGTCGGAAGTCAACTCCGGGTGGAATGAAGTGCCCATGAGGCGTCCCTGGCGAACTGCGACGATACGACCGTCCGAAAGCGTGCAAAGGATTTCCACAGCCGGTCCCACTTCCTTTATCACCGGGGCTCTAATGAAGATCCCGCGGAAGGGACCACCGTCCACACCCTTTATGCGAAGATCTTCCTCGAAGCTGTCCACCTGACGACCGAAAGCATTGCGCTCAACAGTCACGTCCATAATGCCAAGAATTGGCTGGGGCATGCCTACGTCGCGAGCCATGAATATCAGGCCACCGCAGGTCCCCCAAATGGGCATGTTTTTCGCCGCCTCGCTAAGCGGCCGCTCAAGGCCGAAATCGCGGGCCAGCTTGCCGATAGTAGTGCTTTCACCGCCGGGCATGACGATACCGTCAAGGCCATCGATGTCTTTGGGAAGCCGCACTTCCCGCACCTCAACACCCAAACGTTTCAAGATCAGACAATGCTCTTCAAAATCTCCCTGGAGCGCTAGCACACCTATTCTCATGGCACGGTCACCATCCTCGAACAGCGAGTCGGGCAGATTCAGGTAGCTCTGTCACTCCGATGCCGACCATGGCCTCTCCGAGACCTTTGCTCACTTCAGCCAAGATTTTCGGGTCGTTATAGTGGGTGACGGCCTTGACGATGGCCTTGGCCCGCGCTGACGGATTCCCGCTCTTGAAAATGCCGGAACCGACAAACACGCCGTCCATTCCCAGTTGCATCATCAAAGCAGCGTCAGCAGGAGTTGCGACTCCTCCCGCGGCAAAATTAACCACCGGTAACCGACCTTTCTCCGCGGTTTCCACAACAAGCTCGAAGGGGGCGCCGATCTCTTTTGCATAAGCCATGAGCTCATCTCTCCGCATGGTCCCTAACCTTCGAATCTCGCCCATCACGGCCCTGGCATGGCGAACCGCTTCCACCACGTCGCCGGTGCCGGCCTCTCCTTTGGTCCTGATCATGGAAGCGCCTTCACCGATTCTGCGGAGTGCTTCCCCCAGGTTCCTGCACCCGCACACGAACGGGACCTTGAACTCTCGCTTATCAATATGGTGCTCTTCGTCGGCTGGAGTGAGTACTTCGCTCTCGTCTATGTAATCGACGCCGATCGCTTCGAGAATCTGGGCTTCAACAAAGTGGCCGATGCGACATTTTGCCATGACAGGGATCGTGACCGCGGCCATAATTTCAAGAATGAGACCAGGGTCGCTCATACGCGCAACTCCGCCGTGCGCGCGAATGTCTGCTGGGACCCTCTCCAAAGCCATGACCGCACACGCACCGGCATCTTCGGCGATCCTGGCATGTTCCGGAGTCACAACATCCATAATGACTCCACCCTTGAGCATTTGGGCATGACCACGCTTGACGACTTCAGTCCCTGTTTCCATAGCCTTACTCCACGTGTTGAATCGTGTGGGAACCGTTCCCACGGATACGTTGCACCTCCGCCGAGCTGTCCATCGGCAGTATGTGTCGTGACTCGCGCGGTGGCGATGAGTGTGAGACGTACCACAACCCAACAAGTTTATCGGATTAGGGAGCCACTCGTCAAGGAATCAAAATTGCCAAATTCCACGGAAAGGCTCCTGCTCCCCATGGATGAAGGGCTGAGGCAACAGCCCTTACTGGGCCTTCATGACCTGTAACGCTGCACGGGTCAGAAAAGCCGATCTAGACATGTTGTGCTTCCGAGCGTACGTATCAATCTCTTTGAGGACATCCTCTGGAATAGTGATATCGACACGTCTGGATTTCTTTTCCGGGATTTGAACCAGGAACGGTATGGCTCCCTCACTTTCAGGATCGGCCATTATCTTATCGAGAGAGGACGGTTCCGGGATCTCCTCTCCGTCCTCCAACATCCCTTTGATATGGAATTGCAGAGCCTCTGGTGCTTCTCTATAGGCGACATCCATAGTCTCACCCCCTGTGATACATCCCGGAAAATCAGGGAAGTCCACACCATAACTGCTGCCCTCTTCTTTTCGGAGTAATGCAATGTAAGTCTTCATCGTCTGCCTCCATGGTCCTCATCGGAAATCCAAGCCGGATTGACGGCGAATGCTCGCAAGAGAGCCTTTTGGAATGTCCTTGAGTGGATGTTTGACCGTGACGCGCCCCGGCTTGGCCGGGTGTTTGAAGTGGAGATGAGATCGCACCTGACCAACCTGATACCACCCATTGGCTTCGAGTCTCTTTATGACCTCGCTACTGCTCATGAGGCTAAGTCTACACAGTTATACACATGACGCAAGACAAAGTTCCACGACGTTATTGTCAACATTTCCCCCTCATTGCAGCCCCGATGATATCGACTCCTACGTATGTCTACTGCCCTACAGCGAGAGATGGATTAATGTCTTTAAGAGACCTTATCAGCAGGAAAAACCCTCCCAGGATCCAGATCGATTTTGAACACCGTGAGGCCGTTTCAAATATCGTCCGCACATGAGGGATTCCTCCTCCCATTATCCCGAGACAGCGATACAGTACACTCGTGGACATGACTTCCTCGCATTCTCAGATTTCTCAGAACCCAAGAAATGCAGGAATCCATGTCCTCTTTTAACCTGGAAGCCGGTACGCACTTACGCGAAGAGCCTGGATGATCTCTTGACAATCCTCCGCGAAGTGTCCCAGCCGGGGGGAGATACCTGGCTACGATTGCACGCACCGGCTCTGGTTGCCTGAACTTGAGAGATTGCGATTTCTGTCCTGGGCAGATGTCCCGTTCTGGACCTTTCCCGTTATTTAAGAGCAAACGCCCTTTACCTCTATGGCTCAGTTCCTGCATCTAACCGCGGCGGCTGCAAGCCGGAACGACCTCAGAGAAGTTGCTCAAATTCGTCCCGGGTCATGTCACAGTCGTTGATAATCTTGGTCAGCAACCCTGGCCCGACAGTTTCACCGGCATGTACGGGCACTACGGTCACGCATCCGTCAGGATGTCTGAGGAAGTGGTGGCTGCCCTTGATTCGGGCGACTTCGAAGCCGGCCTCGGCCAAAGCGGCAATCACCATCTTCCCATCGATCCGCGGAATTCGGCTCATACCTGCACCGTGATGCGCTGGATTCCAACGAACTCGCTCGATGAAACGGGAGAGCCTTGCTCCTCAAGACACAAGTCTATCGCCTCCCTCACTCTTTCCATTAAGGTGTCGAGCGATCGAGCCTGAGTGTGGCACCCGCGAAGCTCCGGAACCGTAGCAACGTAGAACCCTTCCTCATCGCGTTCCACAATGACGTTGAAAGCCATTTCCATGGACTTGCCTCCTGTCCTCTCCTGGGAGGTGTGGCCGGAAACATTCTACCACAGGCTTCCAGGACTTGCCGAGCGTTCGCGGTTTCCGGGACGTGTGCCTGTTGTTGGCACTACTGATCGACTGCCCACATGGAATCGAGCAGTCGACCAGGAATAATCCCATGCAAGGGTAACCACTCGGAAAGTGTCTCAAAAGCCGGCAGTCCGTGATAATCGTGGCACACACCCTCACCCTGACCCTCTCCCCCGAAGCGGGGGAGAGGGGATTCTTTCGGCTCCCTCTCCCTCTGGGAGAGGGTTGGGGTGAGGGTGCCTTTCCACGCATCGACGCTCAATC
>Ga0067045_1029155_pt1 | contig 23301 bp, 12 predicted proteins | sample TerdegcTABiofilm_FD_59184 | JGI IMG/M metagenome (GOLD analysis project Ga0067045, IMG submission 59184) | Combined Assembly of (Gp0054472, Gp0054536) Wastewater bioreactor microbial communities from Singapore -Terephthalate degrading...
TCTTCGCTTCCAGCGTCCCCGCCACATCCGATGAGCGGCGGCCGCCCATGCAGATGATGATGTTCGGGGCACGACCGCAGCCCAAGGGGGACATCACCGCATTGTGGCGCAAATTGGGAATTGATTTCTCCGCCGACGAAATCGTGTGGCAGCAGTACAATCCTTACCCCAAATTGGAACTCTTCCAGCGCAATCCCGAATTCGTGTTCATCAACCGCAATTGCGGGGCAGACGAGCCGTTCAACCGCGAACAGGCCGTCACGGCGGCTCTGGAGCAGGTGCTGTTTCCATTCCCGGGTTATTTGACCCGCCTGAACAATTCCACCATGAAGTTCACGCCGTTGACGCGTACCGGCCGAGTCACGGGCACGGTTCGTTTCAACGACATTTTCCGCATGGACTTCCTGACCGGACGGCGGCAAATCAACGATCAACGACAGCGCCGTGCGACCAAAATGGAATATGTTTTGGCCGCCTTGATCGAGGGGACGCTGCCCGAACTCAAGGTCATCGCCGGGGGAGAACAAAGTGATCCCTCCGCCCCGCCCTCCGGAAAGGTGGAAGAAGTCGCCGGCAAGACGCATCCCGTTCGCGTGGCCCTGGTGGCGGATATCGACATGCTGCACGAGACCTTCTTCCGCCTACGGCAACAAAAGGATTTGCCGGGGCTGGACGTGCGGCTCGACTTCGACAACGTCACGATGGTGCTGAATCTGCTGGACCTGATGGCGGGCGAGGACCGGTTCATCGACATTCGCAATCGCCGACCCAAGCACCGCACTCTGACGCGCATCGAAAAAGCCACTGAAATCGCCCGGCAACGAGCGGCCGAGCAACGGCAAAAACTGCAAGACGCCTACGATCAAATCGAAAAGGAAGAACGCGAAAAGCTGGATCAAGCCGTGAAAAAGCTCGAAGCGGATATGCAGAAGCAGAACCTCAGCACGGACGAGATCGTGCGGCGCGTGGCCATCGCTCAGCAGCAGGGCGAACGGCGGATGTCCGCGCGGATGGAGGAAGAGCGTCAAAAACGCGATCGTGAATTGGAACGGATCGAAACAGAACTGGCGCTCTATGTGCGAGGCCTGCAAAACTCGTACAAGATGGCGTCGGTTCTCATTCCTCCGCTGTTCCCCCTGGCCCTGGCCGCCGTGATTTTCGTATGGCGCAGGGCCAAGGAATTGGAGGGGGTCCCCACGCGGCGTCGGGCCCGTCGCGGAACGACCTGACCGCGTTAACGCCGTCCCGGTGCGCGTTTGGGCAAGGCACACGTAGTTCGATTTCGGCATTTCCATTTCGCGTCGATCAGCACTCAGCCGCTTCCGCCTCGTTTTCGAGCGGAACGCCGCCCAAGAGGAGTAGTTCTCCATGACCGAAACCCGTAAGACCTTTCTTTTCGTCGGTGCGACGCTGATCGTCTTGGCCGTTGCCTGGTGGGTGCGATACGTCCCTCCTGCCGGCGACGTCGGTGACATGCGAGGCAAAGTCCTCTTTCCCTCGTTCTCCAATGCCCTTGACGCGGCGAGTTTGGAAATCACGGAATACGACCCGAACTCCGTCGGCATCAAGACCTTTAAGGTGGCGCAAGTCAACAATCGGTGGTCGATTCCCAGCCACGACAATTATCCGGCGGATGCCAAGGACCATCTGGCTCAAGCCGCCACGTCCCTGATCGGATTGACGGTGCTCGACGTCGCGGCATCCTCGCCGACTCAAGAGGAGTTGGCGATGTTCGGCGTCGTGACCCCCGATCCCGACAAGACCACTCTCGGCACGCGCGGCATCGGCAAGAGGGTGATCATGCGCGATGCCGGCGACCGCGTCTTGGTCGATATCATCTTGGGCAACAAGCTCAAGGACGACCCGCAACTGCGTTACGTCCGCGTCAGCGGGCAAGATCCCGTCTACGTCGTCAAGCTTTCCGACGACAAGCTTTCCAGCAACTTCGGGGACTGGATCGAGAAGGATTTGTTGAAACTCAATCCGTGGGACGTCAAAGACGTGCAACTGCACGACTATTCGTTCGACAGCCTCACCAGCGGCATCGAGCCGCGATCACAAATCGTCTTGAAGTACGACGATCTCGGCAACCCGCGCTGGAGTCTGTCGCAAGACTTGGCGTTCGATCCGCAGAGTATGTCTTGGAAACCTCGCTCCCTGGCGGACGACGAGGAACTGGATACCGCGAAGCTGGACGCGCTCCGCACGGCCGTCGACGATCTGAAGATCGTGGACGTCCGCAAGAAGCCGGAAGGGCTGAGCGCTTCCCTGAGCAGCGACGGTTCTTTCGCCACGAACCAAGAGGCGCTTGCCGACCTCCAGCGGGCCGGCTTCTTCGCCACATCGGCCGGGCAGTTCTACCGCATCTTCCCACCCCTCGGCTCACGCAAGATCGACATGAACGGGGTGGAAATCATTTCCAGCGAAGGCGAAATTCGCGTGGGTATGAAGGACGGGGTACGATACTTGCTCCGGTTCGGGCGGATTTTGGAGGGTCAAGGCGGGGATGCGGAATCCGGCAGCGATCAGAACGTCAATCGCTTCTTGCTGGTCACTGCGGAGTTCGACCCGCAATTGATTCCCGAGCCGGAATTGGAGCCTTTGCCCGACCTGCCGCCTGAACAGGCCGCCCCGAGCGAGCCGCAAGCCGGGGAAACTCAGAACACGGCTCCGGACAATGCGACCGCCCAAGCCGACGAGACCGGCGAATCCAAGGCCGACGAAGGCCAAGACGGTTCCCAGGCCGAAAAACCTGCCGGCGAAGCTGCGGAAAAGAAAGCCGAGGACGTCAAAGCGGAGCGCGAACGCATCGAAAAGGAGAATCAGCGGAAGCGCGACGAGTACCAGGAAAAGCTCAAGAAGGGCGAAGAGCGGGTCAAGGAATTGAACGCCCGCTTCGCCGAGTGGTACTACATCATTTCCGATGAGGTGTACCGCAAGATTCGCCTCAGCCGGCAAGATATCGTCAAGAAGAAAGAAGCGACGCCCCCCGCCTCCGGAACGCCATCCGAGAACGGCGGCGCTACGCCCGAGGAAACGCCTGCGGAAAAGGAATCGCAACCCGCGGCAGAGGATTCTTCCGCGAACGAGACGCAATCGCCGCCCCCCGCTGCGGAGTCGACGGAATCTCAGAATGGCAAAATGCGTGCTCCCGAGCCGCCGTCGGAAGGGGCGTCGCCCGGCGGTACTGATTCTCCGCCGTCGGAGGGTGGGCGAGACGAGTCCGGCGGGGCCTCACAAACCCCCGGCTCCGCCGACACCCAAGGTGACACAACGCCCGGCGAGGCGAGCGTGCCTTAGTTTTGGGCTGGCCGGAGACGCCGGCCGTCCCCCCCCGGCAACCGCTCAGAGGGGCGCCGCCGGCGGAATGATGCAGCGATCAACGTCCCTTCGAGGGACGCCATCCTGCGTCCTTTTCTACGGTGATGATTTGGTCGGCCGGAATGTTCTCAACGACTTGCGTCCCGCCGCCGTGCCATTGGATTTCGATTCGATCCACTCTGTCGCGTTCGCCTAAACCGAAGTGGAGCCGCATCCCCCAGTGGCTTTGATAGCCGCGGCCGCTGTGCACCTCGTCGTACTGCACGAGGTCGCCGGCCGTCACTTTCACGCGACTCCCCACGCCGAACCGATTGTAATCGGAGCGGCGGAGGTCGATTTGGATCCAGTGATTACCGTTTTCCGTTTCGTTTCGCATGACGTGGGCCGGGGCCTCCGAATTCAAAACCACCACGTCGATCCTTCCATCCGCGTCGAGGTCGCTCAAGGCGATGCCGCGCGTCGATTCCACCAATCGCGGCAGGTCGCCGGCGCTCGCCGAGACGTCCGTGAACTTGCCGTTGTCGTTCCGTAACACGGCATTCGCAACGCGGTAGGCGGTGGTATCGTCGAGCTGCTCGATCTTATCGTTGATGTGGCCGACACCGATGAAGATGTCTTTGTCGCCGTCATTGTCGAAGTCGGCGAAGCCGCAACCCCAGGTGACGTAGGGATATGCCTTGCCTCCCGCGCCTGTATGAAAGGTCACGTCTTCGAACATATCGCCCAAATTGCGATACAGGACGGGCCATTCGCTCTGATAGTCGGTCATAAACAGATCGAGCCGGCCGTCGTTGTCGTAATCCCCGCAGTCCACGCCCATGCTGGCGTTCGGATCGCCGTACCCGTTGTAGGCGACGCCGCGTTCGACGGCCTCTTCCGTGAAGAAGCCCTTGCCGTCGTTGATGAAGAGAAAGTTTTCTCGGACGTCGTTGCCGACGAAGATGTCGGTGTCGCCGTCGCCGTCGAAATCGCCCGCAACCATGCCCATCGCCGTGCCGCGAACCGCCCCGATGCCCGAGCTTTGCGTCACATCCTCAAAGGTTCCGTCCCCGCGATTGCGATACAAGGTATCCTGGTCGGGCTGGTACTCCTCGGGACTGCCGTATACGGGAACGCCCGTCAATTGATGAAAGACGTGCAGTTCGTCGCGGAACACGATGTAATTGCCGACGTACAAGTCCAGCCATCCGTCGCCGTCGATGTCCACGAACAGCACGCCGGCCCCCACGCGGTTGCCGCCGGCGGTGCCGGTTTGCCGCGTCACATCCCGGAAAGTCCCGTCGCCGTTGTTACGATAGAAGACGTTGGGGCCGTAGTTGTTCACGTAGAGATCCAGTAGGCCGTCGTTGTCGTAGTCAGCGGCGGCCACCCCCAGCCCGAATCCCTTGTCGCCCACGCCGGCATGATCCGTGACTTCCGTAAACCGGAACCCGCCGTCATTGCGATAGAGGGCGTTGCGCGGCGGTGTCGGGAATTTGCAGCCGGGGAGCGGTGCCGCGTTCAGGAAATAGATGTCGTCGTCCCCGTCATTGTCGTAGTCGAAAAGGCAAAGCCCGGCCGTGACCGTCTCCACCAAATAATATTTGCCGCAGCCGCCCCGGGTATGAACGAAATGCACGCCGGAAACGGCGGTCCTGTCTCGAAATACGATCGGCGCGGCGTCGTTCGCTATGCCCGGTATTGTCGTTATTCCAAGCAGGATGGCCGAAAGAAAGCAGGTCCGAACTCGCAAGCAGTTTCTCCCAATGGGGCAAAAATTTCAGCGATTTCCGACTCGCAGCATCTCGTACAATCGATGGGCCTCCGGGCTCTGCGGGTCGCGTTGCAAGAGTTGTTGTGCGATCCGCAGTGCCGAATCCCGATCCCCCGCCTCGGCGCAAGCCACGGCCAACACCAGGAGGTTCTCCTTGGTGGGGGCCAAGCGAACGGCGGCGTCGGCCGCCCGCAACGCTTCGGCTTTCTTGTTGCCCATGGTCAGGTAGGTCTGAGCCAACAACGAGTAGGCGTCCGCGGATTGCGGCGCCGTTTCGATCCAGGTCTGAAAATCCTTCTCCGCCCCGCCGTAGCGTCCGGTGCGCAAGAACAGCAGACCGCGGGCGCGGAGCAATTCCGGATCCCGAAGCTCCCATCGGCCCAGCTCGTCCAAAAGACTGAAGACGCGGCCGAGCCGGTTCAGATTCTGATACAGCACCCCCAGCTTCAGCCGCGGAGCGGGATCATTAGGGACCAACACGGCGGCAAACAGCCAGCAACGTTCGGCATCCTCACTGCGGCCCTTGTTCGCCCAAATCTCCCCGGCCCGCTGGAAAACCGAAGCCACGGTCCGCCGCACGAATTCCTCGCTTTCGACCTGAAGGATCGCCGCGTTGGCCGCCATTTCGCGACCCTGCAATTCTCGAAATCGGGTTCGTGCCTGCTCGGCCTCTTCCTTTCGGCCCAAACGGCTCAAGCTGACGGATAGGGCATAATACGCACGGGTATAGTTCGGTTCCAGCCGAATCGCTTCGCGGAGGGCCGCCGTCGCCTTCTCGTGTTCTTGCTTTTTCTGATAGGCCTGTCCTTGAAAGAACAGGGCCTCCGCATTGACGGCCCCGACGGCCTGCCCCGCCAACACCGCCTCGATCGCGGCGTCGTACTGCCCTTGCTCGAACAGCACCGCAGCCAAAACCCCCCGCGCCTCGACCTGAAGCGGATCGAGTCGCAGGCACTCGCGGCAAAGACGCTCGGCTTCAGGATAGTCCCCTTTCCGCCGGGTTACCGCAATCATCGGGACATAGGCCCGTATGAAGTCCGGGCGCAACGCCAGACACCGCTTCCAGATCTCCACGGCCTCGTCATTTCGTCCCGAGAGCCGGTGGACCGTGGCTTGCAAATCCAGAGCTTCGACGTCGTCGGCAAAGGCTTCCGCCAAACGCCGGGCTTCCTCTTCGGCCTGAGATTTCATCCAATCGCCGGTGAGCGGCTCGGGCAACGCCGGGAATGGCACAGGCTCCGCTGCCACATCGGCTCCCGCCTTTGCGGTGGGGACGGTCCCCTGTTCGTCTCCCGCCGCCCCGGCCGAAGAATCCGCCGCCGGTCGGCATCCCGCCGGCAGAAGCAGGGCGCACACCGCCGCGAATAGACCACCCCGCAAACGTACACTGGAAACGACGTCCATGATCATCGATCGCTAGGAAAAGATCGCCTTCCTCCCGCCATGAAATCAGCAAACTGTCGGACTATGTTCGCGAGTCGATACGGCATCGGGGGAGACCGCGACCGCCGGGCCAAGATCATGTACGTATTGTACCCCCGCCACCGCGATGGAAACCACGGAGCGCATCGTCCGGATCGCCATCCACGATCACCAGCCCGTCTCCCGAAGGCGACCCCGAATCGCAGCCCCCGCATGCCCCCGCGGAAGTCCAATCGGTCCGGTACGAAAAACGACCGCCGGCTGCCGCCGACGGTCTTGCTTGTGAGTTAGGCAGTATTTATCCGCCGCGGTCGATATTCCGCGAGCGGTCCGATACCGGGAACGGGGATCACGAGCAACCCATGCTGTGCCCGCAGATGGTGCAAACGAAACAGGCTCCGCTCCGGCGAGTCAATCCACCGCACTCGTCGCAAGGCGGATTGTCCGACTGCATCTCCATAACGGCCGTCAAACGGTTGGCGGACGGCGCGGGAATCACGGTCGCATTGGCGGGATGCGCACCGTTCCCCGACTTGGCGCCGGCCTTGAACACCGCCGCGGTACCCCGTTCTCGTTCAAGCGGCGCAGTGCCGGCAGTCGCACCGGGCTTGGCCGCGCGATCCTCTCCCCCCGTTCCGGGAGCACTTTCCGCCGCGTAGCCGTTCGACTCGCCCGAGACCGGCTCCTTAACGAACTCGGCCTGCCGCTGCTGAGATTCGCGATATCCCGGCAGGAACGTAATTCCCAGCCAACGGAAGATGTAATCCACGATGCTGGTGGCGGTACGAATCTCAGGATTCTTGGTGAATCCCATCGGCTCGAACCGGGTGTAGGAAAACTTGTTGACATACACTTCCAGCGGGACGCCGTATTGCAGGCTCATCGAAACGGCGGTTCCAAAGCAATCCATGAGACCGCCGATGGTGCTCCCCTCCTTGGCCATGGTGATGAAAAGCTCGCCGGGACGCCCGTCCGGATACAGTCCCACCGTGATGTAGCCCTCGTGACCGGCCACGGAGAACTTATGGGTGATGGAATTGCGGGTGTCCGGCAATCGCTCGCGTCGGGGCGGCGGCACGGTCTTTTCGTCCTTTTCGCCCTTTTTGGTCACCAGCGGCTGAGCACTCTTGGAACCGTCGCGGTAAACGGCCATGGCCTTCAACCCCAGCCTCCAACCTTCCATGTAGGCCGCCGCAATGTCCTCCGGCTTGGTCTCGCGCGGCATGTTGACCGTCTTGGAGATGGCCCCCGAGATGAACGGCTGCGCCGCGGCCATCATGAGGACGTGGGCCCGCCACGAGATCGCCCGCGTGCCGCCGCCCACCGGACAGGCGCAATCGAACACCGCGAGGTGCTGCGGATCGAGGTGAGGGGCGCCCTCCACCGTGTCATGTCGATTCACGTATTCGGTAATCTCGGCGATCTGCTCGTCGCTGTAGCCCAGCGTCTTGAGCGCCAACGGGATCGTCTGATTGACGATCTTGAGCATCCCGCCGCCGGCTAGCTGCTTGTACTTGACCAAGGCGAAATCCGGTTCGATCCCCGTCGTGTCGCAGTCCATCATGAAGCTGATGGTGCCGGTCGGTGCCAGAACCGTCGCCTGAGCGTTGCGGAAACCGAAGCGTCGCCCGCCGGCCAAAACCTCGTCCCAAATCTTGCGGGCGGCGTTTTTCAAGTAATCGGGCGCGTGTTTCAGCTCTTCCACCTTTTGCCAATGCCGCTCCATCACGTCCAGCATCGGCTGGCGGTTTTTCTCGAATTCGGCGAAGGGACCGACGGCGGCCGCCAATTCCGTGCTGGTGCGATTGGCCGCCCCATGCATCAAGGCCGTGATGGCGCCGCAGAGACCCCGAGCCTGGTCCGAATCATAGGGCAACCCGCTGGCCATGATCAAGCTGCCCAGGTTCGAATACCCTAGGCCGATCGGCCTGAACATGTGGCTGTTCTTGGCGATCTTGGCGGTGGGATAGCTGGAGTGATCCACCAAGATTTCCTGCGCGATGAACACGATGCGACAGGCGTTCACGAAGCCGTCCACGTCGAACCGGCCGTCCTCGCGACGAAACTTCATCAGATTGATACTGGCCAGATTGCAGGCCGAGTCGTCGAGAAACATGTACTCCGAGCAGGGATTGCTGGCGTTGATTCGCCCGGAGTTGGGGCAGGTATGCCAGCGGTTGATCGTCGTGTCGTACTGGATGCCGGGATCGCCGCACGACCAGGCGGACTCGGCCATCTTCTGCAGCAATTCCCGGGCACTGTAGGTGGGGCCTTCCTTGGTCGGATCGGTCACCCAGCGCGTCGTCCAGGGCCGATCCGCCTCGACCGCTTCCATGAACTCGTCCGTCACACGGACCGAAAGATTCGCATTCTGGAACAAAATGGAGCCGTAGGCTTCTTCCGGATTGTAGCCCTGCTGGATCAACAGCCGCGCTTTCTTCTCCTCCCGCGACTTGCATTCGATGAACTCCAGAATGTCCGGGTGATGGACTTTGAGCGATTGCATCTTGGCCGCGCGCCGCGTCTTACCGCCGCTCTTGACCACGGCCGCGATCTGATCGTAAACCCGCATGAAGGAAAGCGGACCCGAAGGCTTGCCGCCGCCGGAAAGCTTCTCGCGATGCGATCGCAACGTGGACAGATCGGTCCCCGTCCCCGATCCGAACTTGAAGAGCATGGCCTCGCTGCGGGCCAGCTCCATGATGTCCTCCATGTTGTCCTGGACGCTTTGGATGAAACAGGCGGAGGCCTGCGGGAATTCGTACGGATTCTCCGGTTGCACGGCCCGATTCACCGCGGGATCCCATCTCCAATTGCAGGCCGCCCCGCGAATACCGTATTGGTGATACAGCCCCACATTGAACCAGACCGGGGAATTGAAAGCCGCGTGCTGATGCAAGCAAAGCCAGGCCAATTCTCGATAGAACCGTTCGCCGTCTTCCGCTGAGTAGAAGACCCCGTCGGCGATTCCCCAGTCCGCGATGGTACGGCACACCCGATGAACCAGTTGCCGCACGCTGTTTTCTCGCTGCGGTGTGCCCAACTCGCCGTAGAAATACTTGCTGGCCACGATGTTGGTCGCCAACTGACTCCACGTTTCCGGGACCTCGCAGTCCGGCTGTTGGAAGTGGGTTCCTCCGGCCTCGTTCTTGATTTCAGCGGTGCGCCGGGTCCAAACGACGGTATCAAACGGACTTTCTACGTCCGCCGGACAAAAGCGAGCATCGATTTTCAAGCCGAGGGGGGAGAATTTGGCCGCCGAAGTCGCGCCGCCGTGAACGTTTTCGCCGAGTGTAGCGTTTCCGCGTTCTAATTCAGCCATGCTTCTGCACTCCATGCAAAGGAAACCATTTCCGGAACACCGGAGCCGACAAGCTGCAATCACCCGCGTATCGGCTCACACCAAACAGAATAGCCAAGGACTAGAACTCACTAACTTTCAACGGGGACGGGACACCAAGCACACCCCCTTATCGAGATATCTCTGGTTTGCTCCCAGCCCGACCTAAAGCCAACGTCCAATGAGAGAACCCACCCGCCGCCATCGGTCACGCCGGTGGGCGATCCCGAATTTCGCCCCCAACGCGAAACACATCCTCAAAAACTGCCCCCTCATCAGGGAGGGTGCTTGATTCCACCCAATACAACTATAGGTAGTATTGGCCGAAGATTCAACCACTACATGCTGTGTTCGGTACAGTTTATGGCTATGGACGAGGTTGTCAACGGGCGCCCGGCAATTTGCCATAAGTTCCAGCGAGGGGCCGACAAATGGAAACGCCTCCGCACGAGCGACGCAGGCGCGCGCCCACGAGACTGAACCGTAAGTCGCTATGGCTCTTGGTTTTGGGAATTAGAGTGGGCGGAATCGATTCCCTCGCACTATTTCGAGAAAAATATTCCTACCCAAGCGACTGGGATTAGCTGATTTCCAAAACGTACTGCCTATTTTCACAGATGCCCCGTCCTCTTTCTCGCTTTGAAAAGGCACTAACTGCTTGCTCGTAGATCACCGGAATTCAAACGTCCCAAACGCGACAGGCTGACCGCCCAAACTGCCAGTAACAAACCAACGATTCACATGCGGTCGGCGACGCAGCTGCCGCACCCAGCCTGACAAGGCAAGACCGGGAGACGACTCCAAGACCGCTGCCGCACGTAGAACTGCTCTCCTCTCGCGTCGGTTTTTGGTACTCCCGACCGTCGCCCACGGCCGGTGATGATGAACCCGGCTACCCCAAGTAATTCCGGGTGTAATTCCGGGCGTCCTCTTTCGTTTGCTTTTCGACCCGTTAAAATGAAGCCGACACTCGCGAAGCGAACCGCCGAGTTCGGGCAACTCGGCGAAGTGGTTTCACGATGAGTCTTGAGGAAAGGGGCCGAAGAATGAAACATCTGATTAAAGGGGCAACCGGTCAAAGGCTTACCACGTCGTCGCCATCCCCCCTACTCTTCCCAGCCTTAGGTCTTTTGGGTTCCGCGCTGGTGCTCGGCTGTTCTCGCGAAGCCATCGATAGCCTGCGAGCCGCACCGCGTTCGGCATCGGAACAGGTCGCAGTCCCGGAGACGATTCCGCCCCAACAAACCGTGGGCGGACCGGCGGACCTTTTCGTGCATCGGCCGGCGAAAGGCGAATCCGAGACCCTGGTCCTGCCCCCCAGCGAGAGCAGTGCTTCGGCTCCGCGCGGCCTGCCCACCGCCGATGCGCATGGACCGACGCTGGGTGAAATTGCGCCCACGATCATCGCCGCCGCCCGACCGGTTCATTCCCAACCGACTGCGGAAACCGTGCGTTGGGTCGATCTGACGTTGCCGGTCTCCCTGCCACAGACCGGTCCCGAAGATACGGTGATGAGCTTCGGCGTCGAGTACCGCCTCCTTGCCGAGGCGCCGCGCGACCAAACCTACGCGTGGGTTATTCAATCGCGCACGGGAAAGGTTTTTCGCTTGGACGGCTTGCGACTCGACCCGCGGGGAAACCTCATGACGATCGTCGCGGAATGGCGCCCCGAAGACGGTCCGTTTTGCACCTGGATCGAGGACGCCGTCGGACGCCAGGTTTCACAGAAGCTCGATTTTTGAGGCTCGGTGGAAGATTTCCGCATCACCGCCCTTCGCACCCCCAAAAAGCTTCCCGGATCGACTCGTGGAATCGGCCGTCCTATTGGAAGGAATTCAGCCGCGGACATGCTGACTGAGCACGAGATCGAAATTCGTGTGCGTTATCCGGAGTGCGACCCGGGGGGCTTTTTACACCACAGCCGGGTCTTCATCTATTTCGAGATGGGACGTACCGAGCTGTTGCGAGCGTCGGGCGATAATTACCGTCGGTGGGAGGAAAGCGGGCTGCACGCGGTGGTCGTGCAAGCCGAATGCCGTTACCTGAAACCGGCGCGATACGACGACCTGCTACGACTTCGCACCATCGTGCGGCGTGTTACGGGCGTGAAAATCGAGCACGAATACCTCTTGTACCGCGACCAGGATCTCCTTTGCCGCGGACGAGTCGTCCTGGCCCTTGTGGACGCTGCGGGGCAAATCCAGCCCATTCCCGAAGTTATGCAGGCGGTCAACGCGGAATCCCGCCCGACCGACCGATCCCGGTAGCCCAGCCGCCTCGCAGCGACACAACCGGGAGGTTCGCGTCCTGCAACGAAACGGCCCTCATCCCGCCGCCCTGTAGGCGGGCCGATCGCGGACCTGGGTGCCCTCTTCCGTCCTCCGGACCGGCTGAGCCTCCAACCAGGGAGCCAGCAGGGCGAGCGTGCGTTCGATGGCCCCGCGATGGGACAAGACCAGTTGCCTTGCCCGATCTCCCAGCGCACGACGATAACCGGGCGTCTCCAGGCATTGGGTGACGAATTGCTGCAACTCCCTCTCGTCGCGGACGACGACGGCCGCCTCCGCCGATAAGAACTGGCGGACCACGTCGCGAAAATTCCAGGTATTCGGCCCGAAGCACACTGCCGCCCCGAAGCCGGCCGGTTCGATCATGTTCTGCCCGCCGCGGTTTCCAAAGCTGCCGCCGACAAGCGCAATATCGGCCAGCCCCCACCAAGCCGCCAATTCACCCACGGTATCGACTAGCAATATGGGGTGAGCCGGAAGACCGTCGCCCGTCGCTCTGCCGTTCGCATCGGCAGCCGCGTCCGTGTTCTCGGGCGATTCTGGGGCGGGCCCCAATCTCGAGCGACGCAGCCAAGGCAAACCGCTCCGCGACAACATCTCGGCCACCGCATCGAATCGCTCGGGGTGGCGCGGTACGATAATCAGCCTGAGTTGGGGGAAGCGCCGGTGCAGCTCTTGGAAAACGGCCAGCGAAAACTTCTCCTCTTCCACCTGAGTGCTACCGGCAATCCAGACGATCTCATCCGGCCCGATTCCCGCGAGGCGGCGGAGGCGGACCGTGGCCGGATTGTTGCGATCCGTCTGCGCTCCGTCGTACTTCATGGAACCGGTGACGTGGACGGCCGACGCAGCGGCGCCAAGTTCCGTGAATCGCCGCTCGCCTTCGGCATCTTGCACCGCAACCAGGTCGAACGCCTCGAAGATCGGCCGAAATAGATATCGGCCGCGTCGGTAGCCCGCGAAGCTCTTATCGCCCAGCCGACCGTTGATGACCGCCAGGCGGACACCTCGAGCCTTCGCAGCGCGAATGAGGTTGGGCCAGATCTCCAACTCGGTCAGCACTAGTACCGAGGGGCGGATTCGCCGGAAGGCCCGCGCCACGGCCCAAGAGAAATCGAGTGGAGCGTAGAACACGGCCAGGTCCGGAAAACGCTTGCGAGCCACTTCCATTCCGGTTCGGGTCGTCGTGGAAACGACCACTTCCCAGGCGGGATAAGCCGCCCGCAGCGACTGAATCAGGGGAGGAAGAAGATTGACCTCGCCCACACTAACCGCATGAAACCAGATACAAGGACGACGGCTGTTTCGGTGCGGCACGGCCCCGAACAGCCGCTGGTTCCAGCCGGCTCGATACTTGCCGGTCCTGACGGCGCGGTACAGCAACACCGGGCTGACCATGAGCAGCAACAGGAGATAAGCGGCGTCGAACAGGATCGACATGGGAATTCCCTTTCCCGGTAGGCGGCCGACGCGCCGAGGCTCACCTGGGCAGGAGGGTTGCAGGTCCCGCCCCCGCCCAGCGGCATCTTCAGGCAACGCCCCGCTTCTTCATACAGCAATGCTTGTATTTCTTTCCGCTTCCGCACGGACAAGGATCGTTGCGTCCCACTTCCTGGGTCCGTTTACGGAAGGGCTGCTTTTTCTCGGCTTGTTGCGATCCCTCGATGGCTTCCTGTTGTTGTTGGGCAATCTCGACGACGGCGTTCTTCGCCGACTCTTTTTGCGCCTCGGTCTCTTGCCACATGGAGCGGACGAATCGCTCGTCCATCTGCTCCACGCGGAAGACCAAGTCCGTGATGCGTCGGGCGGTGGACTCCCACATCGCCTCGAAAAGCCGCATCCCTTCCCGCTTGTATTCGACCTTCGGATCGACCTGAGCGTAACCTCTCAGGCCGACGCTGTTGCGGAGGTGATCCATCACCAAGAGATGCTCCTTCCACGCCCCGTCGAGCGTGTGCAGGAGCAGAAATCGTTCCATTTTCCGCATTTCCGGGGCATAGCGGTAGTTGAACGCATCCCGGAATTCCCACTCCAGGTCGCGGCGTTCCATCCGCGTCACGTCGTCCGGAGTCAGCCGCAGGTCGAGGTGTTCCGCCGCCCAGCGACAAAAGCGATCCAACTGCGGATGGTCCGGCGGAACCTTGGCCCGAGGATCGTCCCCCATCCCTTGGAACAAGGACTGCAACAGCGCCGTGCCTTCCTCGCGGAGTCTTTCCGCCTTCTCGAATTGGCGATCCGAGGCGTCCAGGAGAATGTCCCAGATTTCCTGCCCGGATTTATTCTTGAGATCGTCCTCGGACAACTCCACGTGGAACCGGCTGCGGGCCCAGGCCAGCAGCCCTTCTCGATCGTAGACGCGATGCCCGGAGGCGTCACGACCCGAATAGTGTGCCAATCCCGCCCGCAAGGGGAACTCGATTTCCTTGCGACGATAGGCCTCCAGGGCCTTTTCGAACACCAAGTCCTTGACCGCCGCCGGTTCCAAATCGCGGAGCTCCTCGAGGCTCAGCTCGATGCCGAACTTTCCCCGCACCCAATTGACGCTGCTTGCCAGGCCGAAGTCGGGGTCGAGAAATCTCGCGCCATCCTGAAGATCGACCTCCCGAATGGCGGCTTGCACTTTTTCCAAAAGCACATCGAGAAGTTCTTCGCGAGGAATTCGGCGAATATCGCGTTCCTTGACGTCCACCTTCCATCGAGCGGTGATGGACTTCGCCAAGGCTTCCCAATTCCAATCCTCCGGATCGGCGTCTTCCGGCAGATTCTCCTCGATCAGATCGAAAAGCTGGCTTTCCGCCATCCGCTCGGCCTGGTCACGGGCGAAGGCCTCTGCCGTGGAAAACTCCATGCCGCGGAAGTCCCGGGCGTGGAATTCGGTGGAAAGCTGCCGACCCGCCCATTCCGCGAACATCTCCGCGCCGTACATCTTGGCCAAGAAGATGCCCAAATGATGGTCGATCTGCTCTCGAATCATTCGCGTCACGAGCGCGCGGCAATCCGCTCCCTCCAGGATGTTTTGCCGGTAGCTGTAGACGCGTTTCCGCTGTTCGTCCATCACCTGGTCGTATTCGAGCAGATTCTTGCGAATCTCGAAGTTGCGTTCTTCGACCTTTTTCTGGGCGCCCTCGATGCGCCGCGTGACCATGCGGCTTTCGATGGCCTGGCCTTCCTCCATACCCAGGCGGGTGAGGACGTTTTTTACCCAATCGCCCGCGAAGATCCGCATCAGATCGTCTTCGAGCGAGAGGTAAAACCGGCTGCTGCCGGGGTCTCCCTGACGACCCGAGCGCCCGCGCAACTGGTTATCGATGCGGCGGGCCTCGTGGCGTTCGGTTCCGATCACGTGCAGCCCGCCCAAGGCCACGACTTCGCGTCCCTCGGCCTTCATCTGCTCGCGTTTTTCAATCTCTTGGACGAGGGCATCCCATTCTTCGCGCGGCACGTCCAAGCGGGTGGGATACTTGTGCTGCAAGACGGCCCAAGCCATGGCCTCGGGATTGCCGCCGAGGATGATATCCGTACCGCGCCCCGCCATGTTCGTGGCGATGGTCACCGCCCCCTTGCGCCCGGCCTGAGCGATGATTTCGGCCTCCCGGGCGTGATGCTTGGCATTCAGGACCTGGTGTTTGATGCCCCGCCGGCTCAACATCTCCGAGAGCATCTCGCTCTTTTCCACCGAAACGGTACCGACCAGGATCGGACGTCCCTTGCGTTCGACGTGATGCAACTTGGCCTTGGGAAGAATCTTCCGCTCGCCATCCTTGGTGATGAAGACGATGGAGTCGTCGCTCTCCTGCTTGATTTCGCCGATCTCGTATTCGTAGCGCGAAAACCAAACCGTGTCCCACTTGTGCATCCGTTCGATTTCTTCGACGATGGCCTGGTATTTCTCGCGGGCCGTACGATAGATGACGTCCGGATGGTTGACGCGGCGGAGCGGGCGATTGGTCGGTATGGCAACGACTTCCAGCTTGTAGATCTTCCAAAACTCGTTCGCCTCCGTCATGGCCGTACCGGTCATGCCGCAAATCTTGTCGTACAGGCGAAAGAAGTTCTGGATGGTGATCGTGGCGAGGGTCTGCGTCTCCTCCTTAATCCGCACATTTTCCTTGGCCTCGACGGCCTGATGCAGACCGTCGCTCCATTGGCGTCCGTGCATCAGCCGCCCGGTGAATTCATCGACGATGATCACCTCATCCCCCTGCACGACGTAATGCACGTCGCGTTTGTAGAGGTGATGGGCCTTCAGCGCATTGTCGATGAGATGCGGCCACTCGAGATTGCCCGCCGTGTAGAAGCTCTCCACGCCGGCCAATTCCTCGGCCTTGCGGATGCCTTCCTCGGTAAGATGGCAGGTGCGATCCTTTTCGTTGATCTCGAAGTGCGCCTCCGGTTTGAGCTGCCGCGCGATCTGATCGGCGCGGCGGTAGCGCGAGATGTCGTCGTGAGCCGGGCCGGAAATGATCAGCGGCGTCCGCGCTTCGTCGATCAAGATGTTATCCACCTCGTCGATGATCGCGTAGTGCAATCGCCCCTGCACTTGCTGCATTTCGGCCGGAAATCGATCATCACCGCGGGCGGCCAATCGCATGTTGTCGCGGAGGTAGTCGAAACCGAACTCGTTGTTGGTTCCGTACGTGATGTCGCAGGCGTAAGCCTTTTGACGATCCCGCGCGCCCATGTCGTGCTGAATCGCGCCCACGGTCAGGCCGAGAAACATATAGAGCGGCCCCATCCACTCCATGTCGCGCCGGGCCAGATAGTCGTTCACGGTAACCACGTGAACGCCCTTCCCCTCCAAGGCATTCAGGTAGGCAGGCAGCGTGGCGACCAACGTCTTGCCTTCGCCGGTGACCATCTCGGCGATGCTGCCGTTATGCAAGACCATCCCGCCCATCAACTGCACGTCGAAATGGCGCATCCCCAATACGCGACGGGAAGCCTCGCGACAGACGGCGAAGGCCTCGACCAAAAGATCGTCCAGCGATTCGCCGGCCTCCAACCGCTTGCGGAATTTGTCCGTCTGCTCCCGCAGTTCCGCGTCCGTCATCTTTTGGTAGCGCGGCTCCAAATCATTGATCGCCTGCACCTTCGGTTGCAACCGGCGAACATAGCGCGCGTTGGCGGAACCAAAAACGGCGGTGACGCCGCGATCCACGGCCTGGCCGACAACCGTGATCGTGTCCGTGACCGCGTCCCAAAGGCGTTCCAACAGCTCCATCGGAGTTAAGCCCTGATATTGAAAACGGCTTGGATTTCCAGGGAAGGGTTATTGCCACCCATTTGGGAGGGTTGTGTCAAAAAGACAGGTTACCCCGCTTGTACAGGCACACCTAGCGATTGTAGCAAACGCCGTGCCGATGCAAAACGACGGCATGATGCCATGCCCGCTTCGTCCTCGCGGCGCATCGCCTCCGTGATCGCAAATTACGAGCTGCACGCAATTTATCGGATGGCCGGGAAAGCGTCAATCACGAACGCCCGGGCAATGCTCCTGAACGGTCGTTCCGAGTCACCGTCATGGCGGCTCTCGCAACACCCCAACGCCCAGATTCGGCTCCTTTTCGGCCCAACCCCGCGGAGTACCGTCGCTGCAAGCGCCGAGGAACCCCGGCGGATGGAACCTCTTGCCGCCTCCCGCCGGCGATCCACCCAAAGCGGGACGATGCACCGGATCCCGGCCCAACTCGAAACGTTTTCGCAAGCTCTCTTCGGTCGGCAGCATCGCTTCGGTTATATTGGAAGTGTTTGTCAGCGATCCCCCTCGAAGCATTCCCAGGGGCGCAGACAAGTGGGATTCGATGGATACCTATTACCGCAAGCATACCGTGACCAAGACCAGCCCCGTTCGTTCGCTGTCGCCTGGAGAAATCGTATTCCTGGGAACCGGCACCTCGCACGGCGTGCCCGTGATCGGTTGTCGCTGTCCCGTCTGCACCAGCGAGGATACGCGGAATCGGCGCACTCGGTGCTCGTTGGCGGTGGGTTTGCCGGAAGGCACGATCCTCATCGACACGCCTCCCGAATTGCGATTGCAACTCGTTCGTGAAGGGATTGCCGATCTCCGGGCCGTGCTTTACACCCACGCGCATGCCGATCACCTATTCGGGTTGGACGACCTGCGCATCATCCCCCAATACCTCCAGGCCCCCGTCCCCGTGTACTGCGAAGCCTATGTGCAAGCCCGCATTCGCAAGGCATTCGACTACGCGTTCGAGGAAGGCGCTCCGGCGGGCGGCGTGCCCCAGCTCGACTTCGTGACCATCGACACGGAATCGTTCGATCTCTTGGGAGCCCGGGTGACCCCTCTGCGACTGAAGCACGGCCCGTGGGACGTGCTGGGCTTCCGCTTCGGCGACGCCGCATACTGCACGGACGTCAAACAATTCCCCGAGGAAACGTTGCAACGCCTGCGGGACCTGGACGTTTTGATCCTGGATTGTTTGCGTCACGAACCGCACCCAACGCACCTCTCCGTCGATGAGGCCCTGACGATCGTCGAGCTTTTGCGGCCCCGTCGCTGCTACTTGACGCACCTTTGCCACCGTTTGGACCACGCCGCGTTCAGCCGGCAATTGCCGCCGGGCGTACAACCGGCCTACGACGGTCTGCGGATACAAACCGAACTGATGCCGCATCCGGACGGCGCCCGGAAGCTCTCTTTGCCGTCCGTGGAATCCTAGAACTAGAAGCTGGAATCGCAAGTCGTCCGCGGACAACTCCCGCGGTTTGATGGAGTGTCAATGATGTCGAGATCCGATAGATCGGAAATCGATCCATACGAGTATTGGACGCGTCGATTGGCGGAATACGGCCAGGATCACCTTTTGGCTGCGTGGAACGACCTGTCTCCGGACCGCCGCGAGACGTTGCTCGCATCGCTGCAAGCCGTGGACTTCGACCTCATTCGCCGGCTCTACGAAGATCGCGAGAACAAGCCCGACTTCGGCTCTCTTTTGCAAAACGCGACTTCTCCGCGCGGACCGAGGCTGAGCGATCGGGCCGATGCCGCGCGGCGCAAGGCGGCCGTGGAATGCGGCGAAGAGGCCCTCCGAGGCGGACGTGCGGCCTGCGTCCTGGTCGCGGGCGGCCAAGGCTCGCGGCTCGGGTTCGAGCACCCCAAGGGAATGTTCCCCATCGGCCCTTTGTCCCGCCATTCTCTTTTTCAAATCTTCGCGGAAAAGATTCTCGCCCGGGCAAGACGCTACGGCCGCCGCATTCCGCTGGCCCTGATGACCAGTCCCGTGACCCACGCCGAAACGGTCGATTATTTCGAAAGGCACGAGCGCTTCGGGTTGGGCGATGATTTGCACGTTTTTTGCCAGGGAACCATGCCTTCGGTGGACGCGCACACGGGCAAAATACTGATGGCGGGACCGGACACGCCAGCTCTCAGCCCCGACGGCCACGGCGGCATGCTTGCGGCGATCCATCGTAGCGGCATCTTGCAGCAATTCCGGCAAGAGGGCATCCGCCACCTATTCTATTTTCAGGTCGACAACCCGCTTCTGGACGTGGCAGCCCCGGAATTCATCGGTTGGCACATCCTTTCCGGATCGGAGATGTCCACCTTGGTGGTCGCCAAGCGAACGCCTCTCGATAAAGTCGGCAATGTCGTCCAGGTGGGCGACCGCTTGCACGTCGTCGAATACAGCGACCTTCCCGAGGATTTGTCCACCAAGCCGGGGCCGGACGGCACGCCGTTGCTGTGGGCGGGCAGCATCGGAGTCCACGTCATCGACGTCGATTTTCTCTCGCGCGCGGCCGATTTGGCGGAAGTCCTGCCCTTTCACGTCGCGCTCAAGAAAGTGACGTATTACGACCCCGTGCAAAAGGCGGAAGTGCGGCCGGAAACCCCCAACGCCGTCAAGTTCGAGCGATTCATCTTCGACCTCATTCCGCACGCCAAGAATGCGATCGTGATCGAGGTGGACGAGGACGATCAATTCGCCCCCCTGAAAAACGCCCCGGGTGCCGAGCGCGATACGCCGGAATACGTCCGAGACCGAATGTCGGCCAAGTGCCGCCGTTTGCTCGCCGAAGCCGGATGCGAAACGGTCGGCGAACCGATCGTCGAGATCAGCCCGCTTTTCGCGATGGATTCCTGGGAGCTGTCGCAAAAACTGCCGCGCGGAACGCGAATCGCAGCGCCCACGTATTTCGGCCCCGAGGGACCGATCACGGCCCCAAGTCCGGCCGAATAGACGCACCGCGGACCGTCTCGCGAGTGTCCACGGGATCAAAAACAATTTGCGTGAGGACTCCCAACCATGTTGCACGCGGTAATCTTGGCGGGAGGAACGGGAACCAGGCTTTGGCCGGAGAGTCGTGCGGCCAAGCCCAAGCAACTCCTCGCGATTCGGGGAGATCGCACGTTGATTCAAAACGCCGTGGATCGGCTGGGCGACCTGGTGCCCTTGGATCGAATTCTGATTTCCACGACCCGCGATCTGGCGGGGCCGCTGCACGAGTCGTTGTCGGTGTTGCCGCGAGATGCCTTCGTTTGCGAACCTTATCCCCGCAATACGGCGCCGTGCATCGGCTTGGCGGCGGTGCACCTATTGCGGCGCGACCCGGAGGCCGTGATGGTCGTCATGCCCGCCGACCACATTATCGAACCGCCGGAGCGATTTCGCGCCGCCCTTCGCGCGGCCTACGCCCTGGTCAGCGAGGATCCGTCCCGACTCGTCACCTTCGGGGTGGTGCCGACGTATCCGTCGCCCTCATTCGGTTATCTCCAGCGCGGCGAGGCCGTGCCCGCGCCGGCCCCGGCGGGCGTCGAAAACCCGCCGCGGGTGTTCACCGTGGCCGGCTTCCGTGAAAAGCCTGCCCCCGAGACCGCCCAGGAATACCTCGCTTCCGGGCAGTTTCTCTGGAATGCCGGAATCTTCGTTTGGCGTGCGGACACGATTTTGCAGGCCCTGTGCCGGTATCGCCCCGCAGTGCATGAGCGACTGCAACGGATCGCCGCGGCCGCGGACAGCCCGAAGTTCGCCGAAATCTTGGATGGCGAGTTCGAGGCCATGGAGAAAATCTCGATCGACTACGCCGTCATGGAAAAGGCCGACAACGTCGTCATGATCGAAGCCGATTTTCTTTGGGACGACGTGGGGGGCTGGCGGGCCATGGAACGCCTTTATCCGCAAGACTCGAATAACAACACCATCGCCGCCGAAAAGGCCCTCCTCATCGAAGCCACCGGCAATATCGTCCGCTGCCGCGATCCGCGTCGCCTGGTCGCGGTGCTGGGAGCCCACGATCTGGTGATCGTGGTCACCCCCGACGCCACTTTGGTCGCGGACAAACGGCGGGAGGAGGAAATTCGCAAGGTCTTGGCGGAACTGGAAAGGTCGGGCTGGAAGGAATTCGTTTAGCGGCGTATTCTGAAGTCGTATCGGGAACGTCTCTGCGCGCCGCAAGTCCTGCCTTCCGAGCTGCAAAACATGGATTTTCGCGTACAGCTCGATGTCTTCCGCGGGCCGTTGGACCTCCTGCTTTACCTCGTCCGTAAGAACGAGCTGGAAATTACCGAGATCTCGGTCGGCCGGATCGCCGAGCAATTCCTGGAATACCTGGATTCCGGCGTGCCGCTCAACGTGGATACGGCGGCCGAATTCCTGGCCATGGCCGGCTGGTTGGCCGAGATCAAATCCCACGAGGTTCTGCCGCACCAAGAATCCGCGATCGAGGCGGAAGAGCCGGCCCGCGACGAGCTGGTCCGTCGCCTTTTGGAATACAAAAAGTATCGCGACGCGGCGTACGAACTCGAGGAGAAGGCACGGGCCTGGCAGCAGACCTTTCGCCGGCTCTCCGACGATCTGGGGAGCGTGGAACGCAATCCGGCCGAGGAACCGCTCCAGGACGTCCAACTCTGGGATTTGGTCAACGCTTTCGTCCGCATCGTCAAGGAATTGGATTCCGCGGCTGCTCCGGCCATCGTTTACGATGACACGCCGATCCGCGTCTTCATGGAGCGTATCTATCGTCGTCTGCAAACCGAGCGGCATATCCCGTTCAGCCGGCTGTTCGAAAAAGGGATGCACAAGTCCACGCTGATCGGCATTTTTCTGGCCTGCTTGGAGCTGGTTCGCCACGGCCAGGTCCGGTTGGAACAGAGAGAACTCTTCGGTGAGATTCATCTGTACCTAAGAGAAAACGCGTCCCCGGACACATCATGGCAGGACGTTTCCGATTACCGTGCCCGACCGGAGCAAGAGGAATCGGGCGATGCGGCGTCGCCGAATCCGTCCGCGACAGCCCCGTCGCAATCCGAACTCGCCCCCGAGGACGATCCCCCCTCCGCGTGAAGTGCCTGCGTTTCGGAATCATCGAACGCCTCACCGGCATTTCTCCGCCGTCCACGGGCGATTGCCCGACGGAGTGCGAACATGCGCGCGGTTATGGACTTTCCGCGGCAACGGGGCTTAAATGGATTGCTGTCCTTCCTGCCCGGTTCGGCTTCGTCTCAGCGGGAGACGCTCCGCGGCATCGTGCTTTCCGAAAAGGAGAAATCCATGGGCGTTTCATTCAGGACCAGTCGGCGGAGTTTCTTGAAAACGTCAAGCGCCGCCGTAGCGTTGCCCTATATCATCACAACGAAGGCGCTGGGCGACGGCGAGACCCCGCCGGCCAGCGAACGCATCGTGATGGGAGGTATCGGCATCGGCAACATGGGACGCGGGGATATGGGAGCCTTCCTCGGCCGCCCCGACGTTCAATACGTGGCCGTCTGCGACGTTCGCAAGAGCTTTCGCGAACAGGCCAAAGCCAACGTCGATAAGCATTATCAGAACGGCGATTGCAAGGCGTACAACGACTTCCGCGACGTGCTGGCTCGAACCGACATCGACGCGGTGCACGTGGCCACGCCCGACCATTGGCACGCCATCATCGTGATCGAAGCCTGCCGCAGCGGCAAGGACGTTTATTGCCAAAAGCCCGAGACGCGGACGCTTCGCGAAGGGCCCTTGATGGTCCAGGCCGCCCGGCGCTACGCCCGCGTCGTGTCCGGCGGCAGCCAGCGCGTGCTCGAAGACTATCGCGACGTGGTCAACAAATGCTGGGGCGGGGAGTTGGGGACGATCCGGTGGATCAACGTCAACGTCGGCCCCCTGTCGCAGCCCTGCTATTTGCCTGCCGAGCCGGTGCCCGACGACATCGACTGGGAGATGTGGCTC
>Ga0067045_1029158_pt1 | contig 23280 bp, 23 predicted proteins | sample TerdegcTABiofilm_FD_59184 | JGI IMG/M metagenome (GOLD analysis project Ga0067045, IMG submission 59184) | Combined Assembly of (Gp0054472, Gp0054536) Wastewater bioreactor microbial communities from Singapore -Terephthalate degrading...
TGGCGTTTTTTGTGGCGGGATGGGCCAATAGAACGGTTCTTCAAGTAACCCCTTCCGAGAAAAAACAAATAAACGAGGCGAGAAGAACTCTCGCGAAGCTTGCTAAACTTCAAGAAATACACTACAGAAAATACGGTTTTTACACAAACGACATAAAGAAACTGGCCGAACTCACCGGAGACATAAAGGCCGTAAGATACGAGCTTTCCAAAACCCTCGCGGAGGGTTCTCTTGAAATGGCAAGCGACGGCAAAAGTTTCGTGATAACCGCCAAAGCAAAAAATTGGAGAAAAACTCAGGTTGAAATATCAAATCTTCAGACCCAAAAACAATAATTAGTGAATCCTCAATATTGTAAAATATTATATATGAATCTTTTTCATTTTCATTATATCCAAGGAGAACTTTATGGAAAATATGGAAATATCTAAATTAAGCGAGAAGGTAAAAGAGGAATCCTTATTTATAGCCGACGTAAAAAGAGAAATAGCCAAAGTAATTTCGGGCCAGGAAGAACTCGTTAATTCTTTGATAGTTGCGCTTTTAGCCAACGGACACGTCCTTGTGGAAGGACTTCCTGGACTTGCGAAAACCACCACCATAAAAACGCTATCCGACACGATAAAAGCTCAGTATCAGAGGATACAGTTTACTCCGGACCTGCTTCCCGCGGACATCACGGGAACTTTAATATATCATCAGGGAAGCGGAAACTTCATGATTAAAAAAGGTCCGGTATTTGCCAATATAATACTTGCGGACGAAATAAACAGAGCTCCGGCAAAGGTTCAAAGCGCATTGCTCGAAGCGATGCAGGAAAGACAGGTAACGATAGGAGACTCCACTTATAAACTGCCAGATCCGTTTCTTGTAATGGCCACTCAAAATCCGATAGAACAGGAAGGAACTTATCCGCTACCGGAGGCTCAGGTCGACAGATTTATGTTGAAGGTAAACATAACATATCCCTCAAAAGAAGAAGAGGTTAAAATCATAGACATAATAACTACCGGAAACATTCCCAAGCCCAATCAGATAATAGAAATATCCAAAATAGTTTCCGCAAGGAATCTCGTTAATATGATTTATGTGGACGACAAAATAAAATCTTATGTGGTGGATATAGTAAACGCCACAAGGTTTCCGGAAAAATACAAATTGGAATCGATAAAAAACTGGATAAGATACGGCGCAAGCCCGAGAGCCACCATATTTTTAATTCAAGCCGCAAAAGCATACGCTTTCATACAGCAAAGAGCTTATATAACCCCTCAGGACATAAAAGCCGTAGGATTCGATGTGTTGAGGCATAGAATAATGTTGAGTTATGAAGCCGAAGCGGAAGAAATAACAAGCGAAACCGTAATAAAAACCATTTTCGAGACCATAGACGTGCCTTAATAAAATGAATACTTACGAAATAATTAAAAAAGTAAGAGACATAGAAATAAAAACGGGAAAGCTCGTAAGCGAAAGCTTTCAAGGACAGTATTTAAGCGTGTTTAAAGGGAAAGGAATGGAGTTCGCCGAAGTAAGAGAGTATGTGGTGGGAGACGACGTAAGAACGATAGATTGGAATATCACGGCAAGAACCTCAAAGCCTTACGTAAAGAAATTTAACGAAGAAAGAGAGCTTACGGTTATGGTCGCCTGCGACGTTTCGGGCTCTCACATATTCGGAACCAAAAACAAAATGAAAAACGAATTATCCGCCGAGCTTGCCGCGCTTTTTATGTTTGCCGCTTTAAAAACAGGAGACAAAACCGGTCTTTATCTTTTTTCCGATTCCACCGAACTTTACATACCGCCCAAAAAAGGAAAAAACCACATATTAAGAATAATAAGAGAGATGATAGCCTATTCTCCAAAATCTACAGGGACAAACATATCCGAAGCGCTTAAAAATATAAATCATATATTAAAAAGAAAAGCGGTAATAATATTCATATCCGATTTTATGGATAGCGGTTTTGAAAAGGCGGTAAAAATAACGGAACAAAAACACGATCTGATTCCGGTTATAATAAACGATAAAATGGAATTAAATCTTACGGCGCATCCCGCGTTAGTTTCTTATATAAACTTGGAAAAAAATGAAAGAGGCTATGTGGATTTATCGGATAAATATTTGATTCAAAAATACAATGCGGAATTTAAAACCAAAAGAGAAAATCTAAAGAAACTTTTTAATTCTCAAAGCATAGATTTTATGGAAATAAACACGGAATCCGACATATTCTCCGCCGTGGTAAGTTTCTTCAAAAAAAGGAAAATAAAAATAGCGAAAGGAAAATGAATAAACTTATAATTTTTATTTTATTAATTTCTTTTAACTTGGCCGCCCAGGATGCGGTTAAGATTTATAAACCGAAAGAAATAAAATTCGGAGAGAAATTTTCGTTAAAATTGGAAGTCGAAAATATACCCGGAGAAAACTTAGCAATATCCACCGCACCTTTATCGGATTCGGATTTCGGATTTTTAAATATAAAAAACGATAAAAACGGAGCCGAAATATACCTGATTCCCTTCAATGTCGGGATATCCACATTTCCGGCGCTTGAAATATATTTAAAAGACAAAAACGCGTCGGTTAAATCATACCCGATAAATTTAGAAATAAAGCCTCTTTATAATCCATCGGAAAAAGACGAAATAAAAGATATCGCTCGAATTTTTTCTTTTCTTCTATGGCTTAAAATACTTATAGCGATATTAGTAATATTATCGGTTTACCTGTTATATAAAAAATTATCTAAAACCAAAAAAGAAAATTTAGAGATTGAAAACGAAAAACCGGATTTAAGAACTCCTTATCAAAAAGCGATGGACAGGATATCCGAACTCGCTTCTTCGGACTACTTAGGTCGGGGAATGTTTAAGGATTACTACTCGGAAATTTCGGACATATTAAGAGAATATCTTACCTGGGAATATGACATAAAAGCGGTAAAAATGACGACCGGGGATATTATCAAAAAAATGAAAAACGTATCGGATATAAATTCGGCGATAAAAACAAGAGATCTTTTGGATATCTGCGATATGGTCAAATTCGCAAAATATATCCCGAAAGAACAAAAAGCAAACGATGACCTCGCGCTTTTAAAAGAAATCGTAGAATCTCTGGAAAAACTGTCTCAAGATAAAAAAAGAAAAGAAGAGGAAGAGAGAATCAAAGCCATGGAGGAGAAAAAATGAGTTTTAAAAATCCTCATTTCTTTATACTCTTAATACCTCTTCTTATCGCCGCTTTTTACGTATCCAAAAATTATCAATTCAAATTTTTAAGAACAAACTTCCCTCTGGAAATAAATCCGGTTTATAACCTAAAAATATTTTTGGTCGAAAATTTTCCTTTCTATTCGAGATTTATAATACTTTTGTTATTAATAACCGCTCTGGCAAGACCGCAGAAAATTTTAAAAGGAGAAATTCCGCCTACCGAGGGGATAGACATAATGCTTGTAATAGATACCTCTCTATCTATGACAGCGATGGACATAGTCCCTTCGAGAATCGAGGCGGCGAAATTAAACGCCAAAAACTTCGTACTGAAAAGGAAAAACGATAGGATCGGGGTGGTGGTGTTCGGAGGAGTGGCGTATTTAAGCTGTCCTTTGACTTTAGACCACGAAGCGGTAAACGGATTTATAGACAGAATACAGCCCGGAATGACCAAATCCGACGGAACGGCGATAGGAGACGCGATACTGGTAGCCACAAATCATATCAAAAAATCCAAAGCGAAAAGTAAAATAATGATACTTTTAACCGACGGACGCTCGAATACCGGAACCGTTCAAGACCCGTTGACGGCCGCAAAACTTACCTCGGAATTCGACATTAAAATATATACCATAGGCACCGCCTCCAAAGGTCCGGCCCAAATAGCCACGGGGAACCCTTTGCAACCCTACATAACCATAGACGACGATTTAAACGACGAACAACTCCAAAAAATCGCCGATACAACCGGCGGGAAATTTTACAGAGCGACATCTTCGCAAGAACTTGAAAAAATATATTCCGAAATAGACAGGCTTGAAAAAACAAAATTCGAAGTTAAATATAATACCGAGGTATCGGAACTTTACAATATGTTTTTGATACCCGCTATTTTATTTAGTTTTGCGACGGTAATAATAGAAAAAACTTTGATAATGACGGTGCCCTGATTATGGAATTATTTCAATACCAGAAAAATCTTTTTATCGGCATAGCCGCGTTTTTAATTCTTATAGTAATTTATCTTCAGCTCCTTTTAAGAAGAGAAAAAATAACGCTGGCCATTTTCGACGAAAAAATACTTCCAAATATTCTGCCTCAAAACGTAAAAAATCTAAGAAGAACAAAAGATATATTATTTTTAATAGCCGTACTTTTCTCCGTTTTATCCTCCTCCGGCCCTCAATGGGGAATAGAGTACAAGGAAAAACCCGCTTATCTGGCCAACATTGCCATAGTGGTAGACACATCTCTTTCGATGTCCGCAAAGGATTTAAAACCTTCTCGACTTGATAATGTAAAACTTTCCATTAAATCTTTAATAGAGAATTTAAACGGATATAGAATTTCTTTAATGGCCTTTCAAGACAAAGCGTATCTTCAGTGTCCTTTGACCGACGATATTGACGCAGTTTCTTATTTTATAGACATACTGACGCCGAATATGCTTCCATACCCGGGAACTAACATAGCCGACGCCGTAGAAACCGCGTCGGAATATCTTAATTATTACAAAGGAGAAAATACGGTAATTCTTTTTACAGACGGAGAAGATCATTCCGGGAAAATCGACGAAGCGATAAAAAAAGCAAACGACTTAAAAATAAAATTCATAACGGTAGGCATAGGTACCGCTCAAGGGGAACTCGTATACGACGAGGAAACAAAATCTTACAAAAAAGACAAATACGGGAAAACGGTCATAACGAAATTGGACGAAGCGACGCTTATAAAAATAGCTCAACAAACGCAAGGAAAGTACATAAAATATACAAATCCCGAGTTTGTAGCCTCGGAAATTAAAAAATCTCTAAATAAAACTCAAAATTCCAAAAACTCTAACAAAACGGAAACATACCACAACAGATTTCAATATTTTCTAATTGTAGCCTTTATTTTATTTTTGATAGAATTTATTATTATGGAGGAACAAACGGGTAACGGTTTAAAATTGGGATCTTTTATATTCTTATTTTTCTTTTCCCAAGGCCCCATTTTTTCTCAAAATATAAAATCGGAGTTTACCGCCGAGAAAGGAAATAACTTTTATAAAAAACAAGAATACATAAAAGCCGAAGAATATTACGAAAAAGCAGAAAAACAAAACCCAAAAAGCGATAAAATAAGGTTCAACTTGGCAAATTCGCTATATAAAAACGAAAATTACGATAAGGCCATAGAAAAATATTCCGAGATAAAAAATCCTAAGATATTATCTAAAGCTTTATATAACATAGGCAATTCTTATTATATGAAACAGGATATTAAAAACGCGGAAGAATACTACAAAAAAGCGATACTGTCGGACCCTACTAACGCCGACGCCAAATTTAATTTAGAGCTTTTATTGAAAAAGAAACAAGCCTCTTCAAAAAACCAATCCAAAGATAACAAAAAAAACGAAAATAATAACGATAATAAAGATAAAAACGAGAATCAAAACAACGAACAAAACGAAAAGCAAAAAAAAGAAGAGGAAAAAAAAGAACAGCAAAAGAAAGAAAAACAAAAACAAGCGGAACAATTTTTAGACATGATAAAAAATCAGGAAAAACAGAATTTAAAGCAACTTCAGTCCAAACCTAACAATCAGGGAGCGATAAAAAATGAATTTGATTGGTAAATTACTCTTACTGCCGTTTTTATTTTGCTTTGAACTTGTTTTAAGTTCTCAAAATACGGTAGTTAGCGCCTGGGTTGATAAAAAAACCGTTCCGATAAACGAAAGCTTTACGCTGACAATTTCCGTTACCGGCACAAACGCTTTAAACGCAAAACCGGATCTCCCGGCCATATTCGATTTCAACATTTACTCTTCCGGCAAATCGAGCAACATCTCGGTTGTAAACGGCCAGATATCCTCCACCGCCGAATTTTCTTATACTTTAACTCCCAAAAAAACCGGCAAATTCGTAATACCAAAAATCGGAATTTTTACGGGCAACGAAAAATATTTTACGAAAGAAATAGAGGTGGAAGTAACTCCGCCCTCTTTTTCAAACCAGCCCTCCCAACAGACATATCCAAAACAGCCGAAACAAAAAAAACAAAACATATCCTCGGACGAACTGATATTCGTAAAAGCATATACCGATAAAAAATCAGCTTATCCCGGAGAACAGATAACTCTATCTATAAAATTTTATACCGCTCTTCCGATATCCTCAAATCCTCAGTATCTTCCGCCAAGCTACTCAAATTTGATATCGGAAGAACTTCCTCCGGTAAAAACCGGAACCGAAGTAATAAACGGAGTAAGATATTATTACGCGGAGGTTAAAACTGCGTTATTTGGAATAATGCCAGGGAAAGCGAGCGTATCTCCGGCAACCATAATAGCCTATACTCAAAGCCAAAGCGAAGAAGAACTGGACCCATTCGACCCGAATTTCATACAAAAATTCTTTTCCAAAGCCGTCAATACGAAAGAGGTTAAACTTCAAACCAAACCGATAGAAATCCAGATAAACCCCCTATCCAATCCCCCGGCCGACTTTTCAAACGGGGTGGGAAACTTTTTCATTACAGCAAAAGCGGATCAAAACACCGTAAACATGGGAGACGCGATAAATCTGACGGTTGAAATTACAGGCAAAGGTAATGTCAAATCCATTAATCCCCCGGAATTTAAATCGGAAAATTTCAAGGTCTACGACGTGCTTTCTTCCGAAACCCTGTCAAAAAACAACGATATCGTGGGAGGAACAAAAAAAATAACTTATATAATAAGTCCCACGCGTGAAGGGGAAATAAAAATAGATCCGATAAAATTTACTTTTTTTAACATAGATTCTCAAAAATACGAAACGATTTATTCCGAGCCTATAAAAATAAAGGTTTTAAAACCGAAGGATGGGAAAACCTACGACTTCGATAAAACCCCCATACAAAACGAAATTTCCAAAAAAGACTCGGACATAAACTACGTATACGAAAAAAGCAAAAGCGTATTAATATTCAAGGCTTCGAAATTTATAAACGAATTTAAAATGTATATAAACGCCGTATTAATTTTAATTTTATTAATAAATTATTTTACAAACAAAAAATTGGAAATTATCGCCTCAAACCCGAAGGAGTACGCTTACAAAAAAGCGTTATCAAATTTCAAAGAAAAAATAAAAACAGTCAAATTCGAGCCGGAGTCGAAAAAGATTTTAGGTATTATTTACGATTCTATATACGACTATATTTCGGCAAAACTTAAAAAAAATATCGGCCATTTGACATTTTCCAAATTGGAAGCGGAGATATTATCGGAGAAAAAAGATTTTTCAAAAGAGCTTCTTTCGGAACTTAAAAAAACAATAGAAAAGATAGAATTTTTAAACTACGCCGCGTCGGAAATTAAAAAAGAAGAAATGGAAAAACTAATAACCGAAACCTTTAATTTGATGGAAAAAATCGAAAAGGAGTTTTCAAAGTGAAAAAAATTTTGTTTATAGTTTTTATTTTATTATTCGATTTTAGATTTGTTTTTTCTCAAAGTTTAAACGAAGCCGCGGAAAAATACAAAAACGGAGATTACAAACAAGCTCTCGAAATATATCAAAAACTAAACGACGGAGAAAATCCTTATTTAATATACAATATAGGAAATTGTCATTATAAAATGGGGGATAAGACTACGGCGCTCAGTCAATACATAAAAGCCTTTAAAATCTTACCGAGAGACGCCAGGATAAAAGAAAACATGTTAAAAGCCGCCGGGGATAACGGAGAAATACTTTTTTCAAAAGATATCCCGGATTTCGCATATTCCGTATATTATTTTTTCAGCGATAACGAACTTTCGGCGTTATTTGAATTATTTTTTGCTATTTTCGTTTTTTTAATAGTAACAAACACAAAAAGAAAAGATAACTCTCTAATGTCTTATATCGTAATCTCCGCTTTTTTGTTTTCCATATTCGGGGTGTGGCATATGATGAGGAAAAATTCTATATTTCATAACCCCGGAGTTATAGCTCAGGAAACCGATGTTTTAAGCGGGCCTAAAAATAATTTCAATACCCTGGCAACCGTTCCGAAAGGAAGAGTGGTAACGGTCTTATCCGAAAACGACGACTATTTCGAAATAGGTATCCCGAAGGATAACATAAAGGGATGGGTAAAAAAAGAAGATTTAATAAAAATAGATTAGGAGAGTTTATGAAAATATCGATAGGTTCAGACCATGCGGGCTACAATCTCAAAAAAATCATATCCGATTTTTTAAAAAACAAAGGTCACGAAATAATAGACGTAGGAACAAATTCTTTTGAGAAAAGCGTGGATTATCCCGATTTCGCAAAAGCGGTGGCTTTAAATGTCGCCGAAGGGAAATCGGAAAGAGGGATAATAATATGCGGTAGCGGCGTAGGAGCGTCGATAGCGGCCAATAAAATTAAGAACATAAGGGCCGGGCTTTGTCACGACACATACTCGGCTCATCAGGGAGTGGAACACGACGACATGAACGTTTTATGCCTTGGAGCGAGAATCGTGGGAGAGGAACTCGCCAAAGAAATAGTCTCGGCCTTTTTATCGGCTAAATTCTCTTATGAAGAAAGGCATATGAGAAGATTGGAGAAAATCAAAAAGATAGAGGAGGAAAGATGAACATTTCAAAACAGATGGAAATGCAAAAAAATTTTTCGGAAATAGGACAAAGCATATGGATCGACACGATATCCCGGGACATGCTTTTAAACAACTCTCTTAAAAATATGATAGAAAAACTCGGAGTTACGGGACTTACGTCAAATCCTACCATATTCGAACAGGCCATAATAAACTCGAAAAGCTACGACGAAAGCATAAAAATGGCGGTAAAAAAAACAAATTCCGTCGAAGAAATATGCTACTTTTTAATGATAGAAGATATACAAAGAGCATGCGATATTTTGGCGGAGATATACAAAAAAACCGAAGGAACCGACGGATACGCAAGCATAGAGATACCCCCGGACATAGATAAAAAACAAGATATAATAAACTGGGCTATGGATCTTTATTCAAAAATTTCAAGGCCAAATGTGATGATAAAAATTCCGGCCACTGAAGAAGGGATTTCGGCCATGGAGGAGCTCGTAAAGTCAGGGGTAAATGTAAATATGACTCTTATATTTTCTCCCGAAACTTACGAAGAAATAGCGAAAGCTTATCTGAGAGCGGTAGAATTTAGGGCTCAAAACAATATGGACCCGGATGTTTTTTCGGTCGCCAGTTTTTTCGTAAGCAGAATAGATTCGGTAGTGGACAAAAAATTGGAAGAATTGGCGTCAAACACAAAAGAAATCGAAACTAAATCTTTTATATTATCTCTAAGGGGAAAAGCGGCCATATCTACGGCAGTTGCCGCTTATGAAAAATATCTTAAATTCTTTTTTACGGATAATTTTAAAAACTTATCCGAAAAAGGGTTTAGACCGCAAAAAATTCTCTGGGCGTCAACCAGCACCAAAAATCCTTCTTATAAAGACACCTTATACGCCGACGAGTTATGCCTTTCAAATTCGATAAATACTCTTCCGACCCAAACTCTATATTCTTTTTTGGAGCACGGAGCTATAAACAGAACTCCCATTAATAAAAGAATAGAAGAGTCCAATTATGTGAGATCCAATCTTAAAAAACTCGAAATAGATCTAAACGACATATTTTCCGAACTTTTAAGAGACGGAATTTTAAAATTTAAAATATCGTATAGAAACATCATTGAAAAACTCGAAATCAAGCTAAAAGAATTATCAACTCAAACCGACACTTTGATTCAGATATTCAACTTAGACATTTCGGCTTATCAAAAAGAGTTAAAAGAGAAAAAATTCGTAGAAAGACTTTATTCAAAAGACGCTACGCTATGGAAAGAAGAAAAGGAACACGCAAAGATAATAAAAAATTCTTTGGGGTGGCTGGATGTTGTTAAAACAATGGAAAAAAATTTAACCGAAATTGAAGAGTTTACGAATAAAATATTAAAAGAAAAAAAATACAAATACTGCGTGCTTATGGGCATGGGAGGCTCGAGCTTAGCCCCGGAGGTATTAAGAAGCCTATTTGAGAAAAAGGGCTATTTAAAAACTTACGTCTTAGACAGCACAAATCCGGACTGGATAGGGGATGTTGAAAAGAATATATCCTTAAAAGAAACTCTTTTTATATTTTCAAGCAAATCCGGAGGAACCGTAGAGCCCAATACTCAGTTTAAATATTTTTACTCTAAAATAAAAAAATTATCTAAAAAACCGGGAGAGCATTTTATAGCGATAACCGATTCGGGGACATCTCTGGAGGGGCTTGCGAAAAAATATTCTTTTAGAAAAATATTCATAAACCCATCGGATATAGGAGGAAGATTTTCGGCTCTTTCTTACTTCGGTTTAGTTCCCGCTTCTTTATTCGGATCCGACATTAAAAAACTTATTTTAAAAGGAAACCAGGCTTACGAGCGGACAAGAAACGAAGATCAGACCCCTTTGGCTTTGGGTTCCTTTATGGGACTTAATCATAATACCGGTAAGGACAAGCTTACCGTCGTATTGCCTCAAAAATTAAAAAGATTCGGATTATGGATAGAACAGCTAATAGCGGAATCCACCGGAAAAGAAGGCAAAGGGATACTTCCGGTAATAGAAACTGAGATAAAAGAAAAAGAATACTACGACAAAGACAGAATGTTTGTAGTAATACAGTTTAAAAATTTCATATCGGAAGAAATAGAATCGAAAACAAACTCTTTAATATCGCAGGGCGTACCGGTCCTTAAAATGTACATAAAAGAACCTCACGATATAGCCGAACAGTTTTATTTCTGGGAAATAGCCACCGCGGTCTGCGGATATTTCATGAAAATAAATCCTTTCGACCAACCGGATGTCGCAAGCACGAAGGAACTGACTAAAAAATTATTGGAAAAAGGAAATATTTCTCTAAAACCGGATTATTCCATATCGGGGATAGATATATATAAGGCGAATATAGAAACGGAAAAACTTCAAACAATAGACGATTTGATATGGGCGATTCTTAACGAAAAAGAAGAATCTTTTTATTACTCCATATGCGCATATCTAAACGAAACAGAAAAAAACGACAAAATATTATCAGGATTTTCATATTTGCTCACAAAAGCGACTCAAAACGCGTCCATATCGTCCTACGGTCCCAGATATCTGCATTCTACCGGACAGCTTTTTAAAGGAGGAGCGAATAAAGGGATATTCTTGATATTGACATCCAAATCAAAAAAAGATATAAAAATATTAGGGGAAAATTACTCCTTTGAAAAACTTTGTCTATCTCAAGCCAAAGGAGATTTTCTTGCCTTAAAGGAAAAAGGTAGAAAAGTTATAATGGTTTTCGTCAAAAAATCCGAGCATGAAAAAGAGCTTAATAAGATACTTAAAAAACTTGAAAATTTAACTGCGGATTTTGAGGAGGGGAATATGCCCAAAACGGCGATAAAAAACAGAAGAACGACGACAAAAGCGGTTGAAGACGGGTATGTGGTAATAGACTACCCGAAACACATGGAAACAATCACATCCAGACACTACACTATAAGGATAGGAACAAGCGAAGCTAAAAACGTGGAAGTATCCATAGATAACGGTCCATGGCAAAGCGCAAGACACTCGGTGGGATACTGGTGGTACGATTGGAACAATATAACTCCCGGAAACCACGAGATAATAGCGAAGATGCATAAAAATAACGGAAGCTTCCTTATATCCAAACGAAGAAGATGTAAGGTAGTATAAACCGTTAACTTAAAAATTAGAACCCAAGTATCTTTAATTATCCAGAAGAGATTAGAGTTATTCTCCGCGGAGGGTTATTATTTTTAATTTGGTAAAATATATTTATGTTAAAACCTTCTATAATAGCCACTTACGGGCCTAGCCTTTACGATTACTCTACGCTTTTAAAAGCGGTAAAATCGGGCGTATCGGTGATAAGATTTAATTTTTCTCATTCGGATCTGGATATATTCGATAAAGCGCTAAACCAAATAAATAAATTGAAAAAAGAAGGTTTTAAAATAAAAACGATGGCGGACTTAAAGGGGAACAGAATAAGAGTAAGGAATATAACTAATCCCATACCTCTTTACCCCGGGAACAATTTAGTTTTAACCGCAAGAAACGTAAAATCAAGCGATAAAATAATAAGTTTCGACTACGCTTACTCTTTAAACGAAATAAAAAAAGGAACAAAAATTTATATAGACGACGGGAACATCGAACTTGAAGCCGTAAGATTAAAATCGAAAAACGACATAGAAACAAAAGTTAAAAGAGGCGGCTTTTTAAAAAACAAAAAAGGCGTAAATATCCCCGGGGTAAATTTATACTTTCCGTTAATTAGCGAAGAAGACATAAAAGACATGGAATACATAACAAACAAAGATTTCGACATGATAGCTTTTTCTTTCGTAAGAACCGCCGGAGAAATAAAAGAAGCGAAAAAAATAATAAAACAAAAAAACAAAAAAATTCCGATTTTAATATCGAAAATAGAAAACGATAGAGCGGTTAAAAACCTAAAATCCATAATAAAAGTTTCGGACGGCCTAATGGTGGCGAGAGGCGATTTGGGAATATCCGTTCCTCTATACAAAATTCCTTTCATACAAAAAAAGATAATAAAAGAAACGAAAAAAGCGGGCAAATTTTCCATAGTGGCCACTCAAATATTCGAATCTATGATAGAAAATTACAGGCCTACAAGGGCGGAAGTGAGCGACCTGGCAAACGCGGTGGAAGACGGAGCGGATTACGTAATGTTTTCGGCCGAAACGGCGGTCGGGAAATTTCCGATAGAAACGATACAAACGGCCCTGGGAATAATAAAATACTCTAAAAAATATCTAAAAAATGGAATTTGAAAATCTCAAAAAATTGGGTGCAAACGAATTTGTTTTATCCAAAATAAAAGATTTGGATTTTAATCTATATAAACCGGCCAGAGTATTTTCTCAGCATAGCGGAATATACAGAATCGCCTTTTCTCCGACTGAAACCCATCTTTCTTTCCTGAGCGGAAAACTAAAAAAATCGGTAAAATCTAAAAACGAGATACCCGTAACCGGAGATTGGGTAATAGCGGAGAATAAAAAATATGAAAAATTTCCGATATTAAAAGTTATAGAAAGATACTCCAAAATAGAAAGAGACTACCCCGAAAAAAAATATAAACAGGTACTGGCCGCAAACATAGATGTCGCTTTTTTGGTAATATCCGCCGATAAGGAAAACTTTAGCGAAGAAAAAATAAAAAACTATTTCAATCTTATAATTAAAAACGAAACCGATTATGTTTTAATAATAAATAAAATAGACCTGGCGGAAAACAAAGATTTTGTCTTAAAAACGGCCGAAAACATCGGAGCGGAAAAAGAAAAGATAGTTTTATTGGATTCTTTAAAAAAAATCGGATATGAGTCTTTAAATAAATGGCTTATTCCGTTTAAAACCTCGGTTCTTATAGGGCACTCCGGCGCGGGAAAATCCACGATAATAAACAATCTCTACGGCAAACCCATAAAAAAAACGAAAGAAATAAACATGAAAAACATGAAAGGCAAACAAACCACTACCGTAAGAGACATGATAATACTAAACAACAATCATATAATAATGGACATCCCCGGAATCAGCTTTGCAGACAACTCTTCGGATATTAATAAATTTGAAATTATCCGCGCCATATCGCACAAATGCAAGTTTTACGATTGCAAACATTTTACGGAGCCGGATTGCGCGGTTAAAGAAGCGGTCAAAAACAATGAAATAGATCCCAAATTATACGAGGAGTATTTGATTTTTTTAAAAAATGGAAAGATTTAAAATAATAACATTCGGATGCCAGATGAACGAAGACGATTCCAATTCGATAAAATCTTTTCTTGAAAATTTAGGAATGATAGAAGAAACGGATAACAAAAAGGCCGATATAATAATAATAAATACCTGCACCGTAAGACAGCACGCGGAGGATAAAGCCTTAAGCCTCCTTGGCACTCTAAAAAAATGGAAAACGAAGGATAAAAAAATCTTTTTCATAGGATGCGCGGCGGAAAGGCTTCAAAAAGATTTGAAAAACAAGTTTAAATACGTAGATTACGTAATAGGAGCAAGGTCCTACGATAAGATATACGAAATACTTTCCAGAGAGATAAAAAATACGGTCGTAGCGAACATAAAAACTCAAGGGAAGAAAGTCGATTATGAGACCATAATAAGAGGATGCAATCTTAAATGTTCATACTGCATAGTTCCGTCGGTAAGGGGAGAAGAAAAACCAAAGCCCTTTAAAGAAATAATTGAAAGCGTAAAAAACAAAGCTTTAAGCGGGGTAAAAGAAATAATCCTTTTGGGACAAACCGTAAACTCTTATAGAGACTTTCAAGAAAAAAAAGATTTTACCGACCTTTTAAAAGAAATATCGCGGATAGAAGGAATAAAAATAATACGTTTCTTAAGCCCTCATCCTCTTTTTTTTAATTCAAAATTTTTCGAAGAGTATAAAAAAAACCCTAAAATTTCAAGATGGATACATCTTCCTCTTCAAAGCGGTTCGGATAAAATACTAAAAAAAATGAACAGAGGATACGATTTCAAAAAATTCAAAGAAATAACCCAGGAGCTAAAAAAAGCCGACCCGAAAACTTCCATAACGACCGATATAATAGTCGGATATACCGACGAAACCGAAAAAGATTTCGAGGATACCATAAACGCGGTTAAAGAAATAAGATTTTCCATGGCATACTGTTTTAAATACTCGCCCAGATTTAAAAACAAAGACCCTTTAACCGTAACGGAAACGGAACTTGAAAGAAGGCACTCGATACTTTTAAAAGAAGTAAAAAAAATAGCCAAAGAGACAATGAATGAAAAAATCGGCTCGATAGAGCAAGTTTTGTTATACGACTCAAGAAAAGGAAAAACAAATACGGGTTATAATTGTTGTATAATAGATAATAATGAGGAAAAAAAAGATTTTTTAAAAATTAAAATAACCGAAATAAAAAACAATACTTTATACGGGAGAGCATATGACTAAAAAAACAAACTCCGAGAGACGAAAACATCCGAGACTTCCGATACTCCATGGAATACTGGAACCTGTCGAAATAGAATTTTTTATAGAAAACAAATCCCCAAACGCTTCTCAGCCGGCCATTCTTTCGGATCTGTCAGCAGGCGGGATGAGACTGATAGCGTTTTTAGAACCTCCTCATACCAAAGAAATAAACATGATATTAAAATTGGATAAAACTCAAATTCCGGTAAAAGGCAAGATAGCCTGGATAAAACAAAAAGGCGAAGTATATATGATAGGAATAGCTTTCACCGAAATATCGAAAGAAAACCAAAATAAGATAAACGCGATGGCAAACGATTATTTAGACTGCGACATGAGAATTTCGTTTAAACTTCCGGACGCCTGCGTGGAAACATGCAAGGCCCACATACTCTGCAATAAACCCCAAAAATGCGAGGAATACTTCAATAAGTAATGTTCAATAGATTTAAAAAACCGATAGTAATAACCGGCGCAAACGCAAGCGGAAAAACGGTATTATCGCTTGCGATAGCCAAAGAAATCGGAGTTGAGATAATATCCGCGGATTCCAGACAAATATACAAACATCTTACCGCCGGAACGTCAAAACCCGAAGGTCGTTGGTTTAACAAAGAAAACCCGATTTATCTGGTAGACAATATACCGTACCATCTCGTAGATTTCATAGATCCTCTGGAAACATATAACGCTCAAAAATATTTCTACGATTTTAAATCGACACTCGATAAAATCAAAACAAACACTTTCATAATATGCGGAGGAACCGGTTTTTACATAAACTCTTTATTCAATCCTTTAGATCCCTTACCCGAGGGAAACGAAAAGATACGAGCTGAACTTAAGGAGTTTGCGGACAAAAACGGCCGAGAGAGCCTTCATAATAAACTTAAAGAATTGGATCCGATTTCGGCGAAAAAAATTCATCCGAACAACATAAACAGAGTAATAAGAGCCATAGAAGTTTCGTTAATAACCTCCAAACCCTATTCTTCCTTAATATCCAACACGCTATTCGACTCAAAATCTTATAATTCCGCTTTTTTCGTGTTCATAAAATGGAACAGAGAGTTATTGTATAAAAGAATAAAAAATAGAACCAAAAAAGTTTTCGAATCCTGGGCGGAGGAAATAAGATATCTCGTTTCAAACGGCTATCCCCAGGACTGTCCCGGGCTTAAATCTTTAGGATATCCCGCAATGATAGATTATATGGAAGGCAACATTACAAAAGAAGAAGCCGTAGAAATAATAACCAGGCAATCGATGGAATACGCCAAAAGACAAAACACATGGTTTTCAAGATATAAATCCCTGATTTTCGAAATAGAAGACGAAAAAGATTTCGATATCGATAAAATATCTAAAACCGTAATAACGGAACATGAAAATTCTTGTAATAATAGTAAAAGATAAAAACAAAAAAGAAACAGCATACGGATACGAGTACGAGTCCGAAGAAATAAAAAGTCTTTTAACCACATATTATAAAAATCCGATTTTTTCCGAAATACTGGTTAAAATAGACAAGCCCAACTCTTCTTTATACATCGGAAAAGGAAAAGCCGAGGAAATAAGAAACAAGATAAAAACGGAAAACTGCGCGATGGCCGTAATCAACATAACTCTTACCCAAAGGCAACAAAGAAATTTAAGCGAAATCTTCGAAGCGGAAGTGATAGACAAAACTTTTTTGATACTTGAAATTTTCAGACAACGTGCCAGATCCGAAGAGGGAAAGCTCCAGGTCGAACTTGCCAGGCTAAAATACGAACTATCAAAAATAACGGGGCACGGGGTAAGTTTGGACCAGCAATACGGAGCGGTGGGAGTAAGAGGCGGGGCCGGGGAGAGAAAAATAGACTACGATAGGCGTTTTTTAAGAGATAGGATTTCATTTTTAAATTCAAAAATACTTTCCGTTAAAAAAACGAGAGAAATACAAAGGAAAAAAAGGCTTAATGTTCCGATGCCCGTAATATCGATAGTCGGATATACCAACGCCGGCAAATCGACTCTGTTAAATTCCCTTTCAAAGAAAAACGATATTTATGCGGACAACAAATTATTCGCGACACTCGACCCTACTTCGAGAAAGGTAATGATAAAAAAAGGATTTTTTGCGGTTTTTACCGATACCGTCGGTTTCATAAACAATCTTCCTCATCTTTTAATATCCGCTTTTTCGGCCACTCTGGAAGAGATAAAATACTCCGATCTAATAATTCACCTTCACGATTCCACCGCCGAAATAGAGGAGCAAAATATGGTAGTTAAGAAAACTCTGAAAGAAATCGGAGCGGACAAAATCCCTCTCTTAAATGTTTTTAATAAGATCGATTTAGTACCAGACACTAACCGAATAAAATCCGCTTTTCAAAATTTAGAGCCGATTTTCATATCGGCCAAAGAAAAAATAGGATTGGATAATTTGCTTTCGGAAATAGACAAAAAGCTCTCTTTAAAATGGAAAGAAGTGGAATTAGAGTTAAAAGATTTTAAAAATATAAACGAAATAAAGAAAAATTATTTTATAATAGACGAAAAATACCTTCCGAACAAAGCGATAATAAAACTTAAAATAACCGAAGAAAATTATTTAAAACTTTCAAATTTGATAGCAAAGCCAACAAAATAATATAATAACATTATGGAAACGTTTCTCATATGCCTTATGAGCTATCTTATAGGCTCCATACCCACGGCGTATATAGTGGGGAAATTAAACAAAATAGACATAAGACAGCACGGCTCCGGCAATGTGGGAGCGACAAACGTGTATAGAGTTTTGGGTAAAAAATGGGGAAGCGTAACTTTTATATTCGATTTTTTAAAAGGATTTATTCCAACATACATATCGCTTAAATTTTTTCAAAACCCCTATATGATAATGCTCGTGGGCGCCCTTTCGATAATAGGCCATATATTTACCCTGTTTTTGAGTTTTAAAGGGGGAAAAGGCGTTGCCACATCTACCGGAGTTTTTATGGTAATAACTCCCTATACTTTGATACTCGCATTAATGGTATTTTTAATTTTTACGGCTTTAACCGGATATGTTTCCGTAGGAACTTTAACCGCGACATCGGTATTTCTCATAACATCTTTGCTATCTTCCATAAATACGGAATATAAATTAATGATAGTAATCGTATCAGTAGCCATATTTATTACTCACATACCCAATATAAAAAGACTTTTAAAAGGCGAAGAACTTAAATTCAACAAGAGGTAAAATGAAAGAAAAAGAAATAGAAGTCAAAATTTATTCTATAGCCACGAGCATAACCGAATCGATAATATTTTTAGACGAAATAAACGGGATAAGACTCCTTCCCATATGGATAGGGCCTTTTGAAGCTCAAGCTATAGCCATGAAGATGTCGGGATACGCTTCTCCAAGGCCAATGACTCACGATCTAATATATAAAATAATAAACAAACTGGGCGGGAAAATAATAAAAACCGTCATAAGCGATATAGAGGATAACACTTATTTCGCAAAGATACACATAGAAAAAAACGGAGAGATTTTAGAAATAGACTCAAGGCCTTCGGACGCCATAGCTCTTGCGGTAAGATCCGGCTCTCCGATATACGTAGCCGAAAAAATATTTAATTCCGCTCAAACCGTCACAAAACCGATAACGGAAGAAGAAGTAAGCGAATTTAAAGAAAAACTCAAAAACATGACTCCAAAGGATATAATAGGAGAAAATCTTCCTAAAAACAAAGAGAAAGAAGAGGGGGACGATAATGAACAAGAAACAGATAATAGATGAAATGTCTAAGCTTTTTCCCAGAGGTTTCGACTCGGAGCTTATGGTAAATAAAGTTTTCGAGATAATACTTAATTCCCTTAAAAAAGGGGAAAAAGTCGTAATATCGGGTTTTGGAACATTCAAAGTCGTCGAACATATGCCGGCTCTAAGGAGAAATCCTAAAACAAACGAAAAAGTTATGGTGGGTCCTTTAAAAAAGATAAGATTCAAGCCTTCAAAAACGATTTTTAATAATGAATCTAAATAAAAATTATTATACGGTACAGGAAGTATCGGATATAACCGGAATAAAAGCTTATACGTTAAGGTACTGGGAAGAAAAACTTAAGATAATAAGGCCGATAAGACTAAACAGTCTTCATAGAAGATATACCAGAAAAGACATAGAAAATATAATTAAAATAAAACAACTGTTGGAGAAAGGATATTCGATTAAAGGAATAAAAAACATTTTATATTCCAAAAGAAAAGAAAAAGAAGAAAATCAAAAATACGATAAAACTAAAGAGATACTTGAAAAAATAAATATAGAAATAAAACAAATAATAGAAGAGCTTTCTAAAAAATAGGCCCATCCCCGCCGTAGCGGGGATGGGGGGGATTTCGCTCAGAAATTACTTTAGAGCTTCGTCGACTTTTCCTACTATTTTCTCCGACGGCTTTAATGTTTTTTTGCCCGGTTCCCATTTAGCCGGACAAACCTCGGAAGGGTTATTATAGGTATGAATAAACGCTTTCATTTTTCTAACAAGTTCGGACATATTTCTTCCGACATTGTTTAAATTTACTTCCACTCCGCTTAAGATCCCTTCGGGATTTATTATTATTGTTCCTCTGTAAGCCAAACCCGTTTTTTCGTCGTATATTCCCAATTTTTTTGCAAACCTACCGGAAACGTCGCTCGCCATAGGATAAGATACGTCTTTGAGAAGCTTTTCGGAGTCTCGCCACGCCATATGAACAAATTTTGTGTCGGTACTGACCGAAAGCACATTAACTCCCATATCCGAAAGTTCCTTATAATTATCGGCAAGATCCGCAAGCTCGGTCGGACAGACAAAAGTGAAATCGGCCGGGTAATATACCAAAACAGTCCATTTTTTCGACTTTAAAGAATCTTTTAAAGAAAATTTCGAAAAAGAAACCTTTTTAGGCTCGTAAGTTTCAAATTCAAAATCATCCACTCTATCGCCGACCTTTATTATTTTATTTTCTTCGTAATTATTCATACTAACCTCCTTTTTTAATACAATCCTCGCATACTCCCGTTATATAAGTCATATGCGATAATATCTTAAAGTTTTTATAGCTTACATTTTTCATAACTTTCGGGATATCGAATACCCTTGAACATTTAACGCAAAAAAAATGGTCGTGAAGCGAGGTGTCCGGATCGAATCTCTTTTTGTCTCCGAAATTTATTTCCATTATTTCTTTGTTATCGGTCATTTTTTTCAGATTATTATAAACGGTAGCAAAGGATACGTTAGGCATTCTTTTTTTAACGGCATAGTATACTTCATACGCTGAAGGGTGGTTTTTGTTCCCTTCGAGATACTTTAATATTTCCGATCTCTGAGGAGTGTTTCTTTGTTTTCGTTTCATATTAACTATCCGTTTATTCTTAATTAGAATTATTCAAATTAAATAAATTTTATCAAATAATAATTATTCTTGTCAAGATCTTGATAATATCATTTGCAATTTGATATACTATATTTATTAAATTAGTTCTATCATACGATTTAAAAAATTTTTAAAGGTTGGGTGGCAGAGCGGTCAAATGCAACGGTCTGTAAAACCGTCGGGCTACGCCCTACGTAGGTTCGAATCCTACCCCAACCAATAAAAATTAAGAGTAAGAGAGTAATTTCCGATTTATTATCATAAATAAACTTATAGAATTTTACCTAATTTATATTCCCTATTCTCTACTCTCTATTCTCTTACTGAACTAAATGATTATTTTATTGTAAGGCTAAAGGGGAAAAACAAATAAAATATTTGATTTTCTAAATAAAAAGTTCAGTATATTTTTACATAGGAAGGGTGGCCGAGCGGTTGAAGGCGCAGACCTGGAGAGTCTGTATACGCCAAAAGCGTATCGAGGGTTCGAATCCCTCCCCTTCCGTGCTGTTGCTAAGAAACAGCAATAGACTGTTTCGTGGGATTCGAAAGTCCGCAGCACCAAGTTTACATACGCTTGGTGCAAGGAGCGGCCCGCGAAAAAATGAGCGGTGAGCGAATTTTATTTGCGGGAGAATCCCTCCCCTTCCGTGATTTTATAGTTATAAGTTTAATGTCTAAAGTTTAAAGTTGAAAAGTCTAAAGTTGTAAGCTTTTAGTTTATTGAAATTCACAATCTTCAAATATTCTATACATCCATACATCTACGCCTCTATACATCTAATTTTTCCAATATATGTCTCATGTCTATTGACACTCGGTATAAAATATGATAAAAATAAATATATAGATATTAGGAGGAAATAATGAAAAAGAGAGGTTTCACATTAGTCGAACTTATGATAGTCATAGTAATTATCGGCATATTGGCCGCGGTCGCGATACCGAAGTTTGCCGATATGGTTGATAAATCCAAAGAAGGCGCTACGAAAGCTCAGCTTCAGTCTTTAAGAGGAGCTCTTAGCGTTTACTATGGAGATAACGAAGGAAAATATCCTCAAACCGCTACTACCGCAACACCTACGTCAACCACGGTGCTTGCCGACAACCTTATACCCAAGTATGTAAGTCAAATCGGCGTTGCAAAGCTTCCGATAAAAAACGCCAATCACACTTGTAACCCGGAAAGCGCTACCGTGTATGCGGTTCTCATTCCTACGACCAACGCGGATAATTCGGGCGGATGGGCTTACGACGGTTTAAATACCAGCAATACCTGGGGCGACCTCAGAGTAAACTGCAACGGAGCCGACCTCAAAGGTACCGCTTGGACAAGCTATTAATATAAGTCGTTGTTAAAATTAAAACATATTAAAGCCCGCTCCTTGGAGCGGGCTTTTTTATTTAATTGAAAAGATTTAATATTTTTATGTTAAAGTAAATTTTTATTATTGATGCGCCGGAAAGGAAAGGCCCGAAAGGTATATAAGAAAATCGTTCCAGTTTTTTAGTTATTATAAGTATAAATCCGTAAGCGGCTCCTAAAAAAGAAGCGATTATAACGACATCTATTATTCCCTTAGCACCCACAAAACTGCCTATCGCTCCCATCAAAAACATATCCCCGTCTCCTACGGCGTCTTTTTTGTAAATTATCTTGCCTATTTTCATAAGTAGATATATAGATCCCGCCCCGGCGATTATTCCTAAAACGGAAGACGAAATCTTAGAATACAAATTTCCTTCAAATAAAGGATTATAAAAAGACGATATTATGCCGATAAAGGCTATTATGTAAGAAAAAAGATCTGAAAGCATCATTGTTTTAAAATCTATGACGCTGACTACTATTAAAACGTAAGATATTAAAGTAGCCGCTACAAACCAAAAAGTGTTTTCATACCCCCATTTTAAAAACAAAACCGTCGTCAGTACCGCGGATAAGAGTTCCACCGCCGGATACCAATAACTTATGCGATTTTTACAATTTCTACATTTACCACCGAGAATCAAATAGCTTATAACCGGGATATTATCGTACCACTTAATGGGAGATTTGCATTGAGGACAAAAGGAAGAAGGCGAAACGATAGAAATATCTTTTTCGGTTCTATATATTACCACATTTAAAAAACTTCCTATACACAATCCTATTATAAATATGAAAATCAATATCATAATAATAGTTTACAAAAAAGAATAATTTTTTAAAATTTTTATTGTAGATAATATGTTAGCAAAGCATGCCGAAAGGCAGATTCCCCGCAAATAAAAAAACGCTTGCCGCTCATTTTTTCGCGGGCCGCTACTGTGGCATAATGCTTCGCATTTGCCACGGTGTCCAAAGCAAAAATAAAAAGCAAAGTCCACTCGCACCTTAACTAGTATAATTATATCTGCGGACTTTCGAATCCCACGAAATGCTATTCGCATTTCTTAGAAAAGCATGCCGAAGGAGGGATTCTCCCGCAAATAAAATTCGCTCACCGCTCATTTTTTCGCGGGCCGCTACTGTGGCATAATGCTTCGCATTTGCCACGGTGTCCAAAGCAAAAATAAAAAGCAAAGTCCA